>Ga0307515_10002137_pt1 | contig 43355 bp, 40 predicted proteins | sample 17_EM_MG_FD_194513 | JGI IMG/M metagenome (GOLD analysis project Ga0307515, IMG submission 194513) | Populus trichocarpa ectomycorrhiza microbial communities from riparian zone in the Pacific Northwest, United States - 17_EM | ecosystem: Host-associated > Plants > Roots > Unclassified | place... | reverse complement strand
AGGCACCCCCAACGTGTGTAGGAGGGAGTTTGCAGATCCATATTCAGACTATGGTCCAGCAAGTTCGGACATCCACTTGCAGGCCAGTAATGAGTGAGATTGGTGTACTTGGAGGTGGTCAACGGGTGGCGTACCGGGTGCTGAGACTCTATTAGAAAGTTAGTTATCACGCAACAGTGGGAATATGATAAGGCGACTTTGGATTTGAGCTCATATAGTGAGCGGGCTGGTGGCAGTGGATCTTGAAGAGAGGCACACCACACGCTGACGTTACATTCAGCAGTCAACTTGTAATCGTGAAAATGAAGGGAAGACCAACAATCTTGGGTGAAAGCTGTACATGGTGAATGATGTACTTGGTGTATGCTGTACTCGGTGTACTCTGTACTGGTGATCAAGTCATGTTCATGGCATGAAGAAAGAGAGAGGTATGACTTATTGTTGTGTTCTGCGATATTGATAGAGTTGTCGATGAGGAAGAGAGCTGAGGGATGAGAATGTGAAGAATATGGAAGATACGAGTGGATATGAGAAATCAGGGATTCGACTTCCCTGGTTGGGTTTGGAAGACCTCCTCTCGATGTTATTACTGTCCAGATGAGTGTTACGGCTCGCCGGAATAGATTCAGTAATAGGTTATATTTATTAAGGTACATAAGGAAAGTTGTAGGAACCAGGGGAAGGGATGTCACTCATTTAGGAAGAGCGAGGACGAAGGTTCTAGAGCTCATAAAAAAGGGTGTGGGATTAATGTGAAACGATAAGGACGTAGGAAGAAGTGTTGCGACGTCGGACGATGTGGCGTGGTTGTACTGATAAGAAGAGTTTTCAGGTGTGTAAGATCATGAGACGATTATTCGGTTGGTACATCGAAGCATGGAGGATGATTCGAAGGTAGCGAACGGATTGTATATAAAGAGAGGTTGTTTGGTGTTGGAGGATTTCCTTTTCTTCTCTCTTTACTCGTTCTCTTGTATAGCAAAGCAATAGTACGACTTTGAAACATATTCCGATCTTTGTCTCTCGATACGCACTTCGAGTTCAGTCCTGCAACATCCATATCACCTGCGCCCGACCCCGCCCGTTACATTAGAACGAGTCCTCCATATACGCACCTGATAGCGGATGTTTTGTCAACATTGCCTGACCCCTTGCTTTGATTTGTGTTGGTACTTCTTTGAAGAAACTGACAGCTATATCTCGATCTGCGGCTACTGTAGTTACGAATTGGGATATTTGAATGTGCCTACACCCCTCGAACGGTTGTAGGTATTGTCACGAACCTTGCTCTTCCTCCTGTTGGGTATATTTAGGACCCGAACGTTATTGGAATCACATCTGCGACGATTGCGTTGATATCCGCAGACAGCTTACCGGATTTGACATCCGAAATTACCCCCATCGATCACCATACTCGGATGCGAAAGTACGACAGTAATTGAACCTCCCGAACGAATTGGTTTGATCTCACCGGAACACATTGCACTCTGTCCGAACCAGAACCTTTGAACGCCTTCGAGAGTATCGAAGGATTATTGAATACCGAGGTAGACGACCTCTGCCTCCCTGCTTATTTTTGGGAACAGTCAGATACCCCATCCCCCAGGAATCTCTACTGGACGGAGGCCGCCGCATACGGAGGAGGTTTACAACTTGACGACCCAGTATTTGGGAATAGCTGGACCAGGTATTGGGGAGCCCACTCCTGGTTTAACTGTGAAGCAGATACTCCTTGTTGGTGCGAAGGACACGATTGTTACGGAACCCACGAGACTGAGGGACACGCACCGGCAGCAGCAGAACCAGCAAAGCCGCCCAGAATCCCCTTGATTGTTGTCGAACCACCGACACCCACTCCTTCCGAGATCGATCGGTTCAATTGGCACTGGTAGATGTGCTTCATCCGCTGCAATGTCCACATCACAGGAACCCCGAGCAGCCCTGGTGTCCGTACAGGACCAGGGAACCATCAATCGGATTCTCGACATAAACCTCGGAGAAACCACAGAATTAGAAAGCATCGAGCTGTTGATGGTGACGCAACAGGTCTTGAGCAGGGTGGCACAATACTCGCAACCCCTACGGGAGATACAGCAAGTGTGCAGCCACCCCGCGGAGATAACAGACCTGCGGAACCAGATCACCATCCTTCAGGCACAGACCCGACCTCCCCCGCTCGTGTGCGATCAGACTGATTACGGGACACAATTGGCGACCCTCCGGAACGAACTAGAGGTAGCTCGACAGACCCCCCGGACGGCGGGGACAGACGAGGATTTGAGGAGGGAATTGGACGACATGACCAGGGATGCCCGCGAAGCCACCGAGGAAGGCCGGAATTTGAGGATGCAGTTAGCGAATGCGCTATCCTCAGCCGCACGGGTAGCGCCACCAGCCCCCCCCCAACCCGAGAACCGAGGCCAGAAGTTTCCCGATTCCCCGGACTTCTCAGGGGCGGATCGAACCCAGTTGAGAGGCTGGATTGCGCAACTTCGGATGGTGATTCGCCATACTCCCAGCAGGTTCCCCGACGAGCAGGCGAGGATGAGGTACGCCTTCAACCGCCTGAGCGGGCTTGCTCTCAAACAGGTCTTGCCACATGTCCGGGACAACGGGGAGATCGGGTTGGAAGGCCTACCAGCTTTTATACAACTCCTGGAAGCAGCTTTTGGGGACCCCGACCGAGTGGCCACCGCGGAACGAAACATGAAGGAAATTAAACAGAAGAACCGAGAGTTCTCGCTGTATTATGCCGAGTTCCAGGTTATAGCAGCTGACCTGGATTGGAACCCCTCCGCGCTCCGAAACGCCCTGAGGTCAGGGTTATCCGAAGAAATGAAGGATTCATTTATACATACCGACATGCCGGACGACCTCCCTGCGTTTGTGACGTTGTGCCAGAAACGGGACAACCAAATTCGACAGAGGAAGGCGGAGAAAGCGGCGCAGCATAAATGGACCTCCTCCGTAGGATCCCCAAGCGCAACAAGAGTACCAGCACCCCCGAAAGCACCGGAAATAGCACCAGCGGGGACCGTGGCTGGGTATACCGGACCAGCGCCAATGGATCTCAGTGCGGGCAGGAGGCGGATATCGGATGAGGAAAGGGCAAAGAGGTTTGCGGACGGGAGGTGTTTATACTGTGGTGGGTTTAACCACAGAGCGGTAGATTGCGCAGTAAGGAAGAAGGCTCGACCGTTTAAGGCGGCAGGGGCAGAAGTGAAGGAAACGGAAGGGAAGGAGGAGCCACAGGAAAAGGGAAAAGAACGGGTCGATTAGGGAAAGGTGACTCCCCAATCGACCGGAAAAGTTTTGATTTAAATGCTTTACAATGTTTTGGAATTTCGCGGTTTTCAATTAGCAAGGTGGATGTATTGGAGGGATCAATGGAGGGAAAACATTTGGTTATAACCTGTTCCCTGACCATTCGAGATCAAGTGATACAAACCCATGCATTGATAGACTGCGGGGCAACGGGAATTGCATTTATGGATCAAGATTTTGCTCGTCACCATGAGGTTCCGTTAAAAGAACTTAAAGAGAAAAGACAAGTTGAGGTTATTGATGGCCGAACCATCGAATCAGGAGATATAACCCATTTAGCAGAGGTAACTATGAATATACAGGACCATAAGGAAAGGATCCCGATGTTCGTTACGAAACTCGGACATTACCCTATTGTGTTAGGGATCCCATGGTTAAGGCTACATGATGTTGCGGTTAGGTTCGCCTCAAATACAGTTACGTTCGGCTCTCAATACTGTATAGATCATTGCCAGAATACTCCGGTTACAGTTCACGGAGTCACAGAGGAACCTCCTGAGCCGGTGTACGAAGAAAAGAAATTCTGGACTGCGGATATTCGGAAACCAAGACCCTTCCGAGGCAATATAGTTATGTTGAATGGAGCTTCATTTTTCCGGACAGTGAAACAAGGGAAGCTTACCATCTTTAAGGCCTCCTTATATGATATCAATAAAGCCATCGAGGCGAAGGATTTAAAAAAGGAACCACTGGAAGAAGTTATTCCAAAGCAATATCACGAGTTCCTCCCGCTGTTTAGCAAGGTATTGGCCAATAAATTACCACCGCATCGACCGAATATTGATCATGAGGTTCGGCTTAGAGAAGGCGAAACACCCTCCTGGGGCCCCCTCTATAAGATGTGTAGAGAAGAGCTGGTGGTTATGAAGGAATGGCTTGAGGAGAACATGACGAAAGGGTTTATACGACAATCATCTTCACCATATGCGGCACCATGCTTATTCGCAAAAAAGTCCGATGGTGGTCTCCGATTTTGCATTGACTACCGTGATATAAATAGTAAGACTATTAAAAATAGGTATCCGCTACCCCTTATTCAAGAAACCCTAGACCTGCTAGCGGGGGCACGAATTTATACCAAGTTGGACGTAAGAGGGGCATATAATCTGGTACGGGTAAAAGAGGGAGATGAACATAAGTTAGCCTTCCGCACCAGATATGGCTTATTTGAACCACTGGTAATGCAGTTCGGGACTACGAACGCACCAGCCGATTTCCAGGGGTATATTAATAGTACTAATCGAGAAGCCCTGGATCGTTTTGCTTCCGCCTACTTAGACGATATTCTGGTATACAGTAATTCGATTGAGGAACATGAGGAACATGTTAAGTGGGTCATGGATCGATTACTGAAGGCGGGACTTTATTTGAAACCGGAAAAATGCGAATTTCATAAGGAGACCGTCAAGTATCTAGGACTTATTATATCGACAAACGGAATTTCGATGGATCCGGATAAAGTGGAAACAGTTCGGAATTGGTTACGGGAAAAGAAGACCGCAAACGGCCGCTTGAATAATCTCTTTGAAGTTCAACAATTCTTGGGGTTCTGCAATTATTATCGAAGATTCATAAAGGGATATTCGGATGTGGCAGAACTGCTAACCAGGTTGACGAAAAAAGATGCTCCCTTTGAGTGGCTGGAGGATGAACAAAAGGCTTTCGAAGAAATGATACTTAAATTCACAACCGCACCCACTCTCCGGCACTTCGATCATAGTAGAGAAGTCATTATTGAAACTGATGCGTCAGATTACGTTTCCGCGGGAGTATTGTCACAAAGAGATGACAATGAGGTGTTACATCCGGTAGCATACTTCTCAAAGAAGCATACACCGGCGGAGTGTAATTATGATATTTATGATAAGGAGCTGATGGCGATTATTAAGGCACTTGAGGAATGGAGACCGGAATGTGAAGGAGCGGAACGGGAGATACAACTTATAACGGATCATAGGAATCTTGAGTATTTTATGACGAAAAAACTCCTGAATCGGAGACAGGCCAGGTGGGCCCAATTTTTATCGAGATTTGATTAAAAAATTGTCTATCGACCCGGAAAATCTAATGGTAAAGCGGATGCATTGACAAGAAGGCCTGGAGACCTTCCCGAGGGGGAGGATGAAAGATTAAAAACGATGGAACAGGTGGTAATAAAACCACAAAATCTTCCAGAGCAGTTACGAATCCTCGCAAATGATTCAATAAGAGTACGCTCGGTACAGGAACAGTTGAGAGAAGCTTCGGAACAGGATGGCTTTATAAGGAGAGTACGGGATGCGGTAAGACAGGGTACCTCGATGCGAGAAATTACGGTAACGGAATGTTCGGAAAAAGAAGGACAGCTGTATTATCGAGGACCGAAGTAGGTACCGGAAGATCCGGAATTACAGTTACGCCTGATAAAGGAACACCACGATTCCCCGCTGGCAGGACATCCAGGAAGGAGCAAAACGTTTGACCTCCTGAGCCGACAGTATTATTGGAAGACAATGAGAAAACAGGTGGATCAGTACGTACGGAGCTGTGCGGAATGTCAGAAGTCCCGGACTAGTAGGCATTCCAGTTTCGGAGTATTACCGCCCCTGCCAGTTCCGAATAAGCCATGGGAGGATATATCAATGCATTTTGTAACCGGGTTGCCAGAGTGTGAAGGGCATGATGCTATCTGGGTAGTAGTGGATCGATTATCCAAGATGAGGCATTTTGTGCCTTGTCGGACAACTATTGATGCTCGAGGATTAGCGGAGATGTTCCTGAAGGAGGTGGTCAGGTTACATGGGTTACCCAAGACGATTATATCGGATAGAGGACCACAGTTTGCTGCAGTATTTTGGAGGCGGTTGTGTGAAAGGTTGAATATCGACCGACGACTATCAACAGCGTTGCACCCCCAGACCGACGGACAGACCGAAAGAATGAATGCAAGTATGGAACAATACCTCCGAATATTTACGAGTCAACAGCAGGATGATTGGGTACAGTGGCTACCCCTAGCAGAGTTCGCCGCAAATAATGGGACATCAGAAGCTACGAAGTGCTCTGCGTTTTTCGCAGTTACAGGAAAGACCCCCGGATGATGTTCGAGGAAACGGCTGAAGAACCGGGGGATTCCAGGGAAATTGATGCGGATCAAATACAGACAGCAATGCACCAGATCCATGAACATTTACGAGTGGAGATGCGGCGGAGTCAAGATATTATGGAGAACAGTGCTAATAGAAAACGGCTACCGGCGGTATAGATTCAGGAGGGAACTAAGGTGTGGCTAGATGCCCGGCATATTCGAACTACGAGACCATCCCGGAAGCTGGATTGGAAACGGCTGGGACCTTATACCGTGAAACAGAAAGTATCTCCTTATGCTTACGAACTTGATTTGACTAAGGGTTTACGAATTCATCCGGTGCATCACGTTTCGTTATTGGATCCGGTTGCAGAAGACCCGTTGTTAGGACAGGTGGTTACGCCACCCCCTCCAGTGGAAGTAGAGGGTGATCAGGAGTATCAGGTGGAACGGGTGGAAGACTCCCGTGTTTATAGGAATCAGTTACAATACCTTATACGGTGGACGGGGTATGATCAGATGACTTGGGAACCAGCAAAAGATGTTGATGGGCTTCAGGCTCTGGATATTATTCATGGGAAGTATCCTCGGAAGCCTGGACTGTTGGAAAAGGTTCTCGGGGGACCTCGAGGCTAAAGGGGGGGGTACTGTTACGGCTCGCCGGAATAGATTCAGTAATAGGTTATATTTATTAAGGTACATAAGGAAAGTTGTAGGAACCAGGGGAAGGGATGTCACTCATTTAGGAAGAGCGGGGACGAAGGTTCTAGAGCTCGTAAAAAAGGGTGTGGGATTAATGTGAAACGATAAGGACGTAGGAAGAAGTGTTGCGAGGTCGGACGATGTGGCGTGGTTGTACTGATAAGAAGAGTTTTCAGGTGTGTAAGATCATGAGACGATTATTCGGTTGGTACATCGAAGCATGGAGGATGATTCGAAGGTAGCGAACGGATTGTATATAAAGAGAGGTTGTTTGGTGTTGGAGGATTTCCTTTTCTTCTCTCTTTACTCGTTCTCTTGTATAGCAAAGCAATAGTACGACTTTGAAACATATTCCGATCTTTGTCTCTCGATACGCACTTCGAGTTCAGTCCTGCAACATCCATATCACCTGCGCCCGACCCCGCCCATTACAATGAGGACTCGTACGTGCCATCTCGGTGATGGGAAAATTGACTCCATCACAAAACTCTCTGAAGTCTCAGTGTGTGATTTTGATTTCCCCCATCTTCTCTGATCTCTCTCATTCTCGTTCTCAACTCTACCATCACCTTAGAACACAAAGTTAAGTTATCCCTCACTATCTCACCATGCTATAATCTTAAGTTGACACTGGGTACAGCATACACCAAGTACAGCATACACTGAGGAAAGCATACACCAAGGAGTGTATCATCCCAAGATCGACTGTCTTCCGCTGCCAGCCAATTTCTCATGTCTCAACTTCTGTTAGATCCTGTTGTCCTCAACTCTCCACATTCCCACAATCTCATGCTAACCAATGGATCAACCCTCAAGTCCCGTTGGGCCTTCTTCTCAATCCACTGCTCCCAGATTGACCGCGTACAGATTGATTGCCTCCTTGACCTCGTCCAATGTCACTAGATGATGTCCTGCAATTGCATCTTGAGACTTACTTAATCACTGCCATGGAGCATATCTCTAAATTCACTTGATCATTTCCTCCATCTGTATCTTATAACTCGTCAGCTCATGGCCACCAACTTTGCGCAATCAGGGCGTCCAAGTGTATCTCCAAACATGCTTGATCACGGCCTTGAAGAGAGTCTCCAAACACACTCAGCCATGTCCTCCCAGTATATCTGTGAGTTCACTCCATCTTGTCCTCCAACTGCATCACAAAACTCGCTGTATCACTGTCTCTAAATCAATCTTAAAGTTCATACAATTATTGTGTGGTGAAACAGTGCAACAAGAAGGTGGAGAGCCATTTATCCACAATCTGCAATACATCCCATGTCAGCCAAAGGAAAGTCGAGTGAAAGAGCGGTTCGAGCTCGAGGGGCATAGGATGAGGGTGGGAAGATATGCAGAGGTACCCAGGGGTAAGGAATGGCACACATTGCATGAATCTATGTAGGTTCAGAAGAGTTTAGGAAGAACCACACAAATTGCATGCATCTATGAAAGCTCCGCAAGAGTGGGTTGGACCATGAGCTGGGAATGACTGAGTGTGTAGTTCATATCACGAGATGATGTCTATCTGCACTGAAATGTATCATATATATTCTCTCCGTCACTGAGTCCCAGTGTGTTAATTTTGTGTCTCCATACATCTCCCCTGTATATCTGTTATCCTTGAATCTCTGTCTTCCCATGCCGGCTTCCCCCTGCCAAACTGAATGGCAGAAGTGGTGAGAAATGGATTTTTCCCCCAGAATGGTCTCCAAGTGCATCTCGACCCTCCCACACTCGGTGTCTCCAGCTGCTCCTCTAATTATGCTTCAGTACTGTATGGGTCTATGTAGAGAGTAATTGATATTACATACCATATTGGGATGTAGGGAACGTTGTGACCGTAACAATGACATATGATAGACGAAATGCCCTGAGCTCTGCCATCTAGCCGGCTAGCCCGGAGGCAGAGGGGAGATCAGGTCCTGTCATACTCTATTAGGAGTGCACACAGTACGAATAAACAACAACAATGAGGAAATGCCCTATGTTTATGGAACAACAAGAACTGCTCGTGTGAGAATACAGCACCAAGTCTCCCACAGTGCTGCGCAGAGGTCTCTGCTGCTCTCAATGTCTCCCGCAGGCCTGCGCAGAGGTCTCAGCTGCAACTAATTGTTAGTATCTTATCAGTCAAATCTCGTAGCTTGCTGACTGCATGTCCATTACTGCAGGTGGGTTCAGGACAACTTCGGAATGCTCAGGCACAGTCTGAGAGCTCGTTGCTTAGCTCAAGGAGGGCCTGGGAGCATGTGGAAGTATTTCTAAATACTTGTCAGGTCGACCTGAGTGTCTGGGAGGCTTGCACAGGATTTCTGGACTGATTTGCATTTTCCTGATTCACATACAAGATCAAGTAGTTGTAGAACCAGGAGGAATCCAGAAGGCTGTAATGACAATCATGATTACGTTCTTGCCGATGGCATGAGACGTGTCCAGGGCTAGGTAACCACAAACATATATAGACGACTCATGATCTCTCTGGAATCCGGAGCGATAACCATACGTAATAACAACTCTATTATTTTCCCACATCCATGTGTGCAACAGTATCTTCTCGTATACACTCGTACAAGGCAATATACAGATATACGGTCTCAAACAATCATCGATGTTAATCAATTTGATATGTATGGTACATGGGACCTTGCGATATACCCCATTCGATGTGTCGCAACACAATTATCTGTCCAATCAACACATATGCCTTAAATGAAGTTTACCCAAACTCATATGCCCATCACTGATATCTATGAGAGTAATGACACTCTGCAGGCAGTGACATTGACAGCTGAACACACTACTCCTATGGGCTGTTCTTAGGTCGAGATTGAGAATGATGATACTCTTGTCGATGATCTGAAGGATGACCTCGGAGGTCAAAGAGATGAAGATTGCCCGATGAACGATGATAGTTGTGATCTCTGTTCCTGAAATCCTGACGACGATCGACTCGATATCGCGAATCGAAATCGGTTGATGCTGGAAATGCTGATCGATCAGCATGCTCAGTGGAAAGCCAAAATGCTACTGGAATGGGACAGGATGCCGTGTGAACAGGAGTTAATGGCTGCAGAATGGGATCAGTGGGCTTCCAAATGCACCGAACACGCAGAACGAACCATTGCAGGCCCAAGACAGAATATCTACTAGATGGCTGACCCCAGAAAGTACATCAGCAAACAGTAATTCGGTCTGGAAGCTATACCCAAACCTCCCTGACAATCTGGTTGCCATTACCAGTGCTTCTAAGTACTTCCAGATGCTCCCAGACCCCCCTGGAGCTTTACAAAGTGCTCTCAGACTCTGCAAGAGCATTCTCATGTGCTTTTGAAAGCAGCTGGGGTTGTGGAGGTACATTCAGAATCCTACAAAATTTGACTATTAGGATAGGTGATTTTATAGCTGCTAAGACCTTGGTGCAGGTCTGCAGGAGACTTCGAGACCAGCTGAGATCTCTGCACAAGCTCTGCGGAAGACTTGGTGCCATATTCTCACACCAGTGGTTCTTAGGGTTCCATAACCACAAGGCATTTCATCGATTATATTGGTCTTTGTTACAGTCTCAAGATTCGCTGCATCCTATTATGACATGTATTGTCTAAGTGTCTCTATATATATACAGGGAAAATGGAGATGGACTCAGCGACAGGCAGTATATAGTTGGGAGAGGCCAGGCTAGATAGCCATCATCTCATTATACGAAATACATACTCTGTCCTCCCCAAGTTTTGGTCTTATGCACTTTTGCCAAGCTTTTGTTTATCCGTGCAATTTCTGTGGATCCTCACCCACTATTGTCAACCGTTCAAATGTCCACAGAGTTTATGTGAATCATCATGGCCGCATATCCCTTCATATCCTCCCACCCTCTTCCTACCCTCCTGGAGCTACTGAACTGCTCTTTCCCACGCAGTTTCTGTTGGAATGAGATGCTAGGTGTGGCGGAGTGTTGATGGTAGGCTGTTTGCCATGTAGCTCCACCATTTCACCATACCATGATTGAGTGATCATAGAGATTCACTCTGAGGCCGTGATTAAGCGAGTCTGGAGGCAAGTAATCATGCGCGCTTGGACATACACTTGGAGGCTGTGATCAAGCGAGTTTGACAATCCACTTTGAGGCCATCGTGGTGCAAACTTGGAGGAGGTAATCGTGAGGGTTCAGAGATACACTTAGGGGCTGTGATCGAGCGAATTTGGACATGCACTTGGAGGCCATGCTGGAGCAAGATTGCAGGAGTACTTGGAGGCGGTCAATCTGGAGGTGGTAGTTCGGAAGGGAGCTGCGACGGGAGCTGAGACTCTATTCATTGGTTGATTCGTAAGTCTGGGAAAATTTAGAATTGAAGACAGCATTGTTGGCCGAGAGATGAGAGACTGGCTGGGAGCAGGCGACAATTGATTTTGCGATGATGCAGTACGTGGTGTATTGAGTACTCAGTGCATCAGGAACGACCCTAACTTCCGTCAGAAACACCCGGGTGTTCCGGACGGCTCTGAGGGCGAATTACACGCGGCGTCTCGCCCATGCGACGGGTTCCGTTGCATACATACCTCCTTCACTTTGTGGTGATGTATACGCATCATCAGAATGACACGGGTGTTACACTCTTCGCAGGGGCTGGAGTTATGCTGAACCCGTTTTTCAGGAGAGTATCAGACCATAGGAGGGCATTCCTGCCGGCGTTCAGAGTAACTGGGAGCGCTGGCGACAAGCCTGGAAGCGCCGACGACAAGCCTGAGAGCACCTGGGAGCGCCAGCGAGAAACCTGGGAGCGCCGGCGACATGTCTGTGAGCACCTCGAATCACAATCATGTATCCAGTTTGTATTCTAATCTACAGATCTATGTATCTATATAGCTACTCATCTACACACGCTATGTCTGGACGGGCCGGAGGCGGTTATACTCTGACGCCGTGATCATATACTCCCCGTCACTCTGTCCACCTCTGTTACCCCTGTATCTCCGTTCAACCACCGTCGCTCATTAACCATGTACTTACAGGCTGTGATTGAGCGAGTTGAGAATTGCACTTGTAGGCCAAGATCGAGTGAACTGTGGGATGCACATGGAAGCCAGGATCGTGTGAACTCAGAGATGCACTTAGAGGATGTGCTCGTGTGAACTTGGAGGCCGTAACCGAGCGAGTTTGGAGGGACACTTGGAGGCTGTGATTGAGCAAGTATCGAGATGCACTTGGAGGCCGTGATCGTGCGAAATTGGAGGACGTAATCGAGCGAGTTAAGATATACAGTTGGGGGCCGTGATCGAGCGAGATTGGACAAGTACTTGGAGGCGGTCGATGGACGGCGTGCCCGGTGCTGAAACTCTATTCATCAGTTAGATAACTCGTAACCATGGGAATGTGACAAGGTGACTTTACTTTTCAGCTCTCATGGAGAGCTGGCTGATGCCGGACGATCGTGTAGGGAGGCACGACGGAAGTTGACGCGACATTCAGGGGTCAACTCGTGATCATGGGGATGAAGGGAAGACACACAATCTTGGGTGGATGCTGTACTCGGTGTATGCTGTACTCGGTGTATGCAGTACTCGGTGTATGCTGTACTTGGTGTCAACTCATGATCATGTCATGGAGAGATAGAGAGGGATGACTTAACTTTGTGTTCTGCGATGATGGTTGAGTTGTGGATGAGGAAGAGAGAGAAGGGGGATGATGATGACAATGATATGGAGGATACGAGCGGATATGAGGAATCAGGGGTACGACTTGCCTGATTGCGTTGGGAAGACCTCGTATCGGGGTTATTGCACGCCGGATCGGGACTCGTACCTGCCGTATCGGGGATGGTCAATTGACTCGCACACGAAATTCTCTAAGTCCCAGTTTCTCATGATGATTTCCCCCATCTCCTCTGATCTCTCTCTTTCTTGTGCTCAACTCTACCATCACGTAAGAACACGAAGTTAAGTCATCCCTCTCTATCTCTCCAAGCCATAATCATGACTTAACACAGAGTACAGCATATACCAAGTACAGCATCATCCCGATATCGACAGTCTCCCGCTCCCAGCCAGTTTCTCATCTCTCGGTGGATGTTGTAGTCAACTCTCTACATTTCCACAATTACAAGTTAACCAATGAATAGAGTCTCAGCTGCCGTCGCGCCTCCCGACAAATCGAGCTCCTCCAAGTACTCCTCCAATCTCGCTCGATCATAGCCTGCAACTGCATGTCCAAACTTGCTAAATCACGGCCTCCAAAGGTATGTCCATACTCGCTCAATTACGGCCTGCAAGTTCGCACGGTCATGGCCTCCAAGTGCATATCCAAACTAACTTGATCGCAGCTTCCCACTGCATCTTTGAGTTCAACCCGGTCTTGGCCTCCAAGTGCATCTCCAAACTCGCTCGATCATGGCCTCTAAGTGTATCTCCGGACTCGCTCGATTGCGGCCTGCATGTTTGCAAGATCATTGCCTCCAAGTGCATATCCACACTCGCTCGATCACGGCCCCCAAGTGTATCTCCAGACTCGCTCGATTACGGCCTGCAAGTTCGCATGATCATGGCCTCCACATGCATCTCCAAATTCACTCAATCACGGCCTCCAAGTGCATCTCTGAGTTCACTCGATCTACGTCTCCAGGTGCATCTCAAACACGCTCGATCAAGTACATCATCAACGAGCGACGGTGGTTGTACGGAGACACAGGGGTAACAGAGGTGGACAGAGTGATGGGGAATATATATTCGGCAGACCCCGGAGTAGATAGACATCATCTCATTTCCATCTCCTCTTATCATACAATGACAATTCACACTCTATCATTCCCAGCTTTTGGTCTCACTCGCTCTGTCCGAGATTTCATGGATCCGCGCAATTGCGTGGATCCTCATGGCCGGGTTGTATAATATCTTCTCACCTTGTTACGCTCCTCCAGCGTAATGTAGAAGGAACGCAAAGAGAGATTTTCTCAGCGTCACCCATTGCAATCCCGATGCGAACATGTACCTAATGAACCCATTCTGACGTATGGTCACAGTTGGCCACACCACCAGAGTGTGTGTTTAAAATAGGAGACCGACTGAGTGAGAAGACACGGCGAAACAGTGATCGGAGGGTGATATGCAATGCGACGCGTGGTATTCACGCCAGGCGCGGGGTTTTCCGCCACCCAGGTGTCTCTGACGGCTCTAACGGAGCGCGTCCACCCTGACAGAGCCATTCCGCCTGGATGGAAATGTTTTTTGCTGATGTGTATGCTCTACTCGGTGTATGCTGTACTGGGGGTATACTGTACTTGGTGTTAACTCTTGATCATGGCATGGAAAGATAGAGAGGGATGACTTACCTTCGTGTTTTTAAGTAATGGTAAATGGGAGAATCATCATCAGAAACTGGGACTTAAGAGATTTTCGTGTACGAGTCAATTTACCATCCCCGATATGGCAGGTATGAGTCCTGACCCGGCCTGTAATAACACCGATACAAGTTCTTCCCAACTCAATCAGCCAAGTCGTACCCCTGATTTCTCCTATCTGCTCGTATCATCCGCATTGTTCTGATCCTTATCTCCCATCACTCTCTTCCTCATGTACAACTCTACCATCATCGCAGAACACAAAGTCAAGTCATCCCTCTGTATCTCCCCATGTCATGATTATGAGTTGACACCAAGTACAAGCATATCCTGCATACAGCATACACCGTATACACCATCCACGCAATATTGTTTGTCTCCCATTCATCCTCATGATTACGTGTTAACCCGTGAATGTAGCTTCAGGTTCAGGTGTGCCTCCCTACACGATCGACCACCATCAGACAGGTCTCCATGAGAGCTCAATGGTAAAGTCTCGTTGTCACATTGCCTCAGCTGTAAGTTAACTAACTGATGAACAATGTCTGCACCGGGCATGCCCAATTGACTGCCTTCAAGTGCTGGTCCAAACTCACAAGATTACAGCCTCCAAGTTCCCACAATTATGGCCTCGAAGTGCATATCTCCAAAGTCGCTCGATCACAGCCTCTAAGTGCATGTTCAAAGTCGCTCAATCACGGCCTCCAAGTGTATCTACACACTGGTTTGAATATCGCCTCCAAGTTCGAACAATCAAGGCCTGCAAGTGCAGGTATACACTCAGCCTATCACAATCTCGGAGTGCATTCCTAAGTTGACTTGGTTACTGCCTCCACGCGTATCTGAAAATACGCTCGATTCCCACCTCCAAGTGCATGTCCAAACTCACTTGAACAAAGCATCAGAGTGTATCTCTGAGTTAACTGGATAGTCATTTTCAGGCGCACCTCAAATTTCCCTCAAGCACCGCCGGCAGCCTGTCCAGATATACCATGTGTAGATGTGTAGCTACAAAGATTCATAGATACATCGATGAGAATACAAACGGAATACACAACGTTTAAAATTGTTGAACGATAAGTAGTAGCTATGATTTTCTAGCGCACATAAAGTGTTCCCAAAGAGGATGTTGTTTTTCCCAGACTACTCCACATTGATTCGAGGTGCTCCCAGACTTGGCGCCGGCACTCCCAGTTATGTCGCCAGTGATGCCAAGTTCTCGCAGGCTTGTCGTCGGTGCTCCGAGGTTTTTCAAAACCCATCACAACTGCTCCCATGGTACTGCTGTACTAGCCATCAGAGATCCCGGTTACTCTGAAGGCTGGAAGGAATGCCCTCCTAGAATCTGATACTCTCCTGAAATTCATGCATCTAAGGTTACACTCCACATCCTCTCAGACACTGCTGGAGGCTTCCAGTGACTAGAATACATCTTGCTGATGTATTGACCTTTGTGACCTGGAGGATAAGCCTTAACTTCAGTCCCGTGTATTATCTATTAGTTCTGAATTGAAGTCAATGAGTATACTTCTCTATTGAAATCCACAGTTGTATGTTCACTCATTAGTTCTGTATCATGGATATATCTATCACTCATTATACTTCATTTTTCTTAGTACCTGCGTCGAAGCAACTTGTTGATCAGGAAGAGAGCAACGGCATGATGTAAAGTCCAAAGTCAGTCCGAGACAAACCTGATTGCGTGGTCATCCAGAGTATACTTCTGCTTGGGTATTCATCGGTCAGCATTGCTCCTTCTGATGAGGCGAAACTACTGTTCTGTTTCGTATTGGACAAGTCCATAGTTGGAGTGGTTGGATTTGAAGAAAGTTAGTTCTGGGGCATAAATGCTGGTTGCTGAGATGATACTCATGTGTCCGAAGGGAGTCTGAGGACTGACATGTTGGCGTGTTGGTTCAGATGATCTTCTGAGTAGTATGCTCGTGAGTCGTGTACATCAGAATACTGATAGCATATGACGATACCATTTATTCAATACTATCAATATAGAGCCGAGCATGAAATGGTTACCTTGTTTTCCTTGAGTGGTAATCCTTATATGCATCCTGAGTGAAGCTTTATCATTCTTCCCTGTATTAGTCCGGAAGTGATTAGGGGCCTTTATTGATTGGAACTTAGGGTGGATCTCCCGGTGTTACAGCTGAAGGCCGAAACATCAAAGCACTCATTTGAATTCAATATAACATTATATCTGTATATTTCTCGCTTTTGGGTATTTGAGCAGCCTGTTGAATAATTCCTTAACTAATGGCAGGAACTTCTGCTGGAATAGATCAGGTGGCTGAGGCGGATAGAAATTCCAGAGACGATAGTGCTAAAAGTGGTTGTCGATCACACGAATACCGATAGTGTGCATCATATCAATATCAGTTGTCTCTAGAAGTTACAAGCCAATCTGCTGATGACTTGGGTTATCGATTGTATTAATGGTTGAATGCCATATCAGCAGAACTTTAGGAATTGCACATATCAGCTATGAGCGATATGGAACTTAAGCAACCATCAGTAGTTCTGAATAATTCACTACTCAGGCTGGCAACTGAGGGTAAGTGTTTGTGTCAAATTAATCTGGATGGATCCATTTCAAGCCTGGAGCAGCAATAATAAACATTCTGAGTGGTGATGGCACTATATGAACCATGGAATGCCATCCATCTTCAGTGCTATTGACTTAGGTCTGGTAACAGACAATCAGCCCAACGAGGATCCGGTAACATTATTTGGCAGTTCAGTATATATCCATTCAAATGAGACCAATAGTATGGTACACCAACTAGACCTGCTAATCTGATTTCAAATTGGTCTGGTGAGACTTGATAAATACACAATTGACCACTATATTCATTGGTGTAGCTTGAAGTTGATTTTGCCAATTGTGCTACAGATAGCCTGTGTTGATCGTATGATACAAATTGCAACATTACCAGTTGGCTTGGTTCCCCAGTTCAACTTTGAGGTGCATCTGAAATGGTATGTCTACCACAATGATTGTTGTGGACAGGGATTTATCTTCATAGTGTAATGTTCTGACGATCTGGAAATGATCTTCAATTCAACTGTCATCACTGATCACGAAAGCATGTTCAGAGATAAGCTCTTGCTTGCCATCTGCTGATGTAAATGATAATGGTTTAAGGTTGTGAATTTGATACCCATGATATTGATCTGTCAAGGTGTTCATTGCCTAGCTAACTAGTTGAGCCAATCGAATGTGGTGAGTGGAACTAACAGAATGCAATGGATCCCATTGCTCTGAGCACTTACGATTATTGCTGTACAATCCAGAGGATTTCCCACATGCTTTCCCCCATACATTTTCTACTACTATTGCATTCCCTATAAGGTTGAGCCATTGTTGCATCTGGGGAACGTCTCACATTGGGGTACAGGGAGTGTATCGACTCTTTGTCAGGTGTAACTTCAGTTGGTGGTGCACTAGGAATAGTGTCTATGGGTAGATTATTAGTCAACTAGCTCATCGATGGCTATTTAGGTGAATTTATCTAAGTTGAATCATGTTGGCTGGAGGCGGTCATAGCCTACAGATAGTGAAATCCTGTCAGGACATATCCCTTCATTCATCAATAGTAGGTTGTATTATCGATAGCGATCGTCTTGTCAGTTGTTGTTGAATACTTTCTGTTTATGGATAGAGCACTGAATGTGTTCCCAGCAACTTCTGAACATATTCAAGCATGAGTCTATGTATACATACTCGAATGATTCTCAACATTGCTTCTGGGAGTGACTTACAGTTTCAAGATATTACTCTGAAAGTGAGCTCGCTTAGGTTAGTATTTCACTTTGACAGCCCGTTGCACTCCGCACAAATTCAGGTGAGGAGTACAGCTGAGACACCTCACAATCGGTTTGCTTCAGAATCTAGGACATACAGACCTCCACACATTCCACAATCAAGCGCAAATTCTTTTGAAAATCATTTGCAGAAAAGGTTTGTATTGTCATCACAGCAATCTACACTGTACTTAAATCAGCAAGTGCTGCTACAATCACCAAAATCAGCCCAATAATATGTTATTGTGGTAGTGTGATTTACTCATCCAATTCAGCCTCTGTGCAACTAATAATCAAAGTAAGACTGTCGGAATAGAATAAAGAGGTGTGTTTCCTAGCTAGCTGAACACCCGGGTAATAATTATCCAGAACTGACACAGTGGTCGGTGATGTAGATTGGTAATAATTGTTGATGGGATTCAAAATTCTGACAAGTATAACTCAGTGTAGCCACGAAAGTCATCACTGTAGTTGCCAACTCACAGACCTCATACTGAATGAAGTTACGAGGTTGTACATCTGTAGTTTATGTGTACTATCCCTGGTCAACATTACCTTCCAACTGGCTATGCATTATGTTTGACTCCTGGTGGTATTATATAATATTGATTGACTGACATCAAAAGTCATAGAACCTAACTAAGAAGACTCTGTATTCCAGATTATATTGGAACAATCCAAGCATCTAATCAGGACGGGCTGGGTGTGTTTGGTTAGTGTTACATTGTGTCTGCTACGATTCCATGGATGAAATAAGTAGTAGATTACAAACATTCATGACTACATGATAGGTTTTAATAGGCCCTCATTGCGCCAAAGGTTACTGGTACCTCCAATCTACCCAACTGTACTCTGATTTATAGCACATTACATTTTGAATTATGATTAGTATTCCACTATTTTTTACACGGTGCTTATCAACAAATGGATCTCCACTGAAGCCATTCAATATCACCTGATTGGGCGGAATAGATTCCTACAAACAATGGTGGGATGAAAATTTGCAAACATCAGATGATATATCATGAACTGCCTTTTGCTCAGTCAATTCGTTTGGGACACACAGTAATTAATTACATACACTGTGTAGGTACGGTTACCGTTCTTCCCAGCAGCTATTTCCAGGATTATCTTAGTTTTACCACAATTTCCCATTCAATATGGGAACAAGTTTGAGACTAACCACCAATCCAAACAAAGATTTTCCACGTTATGTGCCACAGTGGCAAGGATACAATCTCCACTAAGGAGGTTATACATGGTTTCAAATGTTCCCCCATCCACAGTTTGTAGCAAATGGGCCATTAACTGCAGGTGTAATGAGAGTACGCCCAGTACCACTACAAATCTATCCTGTCCTTTACCCAACAATATCCCACTTTACTACACTGGAACCACCATCCAGGCACCTATGAAAGACCACCCAAAAGCCTCACCAGTATGATATCCCATGCCGCCAGCAGCACCAAAGAAACCTGATGCCATCGGGATTGCAACTTTGCCTCCATTGCCTGAGCATTCCCATGACAAATATTAGGCAAATGATGAAAGTGATAATTTGTTGGCCTCCAGTGGTGCAGAAAGTTAAGCCCCACTCAGGTTGAAGGAAATGAAGTTCTCCTTGTAGCAATTTGCGCAAAGAATGGGATCGCCCAACTCCAGTGTGTGGAACAAGTAGAGGAATTTAGTCATAGCTGGATTTCAGAAGAAGTAGAATTGTATCATTATTCAGAATGAGAACTGTTTGACTCTACATCATGATGATCAACTGCACTGGCAGCCTGCAGTAGTAGCACTATTGGCAACATTGAAGACCTGGCTGCCAGAGGAAAATTCTGAAAATTCTGAATAGATTCAGAAGCAGCGGATCGAAATAATTTCGAACAAATGTGCAAATAATGTCAAGGGCAAGAAGAAATACAGAAGGCAAGAGAAGAATGTTGGGGGGAGTGAATTTGGATTGGTTGGGAGTATTCTGGTGGAAGGTAATATCCCACTGTGGACAAATTGAACTTTGGTGGTTGTGGTTCACTAGGTGACAAACAACAAAGATAACCTTTTGTTACTCAAACCATTCCAAGCCTGGTATACAGATGCGAGGTACATAGAAGATCTGATTGATTTCATCACAATATTTGGAGGCCTGAAACAGCAATACATTTTAAAATCAACATTCATGTGTACCTTGAAGCAGGGCAAAATTGACAAAGAGTATATTGGATAATACCCAAATGGGTAAATGACAAATAACTGTATATATGATCCAATTTTGTACAACAGTTACCTTGCTAACTCCTTTAAGTCGAAACTGTATTGGGATTTGAATATATATTTGTTGAAATCAGGATAGCTACTGGGAAGGAGATTAATAAACATGTATTCACACTGGCAAAGATAATCTCCACTAGCTATATTCAGGATAGCTATACCCAACTGCTAAATATTATACTTTGACTTTGGATGGTTTCGATGAAGGTGAAAGAGTGGAGGCAGAGGAAGATAGTGGGCCAGAGATTGTTACTTGTACTATTGTAAAGGCTAATTGAAAGTATAGAATTGATTGTATTTCAGATATATATATTTGTTCCAATGATACTTTGTACAATATCTAACATTGCGAACATTTTCTGAAGCACCGGGGTATGGGCACTTCTCCCCAGCTTACCTCAGAACAATTGACAGAGATTGATGAAGATTACAAGATAGTAGAAAATGGCGCAAGAGAGGTTCAGGAGCAAGTGGAGGATGATCAGGAGAATCATCCAGATAATAGCAGTTCAGTGCTGAACAGTGTTCTCAATATAAGCAACAACAAATTGGAATGGCAGTGTCTTGATTAGGTGGTCAGGTTGTTAAATGCCTGTCCAATTAGCAGATCGCAGACTTACCGAGTCCCTGGCCGTAGGAATTAAACTACAGACCTGTCTGGAACAATGTTTCAGACACACCTTCATTGGGTAATCTAGGGTATTGTGTAATATTGCATTTTGGATTCAGATATGAAAGAAGTGCTGGTGGCAAATTACATGAGTCTTGGCATGATATTGACCTCTGTGGCACTGGCCATGATATGTATATTGCTGAGTGAAAAGGTTGTTGTGAGATTGCCTGAGACTACTTTGTTGGGGAATATTCTTGACGAATGGTTATTGATTAGTCAGTATAACTGTTACCCTGATATAGGCAAAGAACCACTGTGGTATCCATTGCAGAGACTGCATTCAACACTCCACTGCTAGTTTGAGATCCTAACACTACCACCTGGTGGGTATCTAGTGCATACATTAGCTCTCGAATGTATCTTGCATGTGACAATAGCCACAGAGGTAGAGACATTCATCATTGTCATCGACAACTTGATAACCTGTGGGACATGTTTCAAGCTATTGAATGTGTTGGATGCAGAAGTTGTGACTTTCACCCATGAGGATATGACTACCACTATTGACAAGGTGGAAACTGCGGAAATTACCAGCTGGTTTCACATAGTATCTTAACATCAAGAGAGAAACAATCAAGTAACAGCCAACTCTGATACTGTTTGTGGAGTATTGGGATGTTAGATAAGCGCCATCAGAATAAGATAATAAACTGTGTGTACAGGAATGTTGTAATGAAAGCATGAATTGTATTACAACTTCAAGTGACAGCTGCACTGGGATTCCATTCACTCTTTCTCTGGTGTAACCAGACCATGTGGCTGGTTTCAGATACACCTGATGATCTACAGGATGATACTATGAGAGAGAAGCATGGTACGGAGGCACTGAATTCCACAGTGAACTGTTTGTTGCATGGCATCCAGACTGAAGACCAAGAAGCACGAAATGATATATCGCACCATGTCTTAAGATTTGCACAGCCTTGGACAATGAGCAGGGGTTTGAAATTGCAATTTGCAAATTGAAAATGAGTCTGTTTAATACCAAACAGAGATGGATACAATGTTGATCTCGAGTTAACAGAGGAACAGCAAGCAAAAGAGAAAATGCTGTTAGGAAGATTCCCTTCACAGGATTGTGGAGAAGTATAGAGGGTTCATAAATGTTGTGTAGCATATGGTTTTTCAGTGTTGTATGACATGATGAATTGCTCTGTTATTTGGGGACAATTAGACGGAGAATGGCCATATAGAAGCTGGGTTGATGCTCCAATTGTTTGATGGCTGGGATAATGATTTCTCCCAATGGGTATCAATGAACGAGTGGAGTATGCCGATCCGGACCAGGACGAAGTATCAAGTAAGCCACTTCCGCAACAAGCATCAAATCCAAATACACTCCCCTGAATACCTCCTCCACACAATGCATTGGTCTTTTGTTGTTTTGCTGGCGAGGTGTGTCATGTGATGTGGTCACTGACTAAGTATGTTGTGGATGTGCATATACTCAACATGTATACAGACATACACAATAATAAATATAAAGAAATGCAGTTCAATTTCCTAAATTTACACCATCTCACAGTATTTATAACCACCCCCAAAGTGAGTGGCACTGGCCTAAATCTTACCGCAGCAAATGTTGTGATAATATCACAGACTTTCACTGTGTTGAACAAGCTGTGCCAGGTACTTGCACACATTATTCAGCTGGGGCAAAACAGAGAACCACATAGTCAGTTACAGAATAGAGGTCCTGCTTGATTGAGTGCATGAGTAATCTCCACTAATACACTGATGTGATCCAGATCAGGATCCTGCCGAGTTGGTGAGTGCACAGAATATCACACTATTCGGATTCCACTGAATGTAGAAATCTCGAGAGGTTCTGACATTTCTGGTAACTGAGAATGGTCATATGTTGTTATCAAATAATCGCTGATCTTCACTTATTAGGACCAAGATATCATGGTCCGCCTCTTTACACATTCAACTGATATTATCATCTTGACAGATTCAAATAGTATAACAATGTCATTTTTAAGACAAAAGCTACCACATAAATAAAACAGTTCTCTCCATTATTTTGGTGTTAATCAAAGTTTTGATGTAGGTATTGCTGCGTATTCAATCAGTTTTGGTCAGAATGGGATTTCATTGGCATTCTTTAGGATGATTGATAACAAATATGAGACAAAGCTAAGTAATTAGCACTTGAATTGCAATGTTACAGATGTACCAGTCAAAAGGACAAGAGCCATTGTCAAGAGGTTTTGCCAGCATTGATTGACCCATACAGCCTCTGTTGGTAATGTATTTTTTATTGTTCAAATGTGGAAAATCTTTTTAAGCCTGGGGCAAAATGATCAATTTATAGATTTACATCATTGCATATGAATGGCCATTGCCGAATTCAGTTACCCAACTTGGGGAATTGGTTTGAATCATTTTGGAGTGGAATATGTGAGCAGTGATGAGGCCCTAGGGCCAAGGATGGCATTTGAAATCAATTAACGAAGAAACTAAAATTCGCCAACTTTCAGGAAGAATTGGGAGACTGAGGTGTGGTGCAAATCTTGACATCAGACGGCTAAATTGCTTCAATGTTGCCTCTTTCAGATATTTCACGGAAATCTGAATATATCTCATGTCTTTGTATGAACGATTGCAGTCTGCATATTCCCCAATCACATATAGCTATAACAAAAGGCTAGGCAATCTTAAGTACCTGGGGCGGAATTCGTGGCACCATTTCTGTATTCACAGCGAGAGGCGCAGTATTCACTAGCACATATTTGTAGTTTAGGCATAACTCAGTTCCATATTCCAGAGAGTCGGATAATGGGATATAATTCAGGTATTCATGCACAAGCTGCAACATTCACTGCCAGGTATTTCCTGGCCTATTATTGCATTTCAGTCACACCTTAGATCTACAATCCTGTTAAGTATCACATTCTCGAATTTCTGTGAGGCCAACTTTCACAACCTGTGGTTTAATATTATTATAGATGTATCATACAGCCACTGAAGCACATGTCCCTAAGTTTATAGAGTACATTATATTTTCATTTACTGTATTTTTAAATCATATTGTCTTTACCTTCAAGTCAGTGGAAATAGTGTACACAGATTGTCAACTTTCCAGAAACTTCACACATCACATTTACATCCTGGCCGCTGATTTACCCTGGCCTCTGCTAATTTATACATCTATGATTCATCTGTTATATAAAGAGTACTGCTAAAATGACATCAATATTTAGCTCTGTATCACCTGTCCATTGGATGAAGTTAGCCATTGCACATTAAATCATGAATTTACTACCCTAGCTAATCAGTAACCTGACTTAACTAGTTATTGACTAAGTTTTATATATGGACCTAAACTGCCAATCCTAAAGTAGCATATAAAGAGTCGAACTTCATCAAAAGTCCTGCAGAGTAAGTAGGACACTCTCACATGATGTGCCCTGCACACTGACACAGCAGATTACCTGTGGCATCTCCTACTCTGCTCAGTATAATTCACTTACTCAAAGAGGCATAAGTTGGCAATACGTATAGTGTAGGCTAAATTGGATTCTGACAACATGGATTTCTGAGCCACCAAAAGCCATGACTGAAAATAGATTTTGTGAACTGATTTCAATCAAGACAGTTGAAAGAGTAATTCTTGGAATCTCATGTTAAGCAATAAGAAAAGTCAAGTATTGATGAATGCAATTAACTGTCAAAGTATGGTAAGCCAGCAATCCATACCATTATATTGAATTCTGCATAACCATTCAAACCTCAGCACCCCTCAATTCCCTTGTTTGCATATATTCTTTTCACTATCCGCTGTGACATGATCTCCCACTATTTATTTCCCCATTGTCTTATATTAGTATCAACTCCAACATGCATTTCATATCAACTGTATAGTTTGTGCGACCCATAATAAATTTGTGATTGGACAATGTGCAACATACTAGATATAAAGTATAAAATCAAAATGTCAGTGAGTATTCATGACTCATTTGTTAGCTATCATGACATTCATGAGTGCTTGAATGAATATGATTAACCCTGAATTGTTATTGTACCGTACCATTCTTGCTGTATGCTTGTATCTCCCCTTAGTTTACACTAACACTCCCCCTTCCTCAATTAAGCACAATATTGGTATTCAGGTATTCTGTAGTCACAGTGCAGATGAATGCAAGATAAGAAAGTTATGCTTACAATATCACCTCATTGACCTCTAACATAGCTGCTGCGTACTAATACAACCATATATTATTAAACGAGTATTGTTCTTCTAATGGAGATACTCCCTATGGAGGTTCATATTTCTCCCCTACTGATAACAAACTCACCATGAACTCTATTCATGCAACTTTCATTCACCAGATCCCACATCAGCTGAAAACATTTCCGTCGGGGCAGGATGGCTCCGTCAGAGTGGACATGCTCTGACAGAGCCGTCAGCGATACCCCAGTGGCGGATTACTCTGTGGCCGCCGTCAATACCACGCATCAAGTTGCATATTGCCCTCCGATCGCCGTTTTGCCATTTCTTCTCGCTCTGTCGGTCTCCCATGTTAAACAAACACTCTGGCGTTGTGGCCAACTGTGACCATACGTCGGAATGGGTTCTTTGGGTACACATTTGCATCGGGATTACAATGGGTGATGCTGCGAAAATCTCGCCTCGCATTACTTGTACATTAAGCTCGAGGAGTGTAGAAAGGTGAGAAGATGTGATACTACCCGGCTGTGAGGATCCACGCCATTGCGCGGATCCACGCAATCTCGGACAGAGCGAGTGAGACCAAAAGTGGAGTGTGAATTTTCATTGTATGATAAGAGGAGATGGAGATGAGATGATGTCTATCCACTCCGGGGTCTGCCAAATATATACTCCCTGTCACTCTGTCCACCTCTGTTACCACGGTATCTCCGTACAACCGCCGTCACTCCTGGAAAATGTACTTGATCGAGCGTGTTTGAGATGCACTTGGAGATGTAGATCGAGTGAACTCAGAGATGCACTTGGAGGCAGTGATTGAGCGAGGTTGGATATGCACTTGGAGACTGAGATCGAATGAACTCAGAGATGCACTTGGAGAGGTAGATCGAGTGAACTCAGAGATGCACTTGGAGGCCGTGATTGAGCGAGTTTGGCTATGCACTTGGATACTGAGATCGAGTGAACTCAGAGATGCACTTGGAGGCCAGGATCAAGCGAGTTTGGAGATTCACTTGGAGGCCATGCTCTTGCGAGCTTGGAGGCCGTAATCGAGCCAGTTCGGAGATACACTTGCAGGCCATAACCGAGAGAGTCTGGAGATACACTTGGAGGCCGTGATCGAGCGAGTTTGGAGATGCACTTTCAGGCTATGATCAAGTGAGATTGGAGGAGTACTTGAAGGCGGTCGATTTGGAGGGAGGCGCAATGGCAGCTGAGAATCTATTCATTGGTTAACTTGTACTTGTGGGAATGTAGAGAGTTGACTACAACATCCGCTGAGAGATGAGGAACTGGCTTGGAGTGGGAGGCTGTCGATCTTGGGATGATGTTGTATTTGGTGTATGCTGTACTCTGTGTTAACTCATGATTATGGCATGGAGAGATAGAGAAGGATGACTTAACTTCATGTTCTTAGCTGATGGTAGAGTTGAGCACAAGAAAAAGAGAGATCAGAGGAGATGGGGGAAATCATCATGAGAAACTGGGACATAGAGAATTTTGTGTGTGAGTCAATTGACCAACCCTGATACGGCAGGTATGAGTCCTGATCCGGCGCGCAATAACGCTGATACGAGGTCTTCCCAACCCAATGAGGCAGGTCGTACCCGTGACTTCTCATATCCGCTCGTATCCTCCATATCATTCTCATCTTCATCCCCCTTCTCTTTCTTTCTCGCCCACAATTCAACCATCATCGCAGAACGCAAAGTTAAGTCAACCCTCTCCATCTCTCAATGACATGATCATGAGTTGACACCAAGTACAGCATACACCGAGTACAGCATGAACCAAGTTCAGCATACACCGAGTACAGCATACCCCGGGTGCAGCATACACCGTGCACAGCATCCACCCAAGATTGTCTGTATTCCCTTCATTCTCATGATTACAAGTTGACCCCTGAATGTAGCTTCAGCTTCTGGCGTACCTCCCTACATGATTCCCATGGTTGCGAGTTAAGTAACTGATGAATAGAGTCTCATCACCCGGTGCGCCGTCCATCGACCGCCTCCAAGTACTCGTCCAATCTCGCTTGATCACGGCCTCCAAGTTAGCACGATCATGGCCTCCAAGTGGCATCACTCCAAACTCGCTCGTTCACGGCCTCCAAGTGTATCTCCGAACTGGCTCAATTACGGCCTCCAAGTTTGCACAAGCATGGCCTCCAAGTGCATCTCCAAACTCGCTCAATCACGGCCTCCAAATGCATCTCTGAGTTCACTCGATCTACGTCTCGAAGTGCATCTCAAACAGGCTCGGTCGAGTACCTCTTTAAGGAGCGACGGCGGTTGTACGGAGATACAGGGGTATCGGAGGTGGACAGAGTGACGGGGAGTATACGATCACGGCCTCGGAGTATCACCGCCTGCAGCCAGACCAGATATAGCGTGTGTAGATGGGTAGCTATATAGATACAATGATACATAAATGAATACAAACTGAATCCATGACTGTGATTCGAGGTGCTCCCAGACATGTCGCCGGCGCGGCCAGGTGCTCCCATGCTTGTCGCCGGCGCTCCAAGTTACTCTGAAGGCCGGCAGGAATGCCCTCCTATGGTCTGATACTCGCCTGAAAAATTGCTTCAGCATAACTGCGGCCCCTGCGAAGAGTGTAACACACGTGTTGTTCTGATGATGCGTATACCTCACCACAAAGTAAAGGAGGTACGTATACAATGTGACCTGTCGCCTGGGTGATGGGCAGCATGGGATACTCCGTCAGAGTGTACGAGGTTCCGTCAGAGGCGTCAGAGCTGTCCTGAACACCCAGGTGTTTCAGTCGGAAATCAGGGTCGTTGCTGATGCAAATCAATCGCATTCTGCTGATTCTGAATGCTGCAACAACTCTATGCTATGCAGCTACCATAAATGCTGAAACTGATGTGTATAAATACAATATTTGGAGAAGTTATACGCAAGGGGCACTTGTTCTCATTTAGCTTCTCAGTGCTTCAATTTGGTCAGCACCAAAGGTTACATATTGTTAGCACCCATGGTAATATTGCGGGTTTTCATCAGGTGTATATCTGAGTCAGATGTATCTGGTTCAATTCTGTGTTGGTTGGTTGTTACTAACCTCAAATTGTTGCATCCACACACAGCATTTCGGATACGAGTGATAACATTCAACTTTGGGCCTTAGAAATCAATCTCTTCCAGTGCACCTAACACTTCCTATATTGCAACATTGAAGAGCCATCTTAACATTGGTTTGAACGATTGAATTTTCCTGTCCAGGCATATTCCAATGTGCATATGAAATTACATCCGCGTCAATAGTGTGGTACTTCTGGCACCATATGCCTTATTGACACATTGCAGATTCTCTGGTATGGAATTCTTGTACACTGTCTTGCACATTCTCAAATTGTCTCCCTTCAATTAATGTTACGCCTTTGGTGTTACAGATATATTTCTAGGATCATTCTGGATCACTCGATAATCCTAATAAGAATACTGGATCCGGAATCACCAATTATCACTCGGATTTCCGTCTGGGATCTACCTTCCAGATTAGTTCACGAATTAGTCACCGTTCCACTACCCAACCTCTATATCAATAGATCAACAACAGCGATCCAGCCAAGCACAAGTAGGATATTTATCATCGTTAGATGGATAATGGTCGTGGGATCTCTATTGTCAATGATCACACCGTATCGACAGGAAACCTTGTTCCGGGTCACTGAACCAACGACGGTTCTCTCATATTCCAATGGTTCATTCCTAATGAGATCTGGTGTCATCAATAACAGACCACCATGCTATGTCGACATATGTGGAGTCATAACAGAGATGTGTCGATAACCAATGATCCAGATATTGGAGCCCAGTCGACGAAATGGACTTGTATGAATTACCCCTTACTTCAACTCCAGAATAAAGGTTTGGGGCAAATAGGACTCGGGATTCATACCTCCTGAGTGGTGCTGAATATTCTCCATTCAAATATGGCTAAACAACCCAGTTCCAGAATAATGTAAATTGGGCTACAACAAAGTGTAGTCAAATTAAGGGTTCCGTCATTTGCCGCAAACCTTCAACTGTTATGTAGCCGCTGGGTAGATGAGAGGGCACTCTCACTGGCTCCCGGTGACACAAACCAATTCATTGATAATTGGCTACAGATCACCTCATATCCATACAATGAATCACCAATAGCAATTGTTTGGAATACGATCGTATTACCTTGATGATGTAATTGATACTCCTGAATGTCAGAACTCGACTATCAATGGTAGAAGGCGAGGATGATGAGCTTGTGACGTGTGTGAACTGCGAAACAGGCTTTCGAAATCTTAGGATGGTTAAGAGTGTTAATTGTCTGATATATATCAGCGATACCGACATTGACAATGGACATTGACAACCTTCTACTATTCAAAATACAATCTACATCAAGATTTATCTACTAATACCTATTGACCTTCTGGAGCTTGAGGTTATGCCTGAACTATATTCCCGTTATATATCGATTAGTGCTGTATCGATGTCAACAAGGTCACTCTTCTCATACAGTCCGTAGTTATACGTTCATCTTCAGTTCTATATCATGGAAAAATCTATTACTCTTCTACTTGGTTATTCTTGGTACCCTCTTTGAAGCAAGTCGTTGATTGGAAAGAGAGCAAGACCATACTTTAGAGTCTGGAGGAAGGCTGAAAAGCCAGCCTGATAGCATTGTGGCTCAAAGGATCTTTCTGCTAGGATACTCTTTACTCGGCACTTCTCCTTCTGCTGAGGCGAACTGACTTTGCTGTGACTTATAAGCCAAGTCAATACTTGGAGTCGTCGCCCTCGAGGACAGTCGGTCCTGGGTTATATGCGCCGGCTGCTCGAATGATACTCAACAAGTCCGATAGAAGCTTTGAGACCAATATGATTGTGGGATTGTTCATATGTCTTGCAGGAAACTCTCAAGTCGTGTACATAAGTATAGTGATAGCGTGAGATGACACTCTTTGGTCGATACAATCTTTTGGAAGCAGAGAACGAAACAGTTACCTAGTTTCCTTGGTGGTAATCCTAATAAGCATCTTGAGTGAAGCCTTATCATTCTTCTCTTTATCAGTCCGGAAGTCATTAGGGGCTTTCATTGATCAAGACTAAGGTAGGATCTCCCAGTATTACAATTAACGAAGTTGAACCTATACCCCGTGTTTCTAAGTGGCCAGGACGGCCGTCGCAAGGCCATTCTGATGACAGCTAGGCAGCTCTTCTTGTCAATGTGGCAGCTTGTCTTGACAGCCGACCTTGGTTGTTGGGTGGCTGGGTGGCGATTTATGGCGGCCAGGTGGTGTTTATTGGCGGCCAGGTGTCAGTTCTTTGCAGACTAAGCCGAAGCTGAGTATTGTATTCAAATGATTCTCTGCTGCCTTTACCAAGAAAGTCGCCAATGCACAACACATAAACCATATCCAACTCAACTATCATAGCCCTGCCATTCACATATTCCATCCATCCACAAGACCGAATGGTATAGAGGCCGATTCAGGACGTCGGAGTCACAGCCAGACTCTGCGGCCAGCCGGGCAGCAAATGGCCCATGCCAGGCTGTGCTGCCCTTTGCAAAGGCTGTCAGAATGGAGGTTGGGGTGGGTCAGTCCAGCAGGCCACAAAGCTGCCAGGCATCTCAGCGAGCCGCTTATGAACCCTGCCTATACCTATTGTACCGAAGATTTATTATTTCCAGAAGATTGAAGAAACACACGATGAAAGAGCACTTATACTCGTATTCAAGAAAACTGCCAATCCTCATTGTTGAACAATCATTTCATTTCCAGCTCTCTGCCTTCGCAAATTGTATGGAGGATCACTAATGTCCCCAAATACATCAATACCAAAGAGGGATGACACGAATCAGGTAATCTATGATCACCAGTGTAATGATTCTGCAGAGCTGAACTATTGATTCAACATTACCAAAGACAATTTCAATCACTAACATGATGTCCCAGTTTCATGCCATGTGCTCTAGAACAACTCATTATAAATTCAAAGATTCCACTAGCAAGAAATGGAATCTTGGCGATTCATTCTTTGCATGCCCTACGCTTCCACATTCCCATAATCCAGCTGGGACAATCGCACCACCACTACTCAAATGCCAATAGTCAACTCTCCTTGACAAATTATGTGACTCTGACTGTCCATCACCCCCCCAGGTACTCCCACTACCCAAGTCTAGTGGAGATCAGGATATTCTTCAACCCAAGGCCGGTGGAGATCAGAACATTCAAATAGACCAAATGGGCTAGTGATTAGAGAGTGAAATGGCTTATTGATGGAATTATATTCATCATGACTCATCGCACCATCAAAATTATTTGAGGATCTCCCTTACTAGCGAAAATGGTACTTGCGATGGTTAAATGAATATTGGTCACAGAGTTCTTCTCGGTCTAGTTACGTGATATGCATAACACCTATTGATGACATCCCAAGTAGTCTATTCATGTGATATATAGCGGCAGTATATAGAAGTCACACATCAATTGAGTAAGCAAGTCCCATTGCTTCGCGGATTCATTTTTGATTATGCAATGATGTTGCCTTACCTGGGAAGCTAGCTTGGGCTGTGTGCATCATTATCAACCACACTCATAATCTCTGAGACTAGCGGGACATGTTCAACTGGACTGGAGAATACTCCAACATACAAATACAACAGTCAATAGTGAATATGCAAGAAAGAGAGACATCTGGCTCAATGCCCCAGGCGATCAGCATCACCAGGGTACTCCACGGTCAAAGAGAATGGTCTTGACTTGAGTATGACCCGAACAATCAAATTACAGCATTGGCTGATGATACAAGGCATAAAGCAATACTGCTCATTGGTTTGCGTTAGTACGCATTGCAACACCAGACTGGATTTCACATCATGCTGACACAACTGATACTATGTTGGCATAGCATAAGTTGGTCGTGGATTGAATCTATGACGCAAGCCAAATCGCCTTCAAATTGAATCATCAAGTTGTGATATGCACTGCCAGCAATGATTGGCTGATGTTTCAACTTCTGAGACAAAAGGAAGGTGTGAATTCCAAGGTCCAGTGGGATCTGTCACATTGTCTGACTTGATATTTTACAATGGATGGCCTGATACATATAAGCGGCATAATGCTTACAAACAACATTGCATGCACACGACAGCCTAATGGGATGTGTGGCAGTAAACACCAAGTGCATGACAAACTGGCATGACATGATCATGATAATGCTATCAAGAGCAATCGAGTCAAAACTTCAATGTCTGAGTGTACAAACCCTCGAAGATGATTATAAAGAGATCAAATCGCTCTGGCAATGAGAAGAACAAGCTCAAGCAGCAATCTGCGGTGCACAATCAGAATAACAAAGATGATCCTATACCATTATTATGAATCCGATCTGCTCACTTTTACAATTACTTCCCTTGTTCATCGACATGAACAAACCTTTTCTGTCTGGTCACAGGGTGACACAATCTCAATATACAATCCAGACAAGTGCCGAACACTTTGGCGATGCCATAATTCCACTGGATGAACAACGTTCAATTTACATATCTATTGTGGTTTTGTATATCACAGAATCTATTGGTATTAGCTTCCTGGTACATGGATTCATCTGTACCAGTTTATTACCACTCAAAGAGTATTCTATAGAGTAGTTACACTCAGGAAAAAAATATTGTTGGTAGAAAATCTAATAGCGACAGATGGGAGAGAGTTGATATGAAACCTCTTGGGATATTAAGGCTACGAGGTTGAGTCTTAGCACAAGACAGGGAATGAAGAAGTGTTTAGGATAGGCAGCTTAATTTAGTTCTAATAAATATTGTATTGATTTTTGAGATTAAGCACCCCCAGAACACAAATTCTTTCTGACCTGCATGAAACGCGAAGCAGCCTGAAAACTATTCATGGTCAGTTAGAATCATCAGCAGGCATTAGCTGGTACATCTGGAGGTACACCAACTGTGTGTCGATTGACTGGTGGTCTATTAATCAATATTGATCTGCAAACACTGGAAGCTGTAAGTTGTAAATTCTGTTTAATGCTGCTCCATCAGACTTACAATATTCACTGCACCTGACAATATGCCTAGTTGAAACTGCAGATTAGAAACATTTCCGTAAAGGTATTATATGAAGCTTTACAAATTGCTATTTATAGTTGCGAGTTGGATTAGAGCTTGGGGAGTGTGCTTCTGGTCTAGGTTACACAGATCCTGTTTGGTTATGGTTATCTCTCCAAGGTCTTGGATGATACGAAATTATTATTCTCCCAAATGGAAGGACTGGATTTCATTTACCATCAGCTCTTCTACAAAGCTATTAGCTTGGACCCCAAGCCTCCAATATTCCTGTTCTTTCAAACTCTCACTCTGGCAGATGCAGCGCTGATAGCTACAGCAATTTTTTCTATGCTGGGAGTATATACATCAGCAACAACTCTAGTTTCGGTCGGAAGCACATGGGTGTTCCGAACGGCACTAACCACTCTGACTGAACCTTGTACCCTCTGTCATAGAATTACACGCATCCCGTCACCCTGGCGACAAACCTGGGACCGCCGGCGACATGTCTGGGAGCACCTCGATTCCCAGTAGAGCAGTCTGGGAAAAATAACCTCTTCTTTGGGAATGCTGCTGGTGCGGGTGGAAATCATAGCTACTACTAATCGTTCAACGATTATCAAAACTCATGTATTCAGTTTCTATTCTTATCTAACTATCTAGGTATCTATATAGCTACCCTTATACACACGGTATATCAGGACTGGCTGCAGACGGTGCTTGAGAGGAATTCAAGGTGTGCCTGAAAATAATGATCGAGTGAACTCAGAAATACACTCCGAGGCCATGATCGAGTGAGTTTGGAGATGCAATTCGAGAGCAAGATTGAGTGAACTCAGAGATGCACTTAGAGGCCGTGATTGAGCGAGTTTGGAGATGCACTGGCAGGCTGTGATTGACCGAGTTTGGTGATGTACTTGTAGCAGGCCATGATCGAGCGAGACTGGAGGAGTACTTGGAGTTGGGCGATCTGGAGGCGGTCGATGGGAGGTGCGCCAGGTGCTGAGACTTTATTCATTGTTTAGTTAATTCGAAACAGTGGGAATCTGATGAAGTGACTTTACCTTTGAAGCTCTTATGAAGAACTGGCTGGTGGCGGTCAACCGGTAGGGATGTATGCCGAAAGCTGTAGCTACATTCAGGGGTCAACTTGAAATCATGAGAATGAAGGGACAACAGACAATCTCAGGTGGATGCTGTATTCGGTGAATGCTGTATTCGGTGAATGTTGTACTCCGTGTTAACTCAGGATGATGGCATGGAGAGATAGAGAGGGAGGACTTGACTTTGTGTTCTTACAATGATGGTAGAGTTGTGGACGAGAAAGAGAGATATGGAGGATGAAGATGAGAACTATATGGAGGATGCGAGCGGCTATGAGAAATCAGGAGTAAGACTTGCCTGATTGTGTTTAGAAGAGCTTATATCGCTGTTATTACCTGCCAGATTGGGAGTCATACCTGACATATCAGGGATGGTCAATTGACTCGCACACGAAATTCTCTAAGTCCCAGTTTCCCATGATTATTTCCCCCATCACCTCTGATCTCTCTCTTTCTTGTGCTCAACTCTACCATCACCTAAGAACACGAAGTTAAGTCATCCCTCTCTATCTCTCCAAGCCATAATCATGAGTTAACACAGAGTACCGCATTTACCAAGTCCAGCATCATCCCAAGATCGACAGTCTCCCCCTGCCAGCCAGTTTCTCATCTCTCAGCGGATGTTGTACTGAACTTTCTACATTCCCACAATTACAAGTCAACCAATGAATAGAGTGTCAGCTGCCATCGCGCCTCCCACCAAATCGACCGCCTCGAAGTACTCCTCCAATCTCGCTTGAGTATAGTCTGCAAGTGTATCTCCAAACATGCTCGATCTCCGCCTCAGAGTGCATCTCTGAGTTGAATCGATTTCGGCCTCCAAGTGCATGTCCAAACTCGCTCTATCACGGGCTTCAAGTGCATATCTGAGGTCACTCTATCATGGCCTCCAAGTGCATCTCCATACTCGCTCGATCACAGCCTCCCAGTGCATCTCCACCCTCGAGTGTACACACTCTATCTTTCCCAATTTTCATCTCACTTGCGGAGATTTCGGGCATCCTCACGGCTGGGTAGTATCATATTTTCTCCCCTCCTTCTTGCAATCCTCGAGCTAGAACCGCTCTCCCTGACCAATTCTGTTTGGATGTTGGAAGCAGTGTGGCACAATGTTCATGGTGGGCTCTCTGCCTTCTAGCTCTGTCGTTTCACCAAAACGGCCTCCAAGTGGTGCATCTCTGGGTTCTCTCAATTGGCGTCTCCAGGTGCTTCTCCAATTATGCTCGACTGCCATCTGTGGCTAGATTCACCCCATGTATATATATAGAGGTATTTAAATAATGCATGCCATATTATGAGGTAGCGAATCTTGTGACTGTGACAAAGATGAACTTGATATACGACATGCCTTGTGCTAATGGAACACTACAATCCCCATGCAGGGGTGTACCCAATGAATCCATTCCGACGTATGGTCACAGTTGGCCTTAACACCAGAGTGGATGTGTGAAATAGGAGACCGACAGAGCGAGAAGAAACTGCGAAACTGCAATCAGCGTGCGATATGCAACGCGACGCCTGGCATTGACTCCAGATGCGGAGATATCCGCCACCGTGTTGCCTCTGACGGCTCTGATGGAGTGTGTCCACTCTGACGCAGCCATTCCACCCAGACGGAAATATCTTTTGCTGATGTACAACTGGAATGATGGCTCTGGTCATGTGCTCACAGGATGAATATCAGTGTTCATTATGCCCTTCACCTCTAATGAATTGTACTCTGGAAGCCACTGCATTAATCAATCACACACTAGATGTCTGCTTCAGACCACCTATTGGGAGGCATAATCCTCTAGGATAGGTGGTTATCAGCCTAGCTCTCCTCTATCTCATTGCACCCTCAATATATCCTCTTTCTATACTGCTTTGCTGGGATAGGCACTGGTTAACCTCACCTGACTGGATTAGTGCTCTGCTAGTGGATTGTGTACTCCATACCACCCGTTAGAGTCCTCCGCCCCTTGCATGCACACAATTCACACTCCCTCAATTCTGCTCAGTCTGAATTATTGCTTCACGGTATCTGTGTGGACTCCTTTTTGCCTCCCCTTTTCACTTCGCTTCTGCTGAGATAGGCAAGCCTCCAAAGAATTCAGTGTTCAATTCAGCGCTGCTCTGCTGGGATGCAAGCGTCACCTTTCCCACCAGTTCTCTACCATCGCCACCCACCTCTCCTCAATCACCCAGAAGTAGTTTACAATCTCCATTCAACACTCCTTGGTCCGGATTGTTACCTCTATACATCCTGCTACACTTCCTACCACCACATGTTTCAGTACACCAACTCTAGGATTGCCAGCACTCCCCAATCCCAATCAGTGCATCTCTATCTGGATTCGTTCTCCTCTAATTCATTCCACACTCTATACTCTCTATTTGGCGCTCCTCCACTAGTATTGGTGCTCCTTTGCTGTGATTGGCACTCCTCAATTCTGGACAGTGCTCCTCAGCCTTGATGGTTGCTCTTCTGTTCCATTTAGTACTTCTTGATCATGTTCTCTCTACACTTCATTTCCACTCAATCACTCCCTATCTAGCACTCCTCTTTCGCTGGTAGATGCTCCCCATTTTCATTCAAATATATCATATTACCCTTAAAACCTCATTCTGATTTTCAACTTGCTAACATCTCATTGACACCTTTGTTTGATATTACAAATTAAGGCAAACAACATTGGAATTTAATTTCACACACTCCCCAGGTACAAAGTATTTGCAAATACAGAGCGCATCTTCTGCTTATTTAAACCATGGATGAATTGTGTATTCCCACATGCTTTCGCCATTATGATATGGGAGATGCAGTGGGTGTCAGTAATTCAATGTGTGACTGAGATCATTAGATCGTCTCATCAGGATTTCATTTTAGTGTACGTGCTTTGATTTTGAAATCTCTCATCTGTTTGTTTGCTTCCATAATGTAGCAATGCAAACGAAAGGATGTTTCTGAAGATATTGTTAGCAAGTATAAGTAGAATTATTCATGCATCATATTTGCAGTCGAGTGTAAGCCATTCCTTGTATTCATCTCGCCAGTCTCAGACACTGTCTCCTGCTCTCCAAGTAAATATTAATACAATAGTACGCATCTGTCCAACTCGGTTCGGGATCACTGTATTGGTTGACTGTGACCTTGATGTGTTCCCAAAGTGCTCTCTGGTACTCTGATTTGTTTCGAAACATATTTGAACCACTTCCATATTACTTCTGCACCTGTCATCAGAGATACAAGTTCCTCCATCAGGCTGCTGCATCTGCCTCTTATTGTCTGATTATCTCCTCAAATTCTCACCGCAAAGTTTTCATTTTACGTTCTCTCACATACTCAGGGAGGCTTCCCACAACCATAATACATTGTATTGATGAATATTACGTCATAACATGTGGATGCTGGCACACTGTCACAATATAATAAGTAACAAAGTAATACCAATTGTCCAACAAGCAGTCAATAAAGATCCTGTGTAATTAATACATATTACTATACACATCACATTGGCAATATGCATGATGTGGAAGGTAATTGTCTGATTTGATACTCGGCTTCAAAATATCTTTTACTTTACAACTGGCAGTTTCATTTCAGAGACTGATATAGTGGGGGGTACAAAACGGCGGGTGAGCTAGTTGTGACTGCCTCTATACATATTTCGTTTGGATTCATTCCTTCTTTTGCCTTAATGTCTTTCCTTTGGGTTTATACTTTGCTTTGGGTATGGCTCTTTCTTTGGGTATTATGTTAGTCTAATTGTTTCTTGAGTTTGGGTATAAGGTAATATGGAATATGAAGGAGACAAGGTGTGCTTTAGAAAATGTACCCAAGAGGAATTGTGGTGGGTAAATTAGTTTCTCATCACCATACACATTGCCTGGGAAACTCAATAGGGGGTAGTGACATAGAGATATAGAGAGAACCGAGGTGGACTGCCTGATGGAGAGTATTTCTATTTGGAGAGCCCTGGATTCATTAAGCATTTTCTTACAATCCAGCGAAATACAATTCCTATTCTTTCTAGTTCTCAGTCCTATACATTCACATCAAGTTTTTGTAGATTCACACAATTTGTAATTTGTTCCTTACAGCTATGTATCCTAATATATCCTCTCACCTTATTCTTACACTCCTCAATGCAGAACAGCTGTCTCACAAATTCCCTTTGGATAATGCCAGAGTTGCAGTAGAGTTTTAACAATATGCTTTCTGCCTTTTCACTCCACAGTTGCACCTGCAATGGAGATGTGGATAGACTGGAAACCTGATCTACTATTGGCACAAGGGATATCCATTGGATGGATATCCTGGGATTTCCCCTGTTGCCTTCGATTTTGTCAAGATGCAGTACATGCAATAGAGCTGGAGACCTCAACATGGACTATAGCCAACTGGATCTTACCCACTGATGATAGAGTCAGATGGTTTCTCGATATAGCATACAAGCTGATACAACCATAAGAAGATATTCATGCTGTCTTATATCACCTAACAAAGTTTAGTGATGCTGGTAATCCTCACTTCAACTGAGCTGCCAATCCATACACTACAGACCTTCAAACTGGGAATTTGGTCATTGTATCCATATATGATATCAAGCAGTCTCGTTGTACTAAAATTGATACTGGCAACCAAAAACCACACCACATTACACACATTTCCAGGACCTTGCAGATTCATTGAGTTGTACAGTAATATCAGGCAGAGGTTGGAGGGTGGATAGCGAGCAGTCAACTTAAGAAAGTCTTTGCATCCATCAGGGGCAAGTTCAAAACTTGAACAATGAGTCAGTCTTGTATCTGTCAATTGCAGAAATCCCACAATTTCAACAAATTGGAGGTGAAAGCATAAGCAGGCTGAAAATATATCAAGTGACCCTCATTACACCAATACTTCCCACTATTCTCCCCCAATCATCTAGAAACCACAAGAAGAAACATGATAATTGAACCATATGCAGACAGAAAATGCTCCCATCAGAACCATAATGATGATCAGACCATATGCACATGCAAACAAGCACAGAGGAAAGAGCAACCATGAGGCGAACAAGCAATGAATAGAAATCAAATGAGCACACCCGCGAATGCTGAAATCGTATTTAAACCGACATATAAAGCAATCAGCTCAAGATATGCTTCCAAGCATACAAATACCATCCCTTTTCAGATTTCACAGGAGAGGCTGCAATGATTCTCTACCATGTAACTCCTTTCCCACCGACTTCTGAGACAATTATATTGCATTGACAATGTTCGCAATCATTACATAACCCCTCAAATGAAAATATCAACCAATGATGTTCCGGCTACACTAAATGACATTATGCATTTCAATGCATCCTCATCTAGTTTCACTGTCATAATAATCTTACCCTTTCCAGCTGCCAAGACTCCCACAGCCAGCAGCCCCACAGTTACTCTGTATGTCATCTTGTTGAATACCCATAGTATCTCAAATAATTTATCTCCAATATACCTTGTGGTATAATCATTGGCAGAGCATATGAAAGATATCTTCTGAATTAGGCATATTGAATTATTATAAGAAGTTCTGGATCTTGAATCTTGTCAGCACACCCTCCAAAGCTAATATTGAGGTCATTTTTAAGATTTGTAACTTCTTTCACAACAATGCCAATGCTGCCAATACTCAGTTGCATCACTAATACACTTTGCAAACAGCAATCTAGCCTGGAGAAAGTTAATGTAACAATGTTACAATGATAACCTATTGACCATCCATAGCTCAAGCAAAGTAAATGAGGCGATTAACCAGCACCAGTCTAGCTGGATGAGAAAGATACCAGCAATGACAATTCTGAGTGACATGTGGCAGCACTATCCAATACTTCTGAATATCCATGATAATTTCAACCTCAGTGACCAATGGCTGCAATTGTTCATTCTTATCAGCCAAATCTTCACATAATTTCAATTGGCAAAGAGATGCTTTAATCACACATATGTTAATTGTCTCAACATGTTATGGCAGCTGTTAAAGGCCTATAGGTGGAATACTTCCAGAGACAGCCATTATGCGAATGTGTTATTTGATAATAGCTGCATTCTGCTGGAAAATACCAATAGTTATAAACCTCCAAATTTGGAAAGGTACTGAAGATATGTCATACCATGTAGTGATTACCCTAGAATGGATTACTTGAATCATGCAAATTGGCATGCTTCTAGCTCACAATCAGTACCTCCTTCCAACCATGAAATCCTTGCATTACCCCCATCCCCTAATACAGCAAGATGCTTGGGCTGCCAACTCCCCCAAACAACAAAACACAATCCATAATGAATGGGACTAATCTTGGACAGCTGTTGATAGATCAGGCTGAGGTTGACCCTGATGCCAGAGTCTGTATTACAACCCCAATTGACAGCACCACACAGATGACCAGCACCACTACTCAAACAGATAACTGTATGACACCATTACTTCCATGCAGATATGAGGTAAGTAAGATCACTGTCAAATATACCCAGCCAAGGCAGAATGGTACCTTAAAATGTAAGAGACCTGTTATTTACAGCAGCAAGATTGATAGATACCATGATGACATAAAGGAAGATAAACCAGATAATAATAGCTTACTCAATTGTCTCAGACTCAACAACGGCTGCAAGTGAATATTGTAGACAGAAATTAGAACGTTTGCACAGCATCGCAAAGTGATAGAATACAGAGTCATACCTATATCCCAGCAAGTAGTGTTCATAGACCACAAGCTAATCTTATATACCAAGGCCCAAATTGCAGCAGCTGTATATACAATGTGCAACAAAACATTTTGATTTAAAATTTGACTTTGCAATGTCAATCAATTGGCGGAGAATTCATGAAACAAAACGCAAATCTGAAATGCAGCACAAAACAGCTGGTGTTCAAATAGTTGCCGTCTTTTATATATTGCTCCTTTTGGTTTATATATTTCCTTGGGGTTTATTTTATTCTTTTTGGTTTAAATGGTGTCATTCTCCTTAGGTTATATTATAGTTATGTTCTTGTTGGACTTGGGTATACGGTTATATTTTTGGGAAAGAAGAGGTGAGCTTTGAAAAATAGACTAGAAAGAAATTGTGGTGGGAAAATCCAGTCATTACAACAACTGCTCACATTGGAAGAAAATATCATAGTGGGCACTTTGACACACAGAGACAATAGAGGTGGACTGGGTAATTGGATGTTTATATACGAAACCTGCTGGGGTCGAAAGGTCAACCATCTAAATACATATACACCAACATACACAATGTATTATTCAAATCCATCGGCAAAACTTTCAGTGCAACCGTAACAGACATATATTATTCCTGTTACCACTTTGTTATGGTTCCTTCCTATAGATTATGAATGCTCACTCTGTACTTTGGCCATTAGAGAGGAGTTATGAGGATGTTACACAGGTGTTACCATATGTAATATCGAATTACAGAATGAAGCAACATTCTCATACTACATGCATTCCATCAACCCCATTTTTTCAATTGTCATCTCCACCACTATCACCATCACTGCCATCACCATCACCACCATCACCATCACCACCATCACCATCACCACCATCACCATCACCACCATCAGCATCGCCACCATCACAATCACTATCATGGGGAATTTTACTCTTCAATTATTCTTCCACGAACTTTATGTAACACCCCCCTACCAGCGAAGCCCAATCTACCACTACCAGCTTGCTCCCAGCGAAGCCACTTTCACCCCTACCAGCGAAGCCCAATCCACAGCTACCAGCTTGCTCCCAGCCAAGCCAAATCCACCGCTACCAGCTTGCTCCCAGCGAAGCCAGATCCACTGCTACCAGCGAAGCTAGTTTCACCCCTACCAGCGAAGCCAGATCCACCACTACCAGCTTGCTCCCAGCGAAGCCAGATTGTCAGAGAGGTGAGAGTGAGAATTCCACCTCTACCAGCTTGCTCCCAGCGAAGCCAGATCCACTGCTCCCAGCAAAGCCAGATCCACCGCTACCAGCGAAGCCAGATCCACCGCTAACAGCTTGCTCCCAGCGAAGCCAGATTGTCAAAGAAGTGAAAGTGAGCATTCCACCGCTACCAGCTTGCTCCCAGCGAAGCCAGATCCACTGCTACCAGCGAAGCTAGTTTCACCCCTACCTGCAAAGCCGGATCTACTGCTACAAGCTTGCTCCCAGCGAAGCCAGATCCACCACTACCACCTTGCTCCCAGCGAAGCCAGATTGTCAGAGAGGTGAGAGTAAGCATGTCAGAGAGGTGAGAGTGAGCATGTCAGAGCAGTGAGACAAAGCATATCAGAGGTTGGAAAGTGAATATGTCAGAGTTGTGTAAGCGAGCAGATCAGTGGTGAAAGTGAGCATGTCAGAGTTGGAGTGGGAGCGAGTATGTCAGAGTTGTGGGAGTGAGCTTGTTGGAGTCATGAGAGTCAGAGTGTATGCTTGTCAGTAGTAAATAAATAAATAAGTAACTTTTGAATATATAGTATAATCTATAAATTGAAGTAAATAATACATGCACTACAGTTACATTACAGTAATAATGTAGTTATGCTATTGGTAAATTACAGCTGAATTATCATGGGTTACCAAAAACATCTCTGGGGTGTTTTGCATTATTTGGTGTTAACATATTTTACCGGGTGACCGCCCATGACCGGGAAACCGACCACCCGCGGGTGGTATTTATTGACTCAAATGACCTGTCTTAACCACTCTCCCTGACCTAGTCACTACTGGGGGTTGACTACTAACCCCTTCTCTCCCTTTCCCATGCTCCATAGCATCCTCTAGGTCCAGCATATCACCAATATATACAACAGAGTCCTCCTCCCCCCGATTGTGCT
>Ga0307515_10002136_pt1 | contig 43355 bp, 44 predicted proteins | sample 17_EM_MG_FD_194513 | JGI IMG/M metagenome (GOLD analysis project Ga0307515, IMG submission 194513) | Populus trichocarpa ectomycorrhiza microbial communities from riparian zone in the Pacific Northwest, United States - 17_EM | ecosystem: Host-associated > Plants > Roots > Unclassified | place... | reverse complement strand
GGGTTTATTGTAAGTTAGTGTTGGACAAGTTCTGAATCTCAACGAACTTGTACCCTCCCGCCCAACGACCTTGTGCACTATGATACCACTATCCCACAACCCCATGGATAAAGCCTTATTTTAATAGTAGTAACTGGGCAAATTGTAAAATCCAGACTTTGTCCACGGACATGGGGTATTTTGGCGGAAATATGGTCCCATAGGTCGACTACGAAGCAACATAGATAAAACATAGGAGGGGTCACCACCACCACCCTTTCTATTTCCTTTCCTTTGATCTACGACTACCCCGCTGCCGTATGGGAGTCCTTCAGAATACCTTCCGAGCAACTCAGCCAGCAGGGTCTCCCACTAACGCTGCATTCCGTTGAGCCCTGATCCCTTTCCTCAGTATCATAGTTCAGGTATTTTTCATTCTACGTTTTATTATCAAACCATTAACTATACCCAAACTAGAAACTAGAACTTTAACATCTTAACCCAATTCCATTCTGTTTATAGGATCGAGCGCAGTCTAATGTTTCTAAGGCCGATCTGTACCAACGTAGACTTGCAGCATCGTTTTGGATCGGCTAAGGTTCGCCGGAAATATACTTACCTAGGTAAGGACTAGGTATTATCTCGGCACCAACAAACTTTATCATTCGGCCTGCCGTTTCGAATGATACATGGTACCTATCCAGTGCTAATGACAAATACTTTCTCCTTATTCTCGATCACGCGTTTTAACAAGCAGTTGTCGAGGTGATATTGGGGACTTCTATAGACTACAAACATAACTTGTTAGAGAAGGCTACGTACACATGTTTAAGACAAAAGAAAAGCTACTAAGACGATCCGGATCCTGATCCCTCGGGCTGCATGAGCTCTCTTCTGAATTTTGCGGCTGCATTCATATATCCTGAGTATCCAAGTGTGTATGGAGGAAAGGGTTTCAAATTGGGAGCGAGAATGCCTTTCTCTTGGCTGAGTCCCTGGAATGCATTCTGCTCCCTTCGGGGAGAATATACGAACTTAAGTTGTACCTTGCGGCTAGACTAGTCATTGGTCAGGACCTTGTGAAGGCTTGTTTACCATCACGGACATTGGTGACAGATGTCAACGATGCTTGAGAATTGAATTAATTCTGAGGCCGAATAAAATCGGTGGAGCGGTGTACTACCGCCTTGTTAATCTTCCTTAAGAAGCGAAGCTGTTGCAAGAACGAGTCCATAAATTGGCTGGGGCGTTTGCTAGTGAGTGCTTCGCGATGCCGTCCGGAGGTCCTGTTCACGAGATGCTTTGTCAAGGGTTACGTCAATTCGATCTATTAGACGAGATGGTTTATCAGAGTTTCTGAGAGATCGATGGAACGTTGCGGCTGCAGGAGAAAGGTTTCTTGGAGACGACGGACACGGTCGCAAGCTCTTTTGGAGGTTGTGGGAGTTCTGTCGATCGTGGTGGTGGAGTCGCGATGTGGCTGCTAAGTCTCGAAGGTAAAAACATCGCTAGAGTTTAAAAACGCAAGGCACATTTGTCAAACGTCACGATTTTGAATACTCTTAAACTAGCATCATTTTTCCTCTACCCCACGCTCTAAAGCCTAGTAGTAAATGAAAAAATCGCCTGTCAGACCTCCATCGCCACCCACCCTCATTCCCGCCGTTCTTGCGAAAAGCATATGGGAACTCAGGTCAAGATCATAACCACCTATCCCGAAGGACAGGCAAAAAAGTCTTCACTCTGGGGCGGCGAGGATATAGATCATCAACCAGGTTGGAGATAATCTGTGGCTCTTGTAAGGAGTTCAGATGAGACGATTTACTATAGAAATGATCCTATGAAGTAAAATCGCATAGAGAAGAAAGAGGAGGGCGAGGGAGCCACCCTATTTATATTTTTCTGGAGGGTCGGCGAAATGGGCGGATTTTCGCCGAGGCGTGGTACTTTTGGAAAGGATTTCTACTAGCGAAAAATTTCTATGAGGTAAGGGTTGCAGGTAATTTAGCCGACGACTAGGATAAGTCACACTTGGGTTGGGGTGCAACAACGGCGTGCGGCACGACTCCGAACTATCCCAAGGCGAAACGAAGCTGCGTGGTTGTAGAAAGGTATAATTCTGGATTCTCGCAGCAAAGATTTCCCTACTACCCAAGCCTACCCTGAAATTGCCTGCACCAAACTTGATCGGATGTGGAGAGTAAGGATTTATAAGTGGACTGTTTTGTGTTACTACCTTGTAGGATATACTCGAAGGTTGAGCGTTGCCTAAGGAGGTTTACCTATATTATGGGAATAAATTGTCGTTGTGACAATGACAAGTATTAAAGGACCTCTGCGGAGGCTCGCACAGGCTCGTAGAGTCCAACCGAAATCTGAACCACTTGGGTGTATGGAACTTGATGATACGCTCATGTGCTGCTTGATGGAAGCTGTTGGAATGAAGCTTGGATCAATATCATGGTCTTTCTTGTCTACATCTTACTGTACTTCTTCATACACTGTACGATTTCCAACAAGAGTCCCAATTTGAGGAAATAGTCGTTATTAGATAGAGACCGGGGGCAAATAAAGAATCCTGTTTATCGAGAGGACTGTGTTCGCTGGATTAGCCATTCCCGACTAAGTCTTACATATATCATTTCATATCAGCCATAGGAAAGTTTTTGTGAAAATCCAATAGTTGAAAACGATTGGTGCGACCCATTCGGCCCTTGATCTCGAATTCTTCCAACAATGAAACAATGAGACAGTGCCCCTAGTGTTCCGCCTTGGGGCAACATGTTCGGAGAGATCAGCCGGGAAAGCCAGCCGCGAGATGTGGGCTGGGGATGGAGTTGGTGCAGGATGTTGCCTTGTCTCTCTCGCTGCTAGAGTAGCGATCTTGATAGCCACGTAGCTCGAGCGTGGGGCGTCCGGTAGGGCGGCATTCCCGTTGTGCTGATTTAAAGCTAGCCAGACGGTCGAGTCCTCTCCCTCTTACTCTCTGCTTATCAATCTGCTCACCGATCCATGGTAATTGCAGATAAACAGACAAATTTCAGGTTTGCTGCCAGAGCTCACTTATATTAACAACCAACGGAGTTCGACAACCAAACGACTGTTTGAAAGTAGTGGCATCCGGTTTTTGTGTGATTGGTTAAATTCGTTAAAAGCCGCAAATCTCACGTACATGATTGGCCCGTCGGTCCGTGGCTACCGTTAGTTGATGGCAAACAGGAACTTCTCGCGTCTAAACCGGACTTAGAACAAGGACTCCGAAACGGTGCAAGCTAAACGGGTTAGAGACGTAGTCATCCAACTTGAGACCAGACTCAGGACTTGAGACGGCTCCCAGACACAACAACGAAAGCCATACCATTTGACGATCAGGACGACTTCCAAAGCAGCTTCCTCAAGTATGATGTAAATGCTCTGGCAGACACTTTACAGCAGGTGGTTATCAGTGCCTCTTTTCAATATGTGGAGAACGACGCCACCCGCTACTGTTATGAGACTGAGATGCGCGCCTAATTGAATGCTGCAGCACCAGCAAGCCCAGTGCGGACAGTGAGGGACGAAAACATATCGTCGAAGGACGCAGAGAGGAAGTCGAGGCTTAATATTCCATGCCAGTCAATGCCACAACCCTCTTTACTTATTTCCATTAAAGACACTGCGAGATGGTATCTAATTTGGAAATTATGTGAACTCGAAGTACAGAGTAATATTGGGGTTCAAATATTGAAGTAAGGTGAATCACTAAGGTTGAAATCAAGATTTGAAGCCGGTGGCTATGAGTTTTTGTGGTGAGATATGGAGTTCCAGTTCTTCCCTTCGGATGAGGACATTACCTATTCCAATGAGTGACATGGGTAAGGTTACTAAAAGAGGCCGAGTGATCACATCGTGGAGCAACATATTCTTCAGGGCTCCTGGCCTAGGGTATCGTTTGATTATCAGAACGATTGAAATCAGTTTGAAATCACCACAGGAAGATTACTCAAGATGCAACAACAAAGCGGATCTTCTGGCCACGAGACAAGATATTCTGGGAGTCTCAGGACTCCGCGAGTGGCAATATATGACTTGTCAAGGTTGGGTGCTCGGCAGTAAGATGGCTGGACAGTAGATACTTGCACTAAAGCACCATCTCCAATTTTTCGCCACCAAGACTACTGCCGTATTATCTGATGGGGTTTCAACTGTCCCCAATGTTGTTAAAAAAAACCCCCCCTAATTCCCGAGAGATTGTCAATGGCCTTCTTAGTGACTGCCTAAACCCCCACTGGCTTGAGACAAGACGCCTGGGCCCCAAATTCAGATCTCGTCTCATCTCGTCTTGTGCCAAAATCTAGCCGGAAACTCGAGAAGAAGGTACAAGCAAATGTGGCTGGAAAGAATAGTCTAGTCAAATAATTCCTTTACCTGTAGGTAGGTGGTTCAATCGGTCAATGTGGCTTACTATATGGGTGGCGACTTATCTATGGTGGGAACCACCCCCACAACCGCCATCAGCACACCCATTCCCATGAGCAGGAGAGCGTAGGAAACAACGTGCACAGTGCATGCAATATATGCCTTAATTCTCTCATTTCCAAATTTGCTAGCTGCGCGCGAGCTTGCGAGCACTCGGGCTGAATTTATAATTATTCACTACCACTAGGCATGAGAGAAAAACCCAGGCCTTGTGTTCCAACAGCTCATCAAAACGCGGCCTCGCCCAAACTTTAAGAGCTCTCGTCGTTCTCACTTTATCCAATTTTGATAAACCCTAACTCAAATATTTTTCAATGGCGACAGGGTCAGAATTCCCCGCCAGGGACAACATACTACAAGTTCGCGATTATTGCTCCTCAGCCGGATGCGCAAGGTACGATTGTTTTGGAGGGAGTGATCTTTGAGCAAGAAAAAGAAGTTGTCCAACCGGAGAAAGAGGTCTTCGTACAAACGGAAATAGAGGCGACCTATCCTATACCAGGTTTGGAGGAACAAGATGCGGAAAAAGAGGCAATCTATCCTACGCCAGTTGCACAACTGAGAGCTTCGGGCCTTCGGAGGTTATTGGGTCATCTTTATGGCCTGGAAGTACCTTTGGCGCTTTAGGGCAGGTGTCATCGTTTCTATCTTCGTCATCATAATTGTAGCGGTAGTTACTAATTAGATAGCTATTAACTGAAGGTTTACTTCTAAGGGCTTGACAATCATATCCAAGAGCAAATATACGATGGCACCAAGTGGCTGGACAAGCTACTCTCCTTGGTTGAAGGTAAGCCTGGGACACCCATCACTGCAATGTTTTACCCATATGATTACGACAAGGGACCGGTGTGGACAAGTCCTGAGTTCACGGTAGTTATGATCTTTTGTCTTCAACAGTACTGACCTAAGGGCTATTAGATATCCGTTTTATTCCTGAATAAAGATAACGGCCTTGTCGAACACGTAAACAACCGTAGTTCCTGGAAGATGGGTAGTCTAGGGAAGGAGGAAAGATTTGAAGCGGCAAACGGCTCTCAACTCAGCGGGACTTTGCTGAGGAAAAAACCGAAACTGGGATTACCGAAACTCCGGGATACTTACGTCCTGTTTTAACAAGGAACAGATAGACTCATACGTCAGTTAGTACTATCAAACAAATTCGAGCCACCCCGATGGATCCAGAATGATACTTTCCGATTCAACGTTGACGCGGCTGAAGGATCGCCAATTTCTGTCCACAACATCGGGAATAGTTACGGCCTTCGACTCTACTACGAACGGAGCACAGACAATCGGTTGGTTCCATATGCAGCGACGGATTGTATCTCGAACGCTTACGGAATCAGTGGTGAGTGAAAGCCATGCACAGCCTGGCATCCTTCCTGCCACTAGAATAATCTAAGTCGTTGTTAGGAAAGTACTCGAAAGACTTGGTCCTTTTTGGATGCGTCAGTGTGGCATTCTCACCCTTCGTTCTATGTTCTATGAGCTCAGAAGTCCAACATACAGCTGAAGAACTTGGCAACGAGCGCAGTCAATCCTTCCAACTGCTCATCTGTCTCATCGGCTCACTTTTCAGATTCAAACGCCGAAGCTATCCAATGCTACAACGATGATTCCAAGACGGTCTTTTTCTACGAGTGGGGTTTAATGGCGACGAAAATTGGAAGGGCCCAAAGACGCTTAAACTTGGCGAGGGAGGACAAGGGCTGGTTCCCGCCAATTCTACTGCCTTTGCTGGGTTTGTCCCTGGGACCCAATGTAGTTGGGGTGGGTTTTACATCTCCTATACTGGCGAGCTCGGAACATTAGCCCCTGGCTGTATGGACGGCGCAGTGGAGAAGCAAGTTGGAAGAGTAACGGCACTGTTCCGATCAATCCAGATGGTAAGACCGGGGTGTAGCAAGAAGCTTAAGGCGATGTGCAGTTTGTATTTAGTGACATGATACCAATACTACTGGTAATCTTAGTTTTGTGGGACTTCAGGAATGCAAATCCCTTGGCTCGTAAAGGACCAACCGTGGTCTCAAAATACCAAATTCTTTCAGAACGACCTCGTGCGCTAAACAAGCCCCTTTAAGCCTACCCAGGAAAGGAAAACCAGTTCCTAAATCTGAAACGTATTCCTACCATTTGCCTGACGCAATATTGCAATTCTTTCGCTCTTGTGTAGATGTTATTGATTTTGGGGTGGATTTATTGGGACCAAGGGCGGTTCTGAAGCTTGTACGAACAAGGGAATAGTAATCTCACTCACACTCATTCGGTTGCTGGTGTTTGTCATGAGGTTTGACCCATGGCCATAACTTTATGCTTTCTCGCTGTGCCAACCCTCCTCTCCTCTTTCTAAAACCACAAACTAAAGAATCAACTCTGGTCACCGATCTCAGCTGTGGAAATCCTGCATAAACATCTATATACGCTTCTCAACTGCTATAGTTCCCGCGAGGGTCCATCTGTCTTGCCACAAGCCTGAACTTGAATATCAAGGTCGCAACGAGAAAGGTTTTTTATCTCCTATTCATTGAATCCAAAGATCATGTGTCTTTGTTTTCTGTTCGGCTTATGAGCTTGGATTCTTCTCATCCCATTGCGCTTTGAGTACGGGTTACGGCGGTCTGTGACTGCCCGGTAGATGGATTTAGGAACCACAATCACGTTTCTTGCCCTAAGGTTTGAAGCTGCATCCTGCCCGAGAAATATTTTGATTGAAAATGGAATTTGCTATTGGCTTGTTTCTTTTGAACTTGAATGGCAGTCAGGTTGTAATTGTGTTGTGAACCTCGTAAGGTTGCTTTATAGTGCAATCAATAGATGTATGAACTATTAATTTAGATAATGAGTGGCCTTTCGTGGATTAAGTTGAGTACGTATGCGTGGGACGCTTGTGTTGATGAGTGACTAGACGTTGACATGCATAGCGCATAAACCAGGGGATGGATGTGTTACTGAGAAGCGCAGCAAGCGACAGACGCGATACCTCGGCCACATAGCTCCTGTAACTAGACATCTCTTCTAAACATGAATTCCCATTATATTGCTCTAATATTAACACACGCACGCTATGATATAACTACCAACCGCCCATATGACTGAACAAACAGACTAAGTAGAGTGAATAGCTATCCCCACCAACGCCAAAAGGGGCGTACAAAAGCCCAAAACCATCATTAATCCGTCGCATCCCACACAACTAATATCCCCCCCACCCCTCCCCCACTCCTGGCCACCCAATCCCCGGTCCCATCATCCCCCAAAAACTATCATCCGCAAATGCCTCTCTCCCCGCACCTCCAAATCCCAATGCAACATCGCCCGCCTGGAATTCGACAAACCCCATTGCATCCACATCAATGGGTGGATACCCCTGGAACCCCATATCAGCGGTGTACTCCTGTTGCACCGGCTGCTGGAACATGGCTTGTTCAGCGAGGAGATGAAGGGGAGTCTGCGGGTCCTCCGGCCTCTGCGATTCCGGTGGTGTAGATGGAGTCTCCGTTGAAAGCATCGGGGTGTCGTCATCCTGCTGTCGCCCGCGCGTTTCCAAGTCTGCCAAGTGCCGCTGGTACCAACTCCGCAGCATAATCAGGATCATAGTGAATTTCCCCGCCGTTCGATTTCGATCCCCCTTCGCGGCATGGGCGAGGAGACCAAGTGTGCGGTTGATATAGTCATCTACTCGTAGTTCATCCTTGTCGATGACTTTGCCCAGCTCGTTGCCAGGGATTGCGGCTGTGGCGGAGACTTTGATGAGGATCATACATGCGTAGACGCAGCGGACAAACATGATGATGGAGATGCAGGAGAGCTCTTCGGTTGAATACGTGCAGAAGGTATTTAGTAGATCTTGGGAGGCGCCGACGCAGGCAGAGATGGAGTCGAGGTGATAGGGTGGAATCGGGGCGCTGTGTTTTAGCATTGGTTCTCGGACTAGGCGTTCCACAAAGGGAGGTCGGAAGTCTTCGATGTTGTGATCCACATGTAGTGCAATCTCGTGGGCATAGATCCTGAGCAAGTGATAGTTAAGTTCCAGAGACTCTGCAATACTGTTAAACTTCCGAGTGACAGAGTGGAATTGGGACATACTAGTTACAATTGCAGGATCAACTGTTTGTCTCCATTCCTGAAGACGCCTAGCAAATCCCCTAACGGCTAGTTGCATCCGGGGGTCCTCGATGGAAAGATTTGAACTAGGATCGTCGAGCTCAAACGCCACTGCCAATTCGTCGGCGATTATCTGTAACTTGATCCATTGACAAAATTCTTTGTCCGAAGGTACAGCCTGAGGACTCGTTTCCAAAACCTGTATAGACTCTCTTATAAAGCTTGTAACCTTCAGCATATTAGGTCGCCGAAGGGCAATCGCAACATTGGAACAGGTCCAGTAACAGGCAAGAAGCGTCCGTCGTGATTCAATTGTTGCTGGATCGGGGAAAGGATTTTTGGGCCTTGGCCACTGGGGAGGACGTGGGCCATTCATACTAAATGGCATTCCCAGACTGTGAATGCCTGAAGGTAGTTCCTTTTCTTTCGTCGATAATGCGTTGAATGATTCTGTGACGTCGTAGTTCTTTCCAAGCGGATGCGCAAAGTTAGTGTGAGGGGAGATGATGGGTCCCCTTAGATGATGGGCCCCACGACTCGTTGGCTTCCTGCCCAGCCCTATATCTAATGCCATGGAAGCAGCCATATGGATAGTGATATAGAACGAAAGCTCCTCGTAGACGTCAGGCGGATAGTAATAAATAGAGGTTAACAATAGCGCTTGGACTAACTCCAACGACTTTTCCGACTTGATCAAAACCCGCTCAGCATATGCCTTCACTGTTTCCTTCTGCAATGCACGGCGGAGATCTGGATGGGACTTTGCACTTGCTGTAGCGAGTATAGCTAAGAAAAGAGTAGGCTTTGTCACACGAACCTCCGAAACTGTAGCTTCAGGAGGGAAAACAATCGCCGGAAAGTGCGGAGCAATCTGCTCCTTGTAGAAGTTAAACAACTCCGTGGCCATATCCAAACTCAGTAGTTGCTGGTCAATCACATCCACATATTGGAGGTATGGAATGGCGGGGTTATCCCCGCTGGGTATTGCAAGTTTGGTACCATGGGGTAAGAAATCTTTTATATCTTCTGGAAATACTCGTCGATCTAAATTGTTCTCGTCGTCGCAACCGCCGCCGCCAACCCTTGGATGCTTGTTCTGGTGCCTGAAGCCGCCCGGAGAACGAGTATGATGCTCACTACCGGACGCAGTTTCCATATCTTCGTCGTCGTCGTCATCGTCGTCGCTATGTTGAGATCTCCCCTGTCTTGTAGCATTGAGACGGGCAGTTAACGCGTCAATCTTGGATTCCAACTCTACAACCTTAGAATCGGCCTTCTTCTGCCGCTTCCGTGTAGGGACCGTGAAGATACATTCTCGATTGGCTTTGGCACATCGCCGGCACGAAGGGCCGGCTTTATCACTGGGCTCGCATTTGACTTTGAGAGCGCGACAGGACTCGCAAGCTCGGGGCCGCTTGTGGTCATGAGATGGCTTTAGTGACGCGCTAATGGAGGTCGGTGGACTGAGCTGTGTAGGCGTCGGCGAAGCTGAGCTTTGCGGTACCAGAGGCGGGTGAGGGTAGTGCTGCTGGCCGTGTTGAGACTGAGCGTGTGATGGGTATGGGCTCGGAGGTGTCCTTTGACGAAGCGAGGACTGAAATGGTGAATGAGGTTGAGCGAATGCGCGATGCGATGATGCCGCAGACGAGGGTTTAGCGATGTCTGGAGTCTGGGGTGACAAGACAGGCGATGTGGGTTGGTTCTGCATGGCCAGTGCCGAAGCTACGGCGGAGTGGTAGATGAAGACTGATGGTCGTGTCGCTGGCCCTCACGCGAGAGCTATCGATAATAGACAAGCAAGTGAGGAGATGACACTTACGATATTGTTGATTAGCGTAGGGCAGGGAGCGGAGTTTCATTGACCCGAGCGGGTGAATGAACAATATATACCTGCCATACGTCCATCTGCAGTTCGTAACCATCACTACGACACTTGTTGCTGATGGTGACAATGAGGGAGAGCTTGGTAGTAAAGATAAAACATCTCGGGAGTTCTAAATAAGGCGAGCTGATCCTTTGTTCGCTTTCTATACTAAAAGTTTCAGCTAGTGTACGCGTACGCTCAAAATGGCTACAGCCGATATGCCGGCAATGCTGCTGAATCCCGATCCACCCCATACACGTGCGACATGCATGATCCCAACCACAGCTTCAGAAGAGTTGTATAGCATAGAGTACGATACAGGAGTTGCCAGAATGGATCGACTGTGGATAGAGAGTATCACCATGGTTGATTGAGTTTAGAAGGATATGCACAGTATGAGATATGCACTGTGGGACATGCGGCTCAAAGGTCTGCCAAGCCATTGCGCGGCTGCTCAACAGGGCGTGCCCTAACGCCGTCACTCCACAACAAATTCCAGAACACTGCAGAGAGTTTGGCGATTTCGGATCTCAATCAACCTATACGCCCAACGACCCGCCCACGACAACCAGTAAATCCCGGAGCAGACCGCCAAGGTACATCTTCATCGCGATACGATCTTCCCCGATTCTCTACGCTGCCCCCGAAATCTCAAATTCCGAAACTTCCAAACCGAACGAAAGATTAACTTTTTACCGCATAGATGGGAGCCCTAAAGTACGTCGAAGAAATCCAGAAGAAGAAGCAGTCCGACATCCTTCGGTTCTTGCTCCGTGTCCGCTGCTGGGAATACCGCTCCCTTAATGTGATCCACCGTGCTTCGCGTCCGTCACGCCCCGACAAGGCTCGTCGTCTCGGATACAAGGCCAAGCAGGGTTATGTTATCTACCGTATCCGTGTCCGCCGTGGAAACCGAAAGAAGCCCGTCCCTAAGGGTGCTACCTACGGAAAGCCCACCAACCAGGGTGTCAACCAGCTCAAGTACCAGAGGTCTCTCCGCGCCACTGCCGAAGAGCGTGTTGGAAGACGATGTTCCAACTTGAGAGTGTTGAGTAAGTTTTTACTACTCGGGGAGACAGAATTGGAGGGAATTGACAGAAGGAAGATGCTAATGGAGTGGTGTAAATAGACTCTTACTGGATCAACCAGGACGCTACTTACAAGTACTTTGAGGTCATCCTCGTTGACCCCCAGCACAAGGCCATCCGTCGCGACGCCAGAATCAACTGGATCGTCAAGCCGGTTCACAAGCACCGCGAATGCCGCGGTCTGACCGCAACTGGCAAGAAGTCTCGCGGTTTGAACAAGGGACATCGTTACAACAAGACTACTGCGGGCAGGAGACACACCTGGAAGCGTCTCAACACCGAACAATACTGGCGTTCGTTCTCCGCTTTTCTATTCTCTCCACCGCATTCGCTGATGCAGTCGTATAGGTTACCGTTAAACTGCGGTGCCTTATGTTACGGTGTTTTTCTGTTCGTTGTTTGGGATGGGAATTGGGTTGGATCAAGCAAAATAGGCTGGGTGTTTCTCTCTTTAGGGCAAATTCGAATTTCAATATATGTGAATTTCCTTCTTCCAACCCGAACTTTTTGAGCAGAACATCAGTGTGGGCCTACGCGTTCAAGTTGCAGTGACATTTGGCTTAAAGTCAACGAAATCAAGCCCTTCTAAAATAGACATGTATGGGTCGTCGTCTTGCCTTTTCAACAACTGCCTGACTGTCGATTGCTCTCCTTTGGATACTGCACAGATCTCTCTTAGATTTAGAATACCGATTGAAATCACGCTTACGGAATTTCGAGTTCTAAGATATCTCACCTCGTATTGAAACACCGGATGATTTGCGTTGCCAGATTGAAGTGTTGTATAGACACCCAGAGCCCCCAGAGAGATTATTCAAATTCACGCGGTACTGCATTTTGCATTCTACTAGGTATTCTCGTAGTTGTAGGCAGGCTGGACAACACTCTGCCCGAGCCCGGACTTTGCTTTCTAGTACTTAACACTAGATACGGCGGACATATGTCTGTGTGACCCGGAGTTCTGTGGTATTTGCAGTGCTGCATACTTAAGTACTTACTTAAGTAGGTACCAGTAAAAGAAGTAACTCCCCCAAGCTTCTTTCGGGTGACAAATTGGTTGGGTTCGTCTGAATTTATCTAAGCTTGAACAAATAAACAGTTGACTGATAAATCACCTCTCGTATGTGGCTACGGTATTCTCAAGTATACGAAGGGAAAGTAATTGTTTATCTCTGCCAAACAAACTTAGCTAGCGTATGAATTCACCAAATATTAGGCCCATAGTTTGCCTTGACTGAGTCGTACTCCTTTCCATCAAACACCAGCCTGAAATTCAACATAGTCTTATGCGCAATTATTTCTATCTGAAACTTCGCTGTTCACAAGGTACATAACATATCAGAACAAATACTATAATTTCTTTTCCTTTTCCTGTAATGGGGGACTCATACCTATGATGTAGTAGTTATCACTTTGCGAACTCCAGGCCCGCTGAAACTTACTATCCGGCACATCTGACAGATTCGCATTCAACATGCAGACCTTTTCAACAGCTAAAGGTTTAGCAAGTTATGTCGAGGACGGCTGGGAGAAAACATACATTTATCTTGGTACCGCCTAGGTGCATCATCCTTTTCACAGGCAGCCAATTGAACGTCGAAAATCCGGGGACCGTCCAGCTCGAATTTGCGGCAGAATTCTATGGTCACTCGTTTTGGGTCTGTAATATTGAGAGAATCTCCCTGGACGCAGAAAGTTAGTGCATTTCCCAGACTTGGGGAATCTTATAGGAGCAAACTTTTCCGAGGACCCATCGCATTTGGCCTGCAAAAGTCGGTTAGCTGAGGAATTTGCCAAGTAGCGAGAGTTGCCTGACTTACCAGCCGCCATTTTTTCGTTTGTGACCTCGTGGGTGTAGATATCATCAGAGTGGTGGTGTATAGAAGGATCCCACCGCTGTAAAACTCTCACCCCATAATGCCGGCGGCAGAGACGCAAGCGCACAGGATTATTTCCTACGGCTTCCATACCTCTAGCTACTGCTCCTCGGGCCACAGATGACCAGCTTGTCACGTCAGTATACATAGCGCTAAGAATTAGGGAATGAACGCACGGAAATGATGGCCTCCGAGTCTCGAACCCCCTAGCAGTACAGTACTCTTGGACTTTTTGAAACATATAATCAGAATTCCCAAAACCTCCTACAAGAAAAATGTACTATTTTTGGTAAGGATTCTATATCTCCGTACGGAATAGAAGCGGCTTACCTTCACTTTTCCGCCCTTGGCCATGACAGTTGACACCTGTCCATTGATAAGCTCCAGCGTCTTGTTGATCTGTGGATCAAACATCTCGCGCAAATCATTAGCCATGACCAAGATCTCGCCATCCTCGATTTGCCGGGATGGGTCTTCATCGATCCCAACCTCCCGGGGAAGTGTCAGCCCGATGCCGTTTGGTCTAGTCCCAGTAAATGACGTCTTGAGCTTCTCAAACTCGTTCATAATCTTGCTGCCGGTCATGAGTTTTTCTTTCTTAATTTTATTGTAGAGTGTAGTCCCAAGCTTCTTTTTCAACCATGCCTTGAATTTGCGGTCCACAAAGGTGGAACCACACTTGGCGCCTATAAAGAGGTCAGAAGGCCCGCAATGACAAAACTGGAGTTTTTATCTGGGTTTTGGTACCTGTTCCGACGGCTGCTTCTTCTATCTGGAGGTGTGGGGACACTGAGCAGACTTTGTACGAGATAATGTCAACTAAAAAGTCAGAAGACTACTAAATGGGTAGAAGAGCAAGCCGATTTGTACCCGTTCCTCCGCCTGCATCACAGAGCACAAAGTGATTCCCAACCTACCCGAAATCATTAGTAACATCTCCATTTCGGAGTCGCGATATCACGAACTTGGATACCACCCCCCCTCACCCCCATCCCGAGGTCCTTCATAACATAAATCGCTGCCGCCTCTGGCTCTGCGACCATCGAAATCTGGAATTCATGTTCCCCGAATCCAGCCCTTGTCACGGCTTTGAACGTTAGGTCCTTGGCCCTGTCACTCCATACCGCAGGAACTGTGACCACGACTTCGAACGCCATCGATCTCAATAGCGATGGTGTATGTCGTTGGTTGAGAACTCTGAGCACGTGGGAATTGACGCCCCTCAGGTAATCGGTTATCATATCAACTGGCTGTTTCCCCGGTGGATCGGGCGGATTATCATCGCATGGGTCTTGATTCTCGATATCTAAACTCTCTATGTGATGCGAAAGTTGGTTAAACAAATCTAGCTCTTCCCTCTGAGTTGCTTCGTCGAGTCGTAGTTTCAACCAGACATGGCGCGCTGCGTTGGGTGGAATCGATCCTCCCCAAAGCTCGGTTTCGCCATCTTTGAAGTTGCCGTATGCAATTTCGCTAGGGACTTTCTCTTTAGTCGCATTCCCACTGGTACCTGGCCAATTGTGCACGACTGTGATGGAATTTACGTCATTGGGGTCCACGCTGCTATCGCAAAATGCCACGCCTGTGGAGTGTCAGCGATCGAGAGTACCGAGGAGAAGACACAATTTCATACCAGTGTAGGTTGTACCGAAATCAAGGCCTATAATTAAACGGGTATTGTCTGAGTGTTTGTGTTCCGCCATAATTACCGAGTGATGCCAGGTGGAGGTGGGGAGTTAGTGAGGCAAGTGGTGAAACAGAAAACTGTCCTGGTTTTGAAGCTTCGAACCGCTGGCTTTTCGCTTGGATTCGTGAAGTCATAGGTGATCGATAAGAGGTATCAAGGATTGGGATAAGCATGCAGCACAGAAACGGTAGCGCAGCAAAGGGGAATAAGGGTAGAAGGAGGGGAGAGCTCTCCCACCTAGCCGGGTACCGGAGGGGGGGAATCGGGCACTGCCATACGTACTCTAGATAGAGTGAATTCAGTATAGCACAACATGCATTGGTCCAGAACTCCGAAGCAGGTTCCTTTTTGGCTTCACGGTGCGGTACAAATGTGAATGGCAACTTACCAAGTATAAAAGCTCAGCTATTGGTGAGGAGAAGAAAGGAGTGGTATCTCATCGTAAAAACTCAGAAAATCAATTGGACCAAAAAGAAAAGGAATGAAGATGTGAGTACAAGGGTTGTCTCGAGCCTAGCCGCCGAATTTGATTGGCTGACTAACCTTAGCCGCCATCGACGCAACCCATCGGTAGCCGACGAGATTTATTTCTTGGCACTACCGGATGGGTACGAGACAAGTACAAGGGTTCGTGGGAGCCGGGGATTGGGCGACGGATTGTCGTTTTGTTTCATATTCTCGGTTAAATTTGCACGTGCAGCGGCACATCCCTGGTTGCTCATGTACTCGAGGCAGGCAATAAAGTTTCGGACACACCTTTTTGAAGTCAGTGCACACGTACTATGCTTATGCTGTTTCTGGTGAATTCAATCCGTGTTTTGCCCAAATTGCATGTGGCGTTCTCAATTATTGCCAGATCCGTGTGGTTACTGCCGGAACAGGTGTGTCCGAATCTTTATTGCCTGCCCAAGTAAAAAGTAAGCATTAGAATACAAACCGTGCGGCACGGAATTGAACCCTCTACAACTCAGTCCATAGGAGCACACAGCCAGCAACCATGGCCAAATGGATCGCTAAGTTTGTGTCTAGATTTTCGAAAGCAAAAGATAAAACAGCTTCTCGAGGCCAAGAACAGGGAAAGAAGCCAAGTCGCACCCGAAGGCCGAGATGGTTGCGGAAGTCTCACCACGCGAAGAACGAGGTGGATGTGGATATAGGGGGCAGTTTGGGGAACAAAAACGGAATAGAAAATGGAGACTCTTCAGCTGCCGTGAGTTACTGCTTCTGTAAGTGAGTCGACGGGCTTATAACAGCAGGTACAGCACGATCCGCAACAGACGCAGGCGCAGCCTGAAAGGCAAAATGGTATTCAAGAACCTCAGGAGCAACCACCACAAACACCACCCAAGGAACGCCTTCCACAACAGACGCAGGCGCAGTCTGAAAGGCAAAACGATATTCAAGAAGAACCTCAGGAGCAATCACCACAAACACCACCCAAGGAACGCTTTCCGCAGGCGCAGTCTGAAAGGCAAAATGGTATTCAAGAACCTCAGGAGCAATCACCACAAACACCACCCAAGGAACGCCTTCCGCAACAGACGCAGGCGCAGTCTGAAAGGCAAAACGGTATTCAAGAAGAGCCTCAGGAGCAATCACCACAAACACCACCTAAGGAGCGCCTAGAACGAGTGTCTTCCGTCGAACGACGTTACCAGGTAGTCACAAGCACTGGTCTCACAACAGATCATTATCAAATAATCGCTCACTAACCATCAATAGCAAGAGATTGAGAATAACTACGTTCGTAAGGATCGTTTTGAGGAGCTCGACCACCTTTACAAACAAAACAAGGAAATGCTTTTTTCACTCCAAGAAGATGCACTTTCACGTGTCGATCGCTACCAACCCGTACCAGACGCCCAAATTCAGAAAGAGTTCGACATTCTCAAGCTGGCAGTTGTTGGATTTTCGAAAGGTCTTGTGTCGAAAGCCGGGCCCGATGTGCTACGTGAGAGCCTGAGTGGACTGGCGTTGAGTTCCGATATGGATGAAGAAGTGTGGGGGTTAAACAAGAGGTGGAATGCAAAACTGCTGGTAGAATCGGTCATTTGGAGGGGACTATATCAAAGCCTGTTCGAGAATCCGTTTAGAGTATACGGGTCTTCTAACGATTACATGGCTGCCTGGAAAGAACTGTTCGAGAGTGGTACGTTTAAGAGAGTCCTATCCAGTTCGGGGCATCCATCATTGGAGCTTACTGACTCAACCAGGGCCTGACGGAGACCTTTACCCACACCCTAGCGAGACATCCGAACAATGGCGAGTAATCACCGTTAAAGCGCTAGATGCACTTCGCTTAGACGCTACCACGGAAACAAGGCGTGGTCTGGAACAAAGGTTGATGTCAATTGGGTATCAACCTGAGCAGCATGAAGAGGACATTAATTATATCATCACATCGGCACAGAAGCTTGCAAAAACGCTGAGTACACAAAAGGCCCGTCTGAGGTTGTTTGTGCCTGAGGTTGGGGAGCGTTTTTCGGCAAAGAAGGTTTACAATTGCAAATTGGAGCCAGCGAATAAGCATGGTGAGGACTTGGAGAGTGGAGAGGTATCATTTGTGGTTGTGCCCGGGCTGAGGAAATGGGGTGATGGGGATGGGCGCTCTTTGGAGACTTTTAATGATCAGATTGCAGCGAAGGTGTTGATTAACGAGTGATTATGAAGCGACGGGATACAACTGAATGTTTATAGAGCCTGCTGTTCTCTTTTTTGTCGCCCTACACGACTATGGGAGGAAGATCCGGGCAGATTTATGGTTTCACACACAACTGTACCGCTTGATTGTTAAGTTTTTCCACTTTGGCACCTGCTTCTCTATTACTGTATCTCTAATATCCTATGATTTTGCTGCTGGAATACTTAAGATGTTTGCAAGTCCGTGGACAGATTACAGCTCTGCGAGTCTCACAAGCAATTGAAAGCAGCAGCCGAAGGCATGGCCGCAACGGAGAGTTCAGTAAGCACAGTGAAGCTAAGTGTTAAAATTCCACAATCGTCATTACCACCAACACTATCTCTGTCATCGCCCTCACCTCACCTTTGCCATCACCCATTCCGAGCGCATCCCACACCTCACTCACACACATACCACATACCCCAATTTCCGACGCGGCTGCAAAATCGTGTAAATTGAAAACTAACTCAGAGATATAACTATCCCGCTCCTTTCAATCAACCCCAATCCCAATGAGAAGTGCCTGCTGCATTCAAGGTAGCTTGTATTCAACATCAACAGAAAATCATCGTAGGGTTTTAAGCTAGAAAAATAAGTTCACACTCGAGCGGAGCCACCAGTACGCTCGAGCGAGGATTTTCCGCTCATCCTGCGCTCAGACTTGTTTACCTCGCTCACACTTATTCGTCTCGCTCAGACTTATTTGTGTCAGACTAATTCGTCTCGTTTGTACTTGTACTCGATTTTGTAGTTCCAATTTCATGATCATGAAGCATTTATTAAATGATAATAAGGCATCTATTCCCTAACTATCTATGTCTATCCATATATGTACTGTACATACTCTACAGTCGATCTGGGCTGAGGGGAGACGAAACTAACGTGGACTTAAAGACGGTTCTCAAGCACATTGGAGGTGCACTTTGAAGGTGGCATTTGGGTGCACTTGGAGACAGTTATTAAGCCCACTTGGAGGTGTACTTGGAGGCAGTCGATCAGGGCTGGCTGCAGGCGGTGCTCGGTAGATGGTTGGAGACGGTGACCGGGAGCTGAGACTCGTTAACTCGCAATTGTGGGGATGTAAAGAGAGAAGACTTATGTAATAGTAGTTGGGTATTGTACATCCAGTCTCGTCATGTTGACATCAAATACCCGGGCACGTCGTATAACAGGCGAGCCCGAATCCCTTAGCCACCTTGCACAGCGAAAAGTCGTTGCTACGGGGGGATATACTCCTGGAAGCGTCTCAACACTGAACAATACTAGCGTTCGTTCTCCGCTTTTCTATTCTCTCCACCGCATTCGCTGACGCAATCGTATAGCTTACCATTAAACTGTGGTGCCTTAAGTTATGGTGTTTTTCTGTTCGTTGCTTGGGATGGGAATTGGGTTGGATCAAGCAAAAATAGGCTGGGTGTTTCTTTCCTTAGGGCAAATTCGAATTTCCTTCTTCTAACCCGGATTTTTTTAACAGAACACAAATGAACCTACGAATTTGAGCTGTGAATGCATCGGAAAGCATAAAGTCAACGAAATCAAACCCACCCAAAAACGGACATGTATGGATCGTTTTACCCACATACTAACTATCGTGTCAATTGCTTCCCATTGGATACTATTTGGCAAATTTTGGACAGCTGGTTTACATGAGCAACTTTATATCTGGGGTTAACAATGATTTCAATAGTCTCTGTCCAGGGGCACTCTGGATACATTGTGCAAGCAGGCGGGTTAGACAATTGTCTGGATTTGTGAACGGACAAGAATAGGTACAGATATCGTTGGTTTTGGTCGATTTGCGGTTATGATGTAGTGCCGGGTCCGCTGGAGTACGGTCCCACATTGCCCCCTTGAGGAGTTACGATTACTGTACGGACAGATGAGGCTGGAACGTCACCCTCAAAATGATGAGCTTTGAACCGCGGAGAAATGACGGTGTCGGGAAATGAATCGATGTAAAATTACAGGTAGTATAGCCCTGTATAGATGGATATTGATACCTAGCGTGAGTTGTCTTTTTGGTGGCGGAAGGTGCTACAACTCTAATATAAATTGTGTGAGCCCGTAGATATTTCCTATCCCATGCTTAAGTACCTACTTCAGTATATAAAATAACAAAAAGAGATCAGACTCCAACAGGCAATAACATCCCATCGCTTCAGAACCTCACTCACTCACTAATCAACACCTTCGCTGCAATCCCATCCTTAAAAGTCTCCAAAGAGTGTCCATTCCCATCTCCCCATTTCCTCAGCCCGGGTACAACCACGAACAATACTTCTCCCCTTTCCAACTCGTCGCCATGCTTGTTCGCTGGCTCCAACTTGTGATTATAGACCTTCTTCGTCGAATAACGCTCCCCAATTGCGGGCACGAACAGCCGTAGGCGGGCCTTTTGCGTGCTTAACGTTTTTGCTAGCTTCTGTGCTGATGCGATGATGTAATTCAGTTCATCTTCATGCTGCTCAGGATGATGCCTAATTTGTTCCAGTATTTGTTCCAGATAGTGTTTCGTCCAAATGGCAGCGTCATCGCTCCGGTTCGGATTTTTGTGGCAAAGTGCATCTAGCGACTTAGCGGTAATTACTCGCCATTGTTCAGACATCTCGCTAGGGATTGGGTAGATCCTATCTGTCCCTGGAGTTGGCTCGGAGTTAGTAAATTCTAGGGGTATTGTAAGTAACTAGGTGCTCCTTTCAGTATACCTTCCTTGAACAGTTTTCTCCAAATATTTGTATAGCCGTTCAAAAGTCCGTAAACTCTAAACGGGTCTTTAAGAAAGCCTCGATAAAGTCCCTTCCAAATGACCGATTCTACCAGCAGTTTTGAATTCCACCTTTTGTTTAATCTCCACACTTCATCGTCCATGTCTTCACTCAACGCCAGTCCATCGAGACAGTGGCGCAGTACTTCAGGCGCGACATCCGACACGAGACTTTTTGAAAAGCTAATAACCGCTAACTTGACGTCATTGAACTCATTCTGGATTTCGGCGTCTGATTTTGGTTGGTAGCGATCGACACGAGAGAGCACATCTTCTTGGAGCGAGCAAAGTGATTCCTTTTCCTGTTTGTAGAGGCGCTCGAGTGTTTGGTAGCCGTGGTCGAGCATTTGGTAGTCGTTGTCGAGCGTTTGGTAGTCGTGGTTGAGCTTATCGAATTGGTCCTTATCAACATAGTCATTTTCGATGAGCTGTTATAGTTGGTCAGAAGACGATCACTCGACGACTATCGTCACTGGGGCTAGAGCTCTGACCGTCCAGAGCTGCTCATGTAAATGCAGCTGCTTCTCAGTGTACGGCCTCTCATTGACGTAAATTATTTGTCCTCGCCCAGAATTTTCGCGATTACTGTCACGCTGTTTCGTGGCCGCCTCGTGTTGGGACCTGGACTGGCCTTGTAATGAGTGTCGTGCGCTGGAACCTGTTGGTACTTCGTTCTCGCTGGAAGACATTTGCTTTGAGCTTTCTTTGGATGGTGTTTGAGATGGATGATCTTGCCTGGGCTCCCGAGATATCCCTTGTTGAACATAACGACCCCTTTCAGCCTGTACAGGTTCTCGTTGCTGTTGCTGATATACCTGAATTGCTTATGAGCCCTTAGTCAGCTTGCAAAGGTAAGGCTCACAGAATCTGAAGGGTCCCCATTGTCTCTTTCATGTAGGTGTCCGCCATCATCTACATCCATATTGTCCGGATGGCCCGATTCGTACTCATATTCTTGCCCTCCATTGTCCCTTTCACGTAGATGTCTGCTACCATCGTCCGCATCCACATCGTCCCCCAGATTGCGCGAATTGTACTCATGTTCTTGCCCTCCGCCGGCCGTTTCTTCTGTGTTTTTTGTGTTCATTGTAATCGACAAACTAGATAAATAATTAGAACCCCTGTTGAACACAGTAGCTTGGGCTGGGTACACATGGGATACGGCTTCCCCAGCAGTGAAATTGGTGGCTGTCATGATATCGAAGTGGTAGGTCTCGCCTGAGGCTCTTGCGACAATAGCCTTTGCCCATATACGTGTGGTGTACGAGTATGTATGTTTGCTTTTCACATGCGAAACCGGGATATGTGAGTGGGTGGCTTATGGTGGTGTGACCTCGATGTGGTCGTTATTGCATCCCTCCCCTGCACCAATGTAGTCTCGAACGCTGGGAAGCACTGCTCTCGTTCCCAGATTTTCTCCTCGCAACGACTGGTTTCGAGCGCAGGGAAGCGCACCAATGCTGAAGCCTGGCTACCGAATAGCCTTAAGTACCTACCTAGTGTACTCTACAGTCGCGGTATGAATGTGAGTGGGCAACCTACGAATGCCGATCCCGCAACACAAAATTGCCGCAAAGGAAGAGTGGAGTATTAAGACTATAATTAATAAAGGAGAGTACACAAAAAATAATGTACAGTGAGGCTGTTTTGTACTATAATTTCAAGTTGTGTGAGATCGGCGTTCGCAGGTAGTCACTCACTTTTTTACCGCGACTGTATGTACAGGAACAACCATTGGCGCATCATGGGTCATGATCAGAGGGAGAGGATAACAATTGCCAGAATCAGATGGAATGACGTCGCCTTTCCTCACCTGGTAATCGCTAAAAACGGAACCATCGGCGGCGCCTATTTGCCGTTAGGGTTGGAATGTCAATATAGGCGCTACTAATCAAGTATCAAGTAAGTATCTTATGGTGTCGATGCAGAGAGGCGCTTCAAAAGTGCACTCTTATTGTTAGAGCATTCCAAACCCAGTGCCGGTAATACCAACAACTCGTAAAAGGATTGTAATTAACCGTTTGATTTTGTCTTCATAATATTGGTGTTCAGCAACTTGCAGTCATTGGCATAAAGCACTCACTGCCGCTTCTCCAGTTTCGGAGACCGGCCACGGTGGGACTCTGTCAGTCTCGAACCGCTACTCCGAGACTAGGAGCCTCTCCTGCCTAATCGATTTCTGGCCGGTTCACCCTACTCACCGAAATGTAATCTTTCCCCACTTTTACAGCTTCGAAGAGATTCTGTTTAGTTCCGGCCTGCACCTCACTGTGCGACTTTCAAGGGAGTGCTTCATCGATCGTCCAGGCCAGCCAAAGAAAAACCGAAATATCGATGTGATTGGAGCCACGGTATCCTCGGGTGACGTATGGGTCCTGTGCCACTTCAATGCGCCTCCACAACAGGAACATCTGATATTCTTTCCGCTCTGCTTATTAACCGCCGGTGAGTTGAAGGGCGGGTATGAAAAAGCCAGTCATTCGAGGTTTCAAAACCAGGGCAAGCTGTTGCATCGATATCATCACTATTTTGCCTCACCGATACGCAATATTATTCGGGAATCATGGCAACACAGGCACAAGAAAGCTCAGATAAAAGACGTCTAGTCATAGGACTTGACTATGGCACAACCTACACTGGTATGAAACTGCTTCTCCCCGATATCATCGGTCGCTGACGCCTCGCAGGCGTAGCATACTGCGATAGTACCGTGAACCCTGACGACGTGAACACCATCCAAATCGTCCACAATTGGCCAGGCCCTAGTGGGAATGCGACTAAAGAGAAAGTCCCTAGCCAAATTGCATATGGCAGCTTCCAAGACGGCGAAACTGAGCTCTGGGGAGGATCGATCCCCCCTAACGTACCGCGCCATGTCTGGCTGAAGCTGCGACTTGACGAAGTAATCCTGCTGGATGAGCTGCAATTGTGGCGCTTACTTCATGGTGGCATGGAGAGTCTAGCTATTGGGAGTCCAGAAGACAATGATAATCCGCCTTGTCCCCCGGGGAAACGGCCAGTTGATATGATCACCGATTATCTAAGGAGCGTTAATAACCATGTGGTTAAAGTCCTCGAACAGCAGTTTACATCATCGTTGTTAAGAACTATGGCATTTGAAGTCGTGGTCACAGTTCCCGCAGTATGGAGTGACAGGGCTAAAGATCTAACCTTCAAAGCTGTAAAAGAAGCTGGCTTCGGTTCATATGAATTCCAGGTTTCGATGATTGCAGAGCCGGAGGCGGCAGCAATTTATACTCTAAAAGCGCTCAAAGCGGAGGAGGCGGGAAGAGATGAACCAAGTGACAGTGATATCCAGGTTGGCGATTCTGCAACACCGGAACGTATACGTGGTTAGTGCTAATACTTTCTGACAGGTCGGAGATCATTTTGTACTCTGCGACGCAGGCGGAGGAACGGGTATAAACGACCTTGCTCTCCCATCCATTTGTATGTCCTTCTAACTTTTTAGTTGACATTATCTCGTACAGGGTACGCTCAGTGTCACCATACTTTCAAGTAGAGGAAGCAACCATAGGAACAGGTACCGGAATTACAAACTTCTATTTTCCCATTATGCAGATCTTCTAACCTTTCAAAGGCGACAAGTGTGGTTCTACCTTCATAGATCGCAGTTTCAAAGACTGGTTGAAAAAGAAGCTTGGAGTCACTGACTACAACCGCATTAAGAAAGAAAAGCTCATGTCCGGCAGCAAGATTATGAGTGAATTCGAGACACTCAAGACGACGTTCACTGGGACTGGACCGCAGGGGATCGGGTTGACTCTTCCGCGGGAGCTGGATATCGATGACGACCCATCCCGACAAATTGAGGATGGGGAAATCTTGGTCACCGTTGATGATCTGCGCGAGATGTTTGACCCACATGTCGATAGAACTCTGGAGCTCATCGAGGAACAAGTGGATGCTGTCACGATTAACGGCGAGGCAGTAAAGGTAAGCTTTCCAATGTATATGGGGAAATAGAGACCTAACCTCAAATAGTACGTGTTTCTTGTAGGAGGTTTTGGAAGTTCTGAGTATATGTTCCAAAAAGTCCAAGAGTTCACCAACGCTCGGGGAATTGAGACCCGAAGGCCACGATTCCCGTATGTCGACCCATATATCGTCCTTCTCTGTCACCATTTATCTCTGACATGATAAGCTGGACATCTGTGGCCCGTGGAGCAGTTGCGAGAGGTATGGAAGCCGATGGAAACCATCTTGTGCAGCTGCGAAAGTGCCGCCGGTATTATGGCACACCAGTTTCGGAACCGTGGCATACTTGTATCCACGACGAAGAAGACGCCTATTTCGACAGTCTCACGCAACAAAGAATGGCGGGTGGTAAGTCGGCCAAACCTTAATGCATGGTCAATGTCCTTAGCTAACCGATTTTTGCTTGCAGGGCAAATGAAATGGCTCCTCAGAAAAGTTCGCTTAACAAGATTGCTTTGAGAAACGTGCTAACTCCTTACAATCAGGGTGAGGCTATTAGTGCTACAGAGCCTAAAAGTGCTACTATCGAATGCTTCCGTGCCTTCAAGCAGAGCGAGCCTCGGATTTTCGCTGTTCAATTAGTTTCCTGCGATGAAAATGATGCTCCTAGACGATACCATGATAGCTGTACGTCTCCCCCCTTCCTCAGTCATCTTTGTACAACTTGTTAACTTCTCTCTATAATTGCAGCTGTCGATAACGTTTGCTTTCTAAGGGTAGATCTGTCTTCTGTGCCGACAACTAAGTTCACGCGAACTCGAAGCAGACCGGGCAGTTTCTACTACTTCATAGGTATGAGCTATGGTAGGAAATCAATGTTGTACTTATCTGATACATGCCTCTGAACAGCGGAGTTTACGATAGAAATCATTCTAAAGGGCCCTCAGTTGACATTTAGGGTTATGTTTGATGGGGAAGAGTGCGGGTCGGTGGAGGCGAATTACGATCGTTAGTAGCGAAGAATGGGGGGGTACGTTGTCTTAATGTGCAGAACCAAACACTTGTTTTTTGCATACTTGAGAATATATGGGAGATGATTCATATGGTGAAATGTTCGTTCGAGTTCAAATTTTTTTAGGGAATCCAGAGAGGAGGTCCAATTAATCTAGAAACCTCGGTTTGCAGCTCTGAAAAAGTCCTCGCAATCCCGAAATCGCACCGAGATACTGAAACGGATGTATATCCTACTCCTACGTTCCTTGTAATGGCGCAAGCCAAGCCTTTCAACCCTTAGTATCGTCCTAGGAGAAAGCTTGAGGTGTAAGGTTTGTTCAGCTCGCTTGCAGTGGTATCACTTAATGTTGTTTCTCCGGAGGTAGTGCTGTTTGAAATGAGAAGAAACTGTTAGGGTTTGGGGTTAAGGGTTTGTTGACACATTGCTCTTCCTTCTATAACTCTTCTTACCCTTTAAAACTATAAACTCGACCTCGATATATGTGCCCGAATTACCTTCTGAGGTAAGAGGGCTGTTAGAATGCTCTCTGTTGGAGCGTACTGTGGGTTGTGGATGGTGGTGGATGTGCAAAGCGAGCCGCACAGTCTGCCGCCTGTCTTGATCTCTCCGGGGGAGGATCGTAAGGAGATCCATCATTATGGACTACTCTCAACAAGAAGAAATACGGAAGAGGAGGGTATACTCGACCTCGATTTCGACGCTACTTTAGAGGGGGGAAATCGGTGGAAGGACAATCCTTTCATTCTAGGGCTGGACGCACTCGGTTTTCCTTCGCTGCTGCCTGATCGTATCGCAGCTCTAACTGTTTGCCCAGGGTCCTACTAGGTAACAACGTGTAAACAAGTTCTGTAACGTCAGATGGGTTTAGATTTAAAAGAAGACCTTGGGATAGAGGCATCCGTCAACTGTAATTAAGCGAATTGCAATGGTGCAGCCCCTGAAGCCCGAGCTCGCGAGTTTAGAAATTTGATAACCCAAGTTATGAATTACGGCTGTAATTGATGTGTTGTAGGGTTGGAGTGACACAGTTGAAAATACATACGATAAAAATTTCAAGTTTTATTCAAGTCGATTGAAGTAGTTCCCGGATGCTACTGCTGTCTATTGCAATGATGAGAAGGTGGAGCATTTTGCGTTAACACTGATGTTTCACGTTCTTTGTGTAACGCCTCAATTTGTGATCGTGAAACGTCACTCCGACAGGTACGAACCGTTGCCTTTCATGACCTCTCAACAGCTTATCTTCTCGCGATTATACATTTGAGACAAACTTTTTCCCTTACAGAGCAGGTCTTTGATGAGGTATTTGATTATTTCAGGTGCTCTTGTGACAGTGATGGATAACGGCAGTTTCCGTTAACACGTCACTCGTACAGGTTGCTACAGCAACAGGTCCCTGGAACTAGCTGCGTTGACAACAAACACTGAAACACCAAAAAAACCTTCTGCTTCTCCGACCAACATCGAATCCTCCCTTTCCCCGACCGACACCTCTACTAATCGACAACAGCTCACGACGCTGACTTCCACGACTACAACGACGCCTCTTCAATAGGATCCCATTAACGAAACCGGAAATCATCCACCACCGCCGTCGCAGAGCCGCTCTCTTTTGATCGACCTAACTTTGCATTGTTGTGTTTCTGAGTTTCATTGTGTCGTGATCTCTCAACATGTCTTCAAGCTCATCCATTTCAGTCGTTGGTGAGTTCACGTACGCCCAGCGTATATCCAAGAGCGAATGCTAATTCTTTCAGTCCGGGTTCGGCCGTTCAGCATCCGCGAAGCGGCTCAACTGTTCGTTTACCAAACTATCCCTGCATGACAACAATGAAGCAATGGCCAAGACTGACACTCTACATGATCTAGATCACGAATAGACGACTCAGCTGGGTTTTTTGGCGATGGATCCTTTGCTAGCACCCCCAAACCTACACTCAACGGCAAGGGTGTTCGTAGAGTAGTGAAAGTAGTAGATGAGCGGATGCTGTGAGCTCGAGCTACCGCCGACCGATTATTATTGACGTCTCTCTAACGCGAGTAGGATTTTCGATCCGGCAGAAGAAAACCCTATGGCTCGGTATCAAAAGACGATCCTGCCGCAAGGGAAACGGGTCAAAGATATGCGCTTTGGCTTTGACCGGGTGTTTGACGAGACTTGCTCACAGCAAGATGTATACGAGGCGACAACCAAGTCGCTGCTAGACAGTGTGCTTGATGGGTTTAATGCTACAGTGTTTGCTTACGGCGCCACAGGATGTGGAAAGACGCATACAATCAGGTTAGTGGAAAGACGGGATTGTGCGGTAGACTGTCGCTAATCTTTTATAGTGGAAATCCACAACACCCCGGGATAATATTCCTCACCTGCGCGGAACTTTTCGAGCGAATAGAGGCGCTGCACGACGAGAAGGAAATCAGTCTTACCCTCTCATACCTTGAGATTTACAACGAGACGATTCGTGACCTGTTGGTACCTGGTGGTAGCAAGCTTGGGCTACAGCTGCGAGAAGACAACAATCAGAATATATCAGTGTCGGGTCTGTCCCAACGTGTGCCGGCGACCGTGGAGGAGGTGATGGATATCATTGTGATGGGCAATGCGAATCGGACTCAGTCACCAACCGAAGCCAATGCGACTTCGTCTCGTTCGCATGCGGTTCTTCAAATCAACGTTGCCCAGAAACCAAGGACTGCAGGAGTATCAGAGAACCATATGGCGTCTACACTATCGATTATCGATCTTGCCGGAAGCGAGAGAGCGTCAGTTACTAAGAACCGGGGAGAACGACTTTTGGAGGGAGCAAATATCAATCGATCTTTGTTGGGTACTTGTTCATGATCGGTGATTGATTTACATTTAACTGACAACCCATAGCTCTCGGAAACTGTATCAATTCACTTTGCGACCCCAGAAGCAGTAACCATGTTCCGTACCGAGATTCCAAACTTACAAGGCTGCTCAAGTTTTCTTTGGGAGGCAACTGCAAGACGGTCATGATCGTTTGTGTCAGTCCATCGAGTCAGCACTATGATGAAACTCACAATACTTTGAAATACGCGAACCGAGCTAAGAATATCAAGACCAAAGTTTCCAGAAATATTATCAACGTGAATAGGCACGTAAGCCAATATGTCAAGGCTATCTACGACCTTCGCCAGGAGGTTGATTCCCTCAAGAATCGACTAAAGGATTCCACAAAAGAGGCTATGGATAAGATCAACAAACAGCGTGCGGCGAAGGACGTGTCAATGAAGGATGGAATGAGACGACTAAAGGCGTCATACGAACAAACAAAGGAGGCAAGGGCCGAAAAAACTTCACTATTGCTAAACCTGCGGTTGATTGAACACCGGGTTACGTTAGTTACGGCATGGTTGGAAGCCTTCGATCAAGTTTTTGAGGACCGACAGCATGAAGAGCCTCCGGTCATTCTTTTCCAGATGCGATCCGAGGCAGAAAAGGTTTTGCGAGAATTGGCCAACAACGAGCAGCTGATCAAACAACGAGTAGCTGGCCTCAGCTGGGAAAAAGCCATTGACACGGCGTTGCAAAACAGCGTGCGCAACCTGCAGTCAATTGAGGGCGTGACAGAGGGTGATATTGCAGCTTTAAATACGGAGGCTAATCTTCTAAGGATGACGGGAGAGAGAGATGTATTACACGCGATAACAATTGCCGACATTGATTTCTCGAAGTCGATGCATTCCCTCGCCAAAGCACATTTTGAAACGTATGCAACAATCTACAAGATCATGAATACCGATATTTCGGGGGGTGAGGCGTTGGAGGAGGCACGAAAGTCACTGTTCGACATACAGAAAGGTGCTGGAGATGCTGTTTCCCATATCATCAAACCCTCAGGCGAACTAGTGTCACAAGAGGCCTATCAGCCATCAGTTTACAAATCTCCCAAAAAGAAGCACACTGGATATGGCGCTGGATATTCACCATTCAAAACCAATCATGTCCTATCGATGCCTCCTCCTGTATCCCCAATGCGCTCTCCTAGACCTATAAAGGCTAAGTCGCCAAAGAAAGGTGTTCTGTTTAACAAGAAAGTTGGCGAAAAGAAGCGTGTGCGGTGGAATGAAGAGCTCGAAGACCCCGTCTCGGAAGACAGTAAGCGACGTGTCGTTATTGACGACTCGTACTTTTCTGGCGTTCCAGCAGCGGACGAGGACATGGCACTACCGCCACCTCAACCATCTTTCCAGCCGGCAGCCCGCGCATATTCGCCCCCAGCAGAGCCTGCATATGTTGCCATTCCCCAAGGAGTCAGTGCACCGCCAATCAGGCCAAGGAACAAAATGCTCGAACCCCTAGGCACGAAGAAGGATCCTTCGCCCCAGCTCTCCGATAACTCCCAGAACAACTCTGTGGATAACTCGCCGTTGCACTCATTTGACGCCGTGGACCAGGTCATAAACCGCCTCAACGCTGACATCTCTGATGAACAACAATGGCGCAACAAGCCCGCCATCAGCCGGGCCGCATTGCGCAAGAGTGTGGCCGGAGGCATGCCCTCGCGACAGGTTAAGCGGCGATCACCAAGCAACTCTAGCCAAACCAGCCCCGAGGGCGCGAGTTTGTGGAAAACCGGCTATATAAAGAGGCTGCCCTCTAAAGGTGAGAAAGAGAACGGATCTGTAACCACTGTCCTGAGTCCGAGAAGTACGGGTATTAAGGCGGCTGCTAGGCGAATGACGGTGAATCCGGCGGGGGTACAGGGGCTTAGTGCGCTGACGCAGGCGGGATTACCAGCACTGCTGGGTGCTGGTGTTGGTCCGAAGAGGGGTTGAGCTGGAAATAGGTGGTGGGAATGTTAACTGGGGGTTTTTGGGAGTGGGGGTGGGGAGACTAGGATATTATTATTTTTTGGCATAAAGAGAGTTTCCGACAACTACCTTTGCGGATTTTCTTTTCTTTTCCAGTTTTTCTTTTGTGCTTCTTATGTTAAGGCTGTTTGTTGTATACCTTCTTCGTACTCCTTTTACTCGTTTGCATTTTGGTAGTTACAATATTGGGGTGGGATGGTTTATGGTGGTTTTGGGTTGTTTTTATATGACGCTGGTGTGGTGTAGATGCTCGATGAGAGGAAGTGTAATTCTATCATGACACAATTACCTACTTATTCTTTTTTCTTCTGGTGTGAGCATGAAGAGGGGCGGGAATTGTTATTTTATTAAGAGTGCTGGGAGTACTGATATATCAAGAGTAGAGACTGTAGAGCTTCAACCAGGTACATATCAATGAGATATCTCATAATTGCACTATATGAATGACTTGGGATCACAGATGTAAGAAAATGGATCCGCAGTTGTAAACCAGCTGCTTCATTTAAGTTTGCGGGCGGTAAAAACTCCGCGAACGACGGTGGTAATTGTATTGCAAATACTGCTCGACCAGCATCCGAAGCAGCCAATTCCTTCCCGCCCCTCTCTATAAGCATGACCTGTATATAGGCAATTATAGTAGGCCAAAGTGGACAAAAAATGTTCAACATGCTATGTTGTCAAATTTGCCGACATGACAAATGTTGAAACTTGAAACACTTAATGAAGTACATCGATGTACCTATATGTACTCTGACGTACCATGGCGTACGCCATTTTGCAGGTTCAAGTTTCAACATTTCTGTCGAATTTTCAACATGTCTCAGTTGATTGCACAACAAATGTTCAAACCTTAGCACTAAATGTTGTACGTCTAGGTACCCTGGCGTACGCCTGATTTAAGGACTTCAATTTCAACATTTCTCAAGATCGAATACCGGTGTGAGTGATAAACTATACAAATGTTTGAAACTTGAACTTACAAATTGGACGTACGCCGATGTATCTAGAGGTACATCGATGTACGTCATTAAGTGTTCCAAGTTTCAACGTTTGTCACGTCGGCAAATTTGACAACATAACATGTTGAACACTTTTGTCCATTTTGGCCTGCCATAGGCAATGATATGTATTGCTTCTGAACTTCTTGCACAACATGGCACCCGCTATTTAAAACTAGATCGCCATCTCATCTCCTAGAGTCAAGCCCGTGGTTCCGTTGCGGCTAACGATTTCGACAAAGAGTACTATATTTCTCTATGATTGCTTCAATGGATGTTTCTTCGGGGGTGTTGCATGGGGTGATGTTGTATAGGGGGATGTTGTTCGGAGGGATTCGCCTGCAGCTGGTCTGGGGCCTCTGGGCATAATCCGCGTCTCGTGCAGTCGATTTATGAGTGCTTCCAAGTATGTTGCTTGGCTTACCTCCTGCAAAACTTGCCTCCACTCGGGTAAGTGTTTTGATTGTTCTTCCCGCCTAAACAAGGCCAAATCGAGTGACTCAATGTCGTCGAGAGCAGACTGAACCACCCTACTCACCCCCTCAATAACGGCGGCACAAGCAGAGTGGACGAGGCCTGCGACCCGGGCAATTTGGACGCTTGCTGCAATGTCCCTCAGCACTTTGGTGATATCTTGCACCGCAGAAATGAGCGGGATGGTGGATGGGATCTCAATGATTTCGTTCTTGAGTATCCCTGCGTTCTTGAACCCTAAGTGTAGACCCCCAAAGATGAAGTGGCCGCATAAACTGGCGGTGTAGCTAGAATTCGGGTATGCGTGACATTGCGCATTCATATTTCCATAGTGCTCATAGAGGTTTTGACAGGCCCAAACTATCTTCTCCTGAGCGTAACTATTTTGGGCGACGACTTCATCTGCATAATCTACATGTCAGTCCGGGTCGCAAGTAGCTAGGAAAAACACATACCCATAATTCTCTGAGGAATGTATTCGCCGAGTTTTTGTATCCCTTCGTTTACAACGACCCTCCGCCCGCAGTCTTCAGCAATAACACCTCCAGCAAAGACCTTGGTCAAAGTCCGAAAGATATCATTGATACCAAAAACCCACGCCACAAACAGCCAACCTTCATACCCCGGCGTTCCTACCGCCCATCTCCACTCTTCTATCCATTTCTCACACCAGGGCAACATGACTGAAGCGCAGTTATATTCCTCACACACTACTGCAAGCTTGAGGAGCTTATTAAAGTTAATGCTCGAGGGTATGTTCGCCCCGCATGCATGCAAGGCATACAAGACTATTGCGAATGCTGTAGGGTTGTAAGTCTTCTCGACCACAAGTTGAAACCGTTCAGCATGCGAACTACTCTCCGCATGCCCTGCATGCATTCTCAATGCCCTGTAACCCCTATTGTGCCCCGCAAAGGCTGACTCCGGACCAAGAAGCTCTCGAAAAACCGAAGATCCTGTGCGTAGTGCATGAGAGGAAACAAGGAATGTAGCATTGAAGGTCGCTTTCGAAAGAACAACTTCGATATCTCCATATGGACAAACCTCAAGGTAGACGTCGTCTTTTCTAATTCTTAGCCCCTCGTTTTCCACCACTACCGTGTTCCACGTAGGCTCTTCGACCTGCTTTGAACTTTTCGAATACGATGTTAAGGAGAGACATGAGATATTATCCATGCAAGCTTTGAGGCTCTCTGGCACCACACTGGTCGTGATGCAATCCGGATGGTAACTACCCTTAATAGAAATCCTCTCAAGATTACGACGAGTCTTGTTAATCAATTTTAAGACTCCTCCAATAGCTCTGTCTAACGTGCAGCTTGCACCACCGTCTGAGCGTTCATACATCTCATCCTCCAGCAAATTCAATGCTTTAAGACCCGTGTGCAAGGCGGCAAATACAATGTAGTCGCAGTACTTGGCGCCTTTCACACATTTCACCGTAGTGCCGTTATCGTATTTGTCGTAGATTTCATGACACCAACGGAGGATATCTCCGCTGACTCTTGTGTGTTGGGCCGCCATATCACCTATGATACCAACTAATGTGAGCATATATACTCCCGATCTGCGGTTTAGGACGCGTACGTGTAATGCATTCCGGGAGGTGAGTATACATTCTTTTAACCTCACCACGAACCACAACCCCGAACTCTCCATCCTTCGTCTTTACCCCATTCCTGGCAAAAGTTTTCGTCATCTGTTCAAACACCTCCTGATTCTCAAACACCCATGCCAAAAATAGCCAATCCTCGTATCCCGACTCCGTTGATAGTTTCTGGAGTGGTTGCATCCAAGTCTTATCCCACGGACTCATGGCTGCGGCGCAATCGTAGTAATCGCAGATGATAGCAATTTCGAGAAGATTCTCGAAGTCGATAGTGTCCGGAATGTACGAAGCCCGACCGTGTAAGACACAGAGTACCACCGCCATCGCCGTGGGATCAAACCCTAGGTCTTCGCCGATGGGCATTTGGTACAATTTATGGGAACTCTGGAGTTCCGCAGCCTCGCGAAATTGGGAATGTGGGCCGAGACTGGCCCGGAAGACGGGTGATGCGGAACATAGTAGATGCGAGGACACGAGATACGTTGCGTTGATGGCGGGGGTTTCTAGCACGAGGTTCATGTCCCCGTAGGGACAGATGGTGAGCTGCACAGCGATCTGTTCCGAGTCTGTATCTGGCATGGCTGGTGGAAAGTTCGAACGTCGTTTGTAGAGGGATTTGGTACGCTGGATCCGCGATGTTGCACTGCGGAGCTCCTGACAGCAGATACCAGCGCATGACACTTATGAGCTACTTCATATGTAGAGGTTGCACAGCAGCATGCAACATGCAGATTTTGTACTTGGTCCCAATTTGACAAGTGCGAGGTAGAGTAGAGGCGGGGTTATTTTGGTTTAGGGTTTTTAACCTCCGCCTAATGGCTGCCGCGACCACGCTTTTCTAACTGACCCCACTCTGTGCTCCACTATTTCGAACTAGGAACTAAAGTTTAGGAGCGCAAGACTGAGGGAAATTCTCTCGTAAAATCCTCCAATTAGAACCAACTAGTTAACGTAAAGCAGAGGGAGCTAAGTAGAGAAAGGAATGCTCTGACGCGCCCCAAACATGCATGGTCATCTGGGACGATTCAAGTTACTCTATACATGCAATTTGTTACGTGGAGGTAATGAGCAACGCTCTCAAGCTCGCTTCTCGAGTAGGTAGGCATGCGGGTGAACTTCTGGCGGCTGGACATAAGACAACTTGATGATCACTACCGTCGTTCTCAAATACAGCCGCCCCGTGTGTTCCAGTGTACAAAAAATCAATTGGCTAAGAATAAAAGGTTAGTTTTATATCACTATCAATCAGTTTAGGCGTTTTCCCCACAAGCACGCACCACGATCACAACATCTCACAAACACATGGTCAAATGTTAACTGTTACAGATGTACATGAGCCGGATGTCGATAGAACCCTAAGGTTCGTGACTGCCCTTTTAGACTTCACACTTTACTCTTCCCTTCCCTACGCATCTTGGATCTTTAGACCTGTACCTAGACAGTCATCGCACCTAGTCTATGCATACAGTTCTTCCCATATCGTAACATTAACAGGGCGCCTCCCGTCGTGCTACCTCCGCAGCTAGGATGATATTAGCCCTGAAAGCTGTAATACGTTTTGGCGTTATGTTTGTAACATTTAATATGGCCCTGCAGGGCAAACCATTTAAGATTCAAAAACGGCTGTGTATGTTTGTGCGAGTCCCCTTGATCTCTAGTTTCGTCGGTGGTACTAAGACAATTTTGACATACCGTGGTATCGAGTCGCGAGGCTTTACCGGGTTTTAATTTCGGAGTATGGACGCGGTACTCGGGATTTCTGGCAACCTGCAGATCGGCCCCGGCCCAGCCCCTGTGTTGTTGGCTGCCTGAGCACAGGACTGGCAAGGACATATTTTGAAGAGTGTGTGTTGCAAAGGCCGGGCAAGTGGCTTGGTAATTTAGGAACGTTGACATTGGATTCTCGTCATGAATTTGTCGTAGAAATCGTGTGAGATGATATATCTAACTTGGGTGTAGGAAGATGGACGACCCGAGGAACGATTTCTCATTACAGCAGTCGCATATTGATATTACAGTGATGGTTCCGGCTTGGCTCCTCGAGAAGTTTTGATCTTAAGGAACATTTTGATAAAGTGATTTATTTGTGGATGGTAGAGCGTTGGCTAAACTGGGTGCAGTTGGCTCTGCTGTTTCGGTGCGTACTACCTACTGGCTCATTGTTAATGCTTAATCTAGAATGGATATACGCTAGGGAAAGGGATACACCTATAAAATAAGCTTAAAGGGTTATAGGTCTCGAGGATTGAGTATCAATGATATTCGAATGATTGGCGCGATAACATTGTTTTGGAGTTGCAGGGCGGATTGCATATGACGGTAGTACCAATGCCAGATATAGAATATTCTAGCCAATGACGTTAGGCGGTAAACGTCATCGTATTTTTAATACCGCCACCATCTTACCCTTCAAAACCCACCTCAACCTCGACACCGGCCACCTTCTAACACCACTTCACTCATCTCATACAACAACAATACCATGCAGCCACTGCTTCTATCCGCACTTCGTCGCCCTGCGGCCTTCACTCCCATCACGAAATTCTTCGTATCCCGAACTCTCACCACCTCCGTCCGCCCCACCGTCCTCCGCCGCCTTCCTCTCCGCCCTAATGCCTTCTCCACACCCGCCACAAAACGGCTCTTCACAGCCGAACCAGCTATCATTGTGCGTCCCACTAAGTCCGAAACCTACAAGAAGCTACTGTATGGAGCGGGTGTCTTCGGCGGCACTCTTCTCGGTATCAACATCCTCTTCAACGGCGAGAAGCGTTTCGGCGGCATCCCTGAGTTCGAGCACCGATACCTTAAGGAAACATTCACCTACACAGGCATGGGAATCGGCATGATCGGTGTCGCGGCGAAGACGCTACACAACGTGGGATGGTCGTATCGCATCATGGCTGCAAACCCATGGGTTGTCCTCGGAGTTGGTCTCGTCGGAAGTCTCGGAACAATGTTTGGAACTCTCTATACGGACCCTGATAACTACATCCAGAAACATGCTTTCTGGACCGCGTTCAATCTGACCCAGGCGGTTACGCTGGCACCTCTATTTTTCTATAATCCGGCAATCCTCGCTAGGGCCGGGTTGTACACCGTTGGAATTATGGGGAGCATCAGCTACGTGGCTGCTACAGCGAAGGAAGTGAGTTGATGTGTGTGTTATCGAGGTGGTAGGCGTTCTGACGAGTGATAGGATAAATATCTCTGGCTCGGCGGCCCGTTGCTAGCTGGCTGCGCCGTTGTTGTGTTAGCCAGTTTTGCGCCAATGGTTTTGCCCGTAGGTACTGCGGCATTAGCGGGAGCCGAGGCTGTCAGTCTTTATGGTGGACTCGCGCTGTTTGGAGGATTTACGCTCTACGATGTGCAGAAGGTACAGCATCACGCAAGGCTTGCGGAACGAGGCCTTATAAAGAAAGATACGGTTAATGAGAGCGTCAAACTCGAGTTGGACTTCATCAATATCTTTATTAGGCTGGTGCAGATTTTGGGCAATCGCCAGAACAACCGGTAATTAGTAGGAGAGGAGGACTTTGCTTTCGGATGGGCGTTTGGGAGGGCTTCTGGGGTGTACGTTTCTGAGTACCGATGTCTGTTTTATTCTCTACTCTGCTTATTCTTCACTTAATTGGTGGATTGTATATACGTGAGAACTGAATCACATCTTTTCTTTCACTTTTCGTGCACAAAGAAATGGATATCACGTGGCCTCGGCTGTCGCGTTACCCAAACTTCGCGTTTTCCCATCAAACCTCACATTAACACCACTACGCAACCCACTACAATCCAATGTCGGACGACGACGACTTTGACCTAGATATAACATACTCCGTTGGCCACGAGCTAGGGATTCAGTCATCCGCTTCTTCCCCGCATCCTAATAAATCCGCCGCCGCTGCTACCGATGACGTTACCGCAAGCGAAGAAGATGACGACCTAGACTACATCCCTTCGATCAAAATGCACAGAGATACTGCCTCATCGCAAGACGCCTCGCCGCGGGCCGCCAATATGCGAACCCGCAAGGCCAAGCCAAAAAACCAGTACAGCGAATCGGAAGGAGAGGAAGAGGATGGAGAAGAACCAGTCCGCACAACCCTGCACCCCTCCGGCGGTGGTGGCGAACGTATCGTCATGACCGATGCCTCCAGCGACGACGAAGTGCTCGCAGACTGGAAGCGGCGACGTGACGAGCGCCTCTCAAAAGGCAGCAACAGCAAGAAACGCAATACCAAAGCCAAGACCTCTTCCAGTACAACCACAAAACGGGTAAAATTTATTTCAACCTCAAAGAATCCTCCGAAATCGAAGCGGGTGCAGACATGGAAACATTCAGACGACGAGCGCGAGGTGGATGGTACACAGAACGAGCGGAAGGCTTTGCCGTCGTATTTACAGGGGAAAAAGGCGCACTTGGACCGTGCGAAGAAGGAACTCAAGAAGGGAGAGGATGTGTTGGCTGCTTTTAAGGTGCCGCCTTGTTATGATAATATTGAGTTTAGTGATGATGAACGGCTGGTTTGTGTCTAGGTGGCGGTGATTGTGTGGAGAGGGCTGATGGGTTTAGCAGGAGTATTTGGAGTCGAAGCCAAAGTTTGATAGTACTCCGTCCGCGCCGTACGCCGATATTTACCTGGAAGAATCGTTAGGAGTGATACCGTGTTCAATCGCGCAATACCTTCGAAGCTATCAGGTCGACGGTGCCAGGTTCCTACACAGAAACTTTGTTTTCCAAGAGGGATGCATATTAGGTCAGTTCGGTAACACTTGTGATATTGACGTTAGGTTTGTCTAACCCTTAGAATTAGGTGACGATATGGGTCTCGGGAAAACAGTCCAGGTGATTGCATTTCTCACCGTAGCGTTTGGAAAAACCGGAGACGAGCGTGACGGGAAGCGCATGCGGAAGATACGGCAATTCCGGCAGCGAACAGGCGAGGACAGATGGTATCCAAAGGCTCTGGTGATATGTCCGAGCTCGTTGATCAAGAACTGGGAGAGCGAACTAAAGACATGGGGGTGGTGGAATGTTTATGTTTATCATGGAAGCAAGGAAGAGAAAGAGATAGCACTCCAGGCGGCGAAAAAGGGAAGCTTGGAGATTATGATTACGAATTATGAAACATATCGAATGCGGCACGCGGATATCAACATGGTGGAATGGGACTGTGTGATCGCGGATGAGTGCCATAAAATTAAGGGTGTGTATTGATGCCCGCGATTGCTAATGTTGATGGATGATGCTGAAATGCCACAGAAAGATCCTCGGAAACAACGCAGCGAATGAATGAAATCAACGCTCTCTGCCGTATCGGCCTCACCGGAACCGCAATCCAAAACAACTACGAAGAGCTGTGGACCCTCCTCAACTGGTGCCGGCCGGGCTCAATCGGCACTGTCCTAGAATGGGAACGCATAATTGCTGGTCCCCTTCGTATAGGCCAAAAGCACGACGCAACATTCGCACAGATCGGAAAGGCTAGAAAAGTAGCTACGATGCTAGTCAACAACCTTCTACCCCGCATGTTTCTACGACGGATGAAAACTTTGATTGCACACCAGCTCCCCAAGAAGGCCGACAACGTGGTATTCTGCCCTCTTACAGAAACCCAACGTGAAGCATATGAAGCGTATCTCGACAGCCCTGTTGTCCAACTCATCCGTGATGGTAGCGACGAGTGCGACTGCGGCTCAGGAAAAAAGAGGAGAAGCTGCTGCTACAGGACTGACGCTGAGGGTCGGAAAGTCAATGAGCTCGTATTCCCAGCCATCATGTGGGTTCAAAAGCTGTCAAACCACCTCGCAAATTGGATCCCAGACAATACCGACCCTTCCGATGTCCGTGCCCAAAAAATAGAACTACTGCAAACATGTCTTCCAAACAGGTGGCGAGAACTGTCGACAAGAGAGCGCATCTACAACTACATGGACCCACAGATGTGCGGGAAATGGACCGTGCTACAACGACTTCTACAGTTCTGGCACCAGAATAGAGATAAGGTTCTCATCTTCAGCTACTCCCTCAACCTCCTCTACATCCTCCACTCCCTCTTCCAGAAAACGGAATACAACGTTTGCTACCTCGACGGGCAGATGCCACTTCAGGAGCGCGCAAAGGCAGTCGATGACTTCAACAATGACCCAGACCAATTCGTATTTTTGATCTCCACCAAAGCGGGTGGCGTCGGACTTAACATCACCGCCGCGAACAAGGTCGTCATCTTCGACCCAAACTGGAATCCCTCCTACGACCTGCAAGCACAAGACCGCGCTTACCGCATCGGCCAGACTAGAGACGTCGACGTCTTCCGTCTCATCTCATCAGGAACTATCGAGGAGATTGTGTACGCCCGCCAGATCTATAAGCAGCAGCAAGCAAATATTGGTTACGGCGCCAGCGAGGAGCGAAGATACTTCATGGGTGTGATGGGGGATAAGGATAACAAGGGAGAATTATTCGGACTTAAGAATCTCTTTAGTTTTCAAGAGTATACTATTTTGCAAGAAATCGTGAATAAAACTAATGTGGCGGAACGGCGGGCTGGGGTTATGGTCGCAGATATCGACGTCGACAACAAGGAAGAGGACAACAATATCCTATCAGAAGATGAAGAGGAAGGCGGGGTCCTTCACGCGCTCTCGCAGCTGGCAGACGACCTCCCCATCGCCACCAAGAAAAAGGAAATTCCTCAGCCTTCGAATAGCAACATCGTCGCCGCCATTCTCGCAGAGGCTGGTGTATCTTATACCCATAAAAACAGTGAAGTCATTGGGACGAGCAAAGTCGAGGCGCAAATTTCGCGCCGGGCGCTTGAGAGCACAGAAGACACGAGTACTGGCAAGAGAAAAGCTTTCGATGAAACTGTAGAGCAGAGAATGGGGTACAAATTTCGTCCTCCTCAGGACGTAAGAAAGCGACAATTTGTAACTATGGCGAAGATGTTCGGGTTTAAGGACCCATGAGAGTTTGCGCTCATTGTTGAGAGGTGGTCGCCAGAACAAAGACGGACGGCGCTGGAGAGATTCTATCAGATGAGACTTGAGGGGAAGGAGGAGCTGGATATGGAGGATGGTGGGGGTAGGTGGATGTGGATGTGAAGATGGAGGAGGCGGAGGCGGATGTGAAGATGGAGGATGCGGAGGAGGGGACAAAGGGGAAGGGGGTGTGCCAGGAGGAGAGTACGGGGAGGGAGGAGGCGATCGAGTTGAGCGACGACGACGACGACGACGACGACGACGAATTGTAAAGATTGTATTTTTTTGGAGTTTGGGGTGGGTGGTGGGTTTATACCAGGTGGGTGGTGCTTTTGGAATCCAAGGAGAGTATAAATGACTGCTAGTGTCTATTCGGCCGCTAGCCTAAACGCTTGAGTTTTTGCATCAAAAGATCAAAAGCATTGCCGTACTCGCCTAATTGCACCTTCGACGCAACATTAGAGAAAGGCCGTTCTACGCTGCCATGCGGATGGACCAAGTAGATCCAACCTAACAAGTCCCCCCCTCACCCCACGGCCTTCACCATAAACTCCGTCGCCGCCGCATACACCACCTCCTGCTGATCAAGCGGAAACAGCCCATGCCCGCCCCCCTCCACAACCCTAAACTCCACCTCCACCCCCTTCCTCCTCAACACCTCCACTAACACCTCCGAATCCCTAATCGGCACTACGTCATCTGCATCTCCATGCACCACGAACGTCGGCGGGAACCCTCCCTTCTCCGCCAGCTGCACGGGTAAATACTTCCCCTCCTCCCCTTTCTTCACCGTATTCCGTCCCTGCTGACTCGGATGCCTTCCCAGCAGAAAATCCAGGAAAATCCCTCCCCCTGTCAGCAACCACCTCACCATCCTAGTCCGTGCAAGGGCAGGTACCTTCTTTAATACACCACAATACCCACGACGCCCTCCCACCCTTCTTCGGCGGCTGATCGAGCGTAAGCTCATGACAACTCAATATTTCCTTACTTCCCAACAACTCTGCAAACCCCGCCTCCTCCAGGTCTGCCGTTGGACTCTTAAACACCACCGGCGCTACCTCTTTCCGCTGCGCCCAGTGCTCACCCGTCACATCGACCACCCCAAATAAATCCAGCAGCGCCCGAGGCTTCACCTGCGTCCAGTTCCCGGCTGCGAGGGACGCTACATAGCCCCCTGCACTGGACCCACCGAGTGCTATGTGTTCAGTGTTGATGTCGGGGTGGGCGAGAATCCAGGCCTCGAGAGCGAGGAGGTCGGAAAGGATATCCGCCGCGGTGGCTTGCGGGAGGAGGGAATAGTCTGCTGATATCACCGCCCAGGAACTGGAGAGGAGGGAGGTGCATATTGGGTCTGGGAGGAAGGCGTCGCGGGTCCCCGTGGCGAGACCGCCGCCGTGGAAGTAGATTAGGGTTTTGTGCGGTGGGGAGGGGGAGACGGGGAGGTACAGGTCTAGGGAGGTGCCGGGCGGGGAGTAGATGTGTGTTGTGAAGGGGAAGGTGGTTTTGAGAGTTGTTTTGGGGATTGTGAATGACATTTTGGTTGGAGGAAGGGCATGGAGGAGGGAGTGGAGGAGGGAGTGGTTTATATACGAGTACAGGAAGGCTTTGCGGGATATAGTTCGCCAGTCGATGCCGGCAATAGGTCAGATGTGCATCCGAGAAATATATATTACAGGTCTCGATTCCAGTACTTCAGTGGGGTTTATCTATCCCACATTATGATTTTAGGCGTTGGTTTGCCAGTCAACTCCATGTATCGCGGGTTCAATATCATACCCTGCATCGTTTTAGATAGGGTTGCACACCCGAGCGACGGTAATCCCGTACATACACATGCAAGTAATCGAATGGGGGAGAATATGTGTGGTCACACCCTACGGCAACGCTTATATACGGATGTGCAAACACAAGGATTTAAACTCACACTTTACCTGGGTAGGGGTTGGTATAGCAGTATTTTTGGTTCTTGCTCACATTTTAGCAGACAGAGAAACGTGAGCCTACTAGAGCAAAAAGACATTGTATCAAAAGGTTAGCCGGTCACAAACTAGTTACAATTGCCCATTATGAGTAAGGACTAATCCCTAGTCTGGTAATTAAAAACCAGGTATACAAAGCGGAGGGGTTTTTTTCAGCATCCACATCATAAGATTATATGAACAGTTATTTCTCTGCCTCTCGTTGTCACTCATGTACGACGCAGAACAGCACAGGTACAGGTGGCCGCAGTAAGCTAATGGCATTGTTGCTGCATGCACAACTTTAACAGTAAAGACCTTCATGCTGCCAAAATTCGAGCTACAGTTCAAATTTCCTCCATATACTATAGTGCCAAGATTACTTATGTTGAGAGCAAAAGAGAAAGAACGAAGAAGCTCAATTGTCTATCGATACAAGAGAAGGAAAACACTAGACTTATATACAGAGAAAAGACCATACTCGGCTTCGCCGAGTATCACAACTAGAGCCCGAAGCCGAGTACCAGTGCCGGAGCTAGGCCTCCTCCTCGGCATGGGGGCAGGCGAGGCCCATGGGGGCTGCAAGCCACCGGGCCAAATCTCATGCCAACAACTTAAGTAGTTTTAAAAAAGTCTTGGTGTGTACTCGAGTCTGGGAGTAAAGGATCATACGCCCTTGTTTTGGCAAACCACACAAAAACGGTAGATTTGAGTGCGCCAGATGCAGCAGTCTGGCGACTCTCACGTGATGAGGGTCCCTAGACTACAGACGCAGTTTAGGTAAAGTGCAATCTGAATAATGGCAAAGATGGGAAAGCTGGGGAGTACACTCAGCCTTCCCCTTGTTGAAACCCTGGTCTCAGCAAAATTTAAAATCAGAAAAGGAGCGTTCGATCTTATACTCCCAGACCCGAGTAGTAATTTGTTATCCCTTTGCCGGTAACCGGGTTTGGGCCCACAGATGGGCCAGCTTTTAAAATACACATCACACAACCACAATCCAGCCAAATGCCCCCAGAATAAATAAAAATACTCTAC
>Ga0307515_10002135_pt1 | contig 43365 bp, 37 predicted proteins | sample 17_EM_MG_FD_194513 | JGI IMG/M metagenome (GOLD analysis project Ga0307515, IMG submission 194513) | Populus trichocarpa ectomycorrhiza microbial communities from riparian zone in the Pacific Northwest, United States - 17_EM | ecosystem: Host-associated > Plants > Roots > Unclassified | place... | reverse complement strand
GGCGTCGTCGCCGCCGCCGCGGAACCCGGGCGTGGCGTAGACCTCGGCGAGCTTCTCGGCGATCTCGAGCGAGGTCGGATCGAGCCGCAGCGCTTCCTCGAGGTGCCCGGCCGCGGCCTCGAGATCCTTGCCGCGCAGCGCGAGCTTGCCGAGCTCGAGCCGGACGGCGGCCCGGCGCGCCACCGCGGCGGCCGACTTGTCGTTGCCCAGGACCTCGAGCTCGGCGCCGAACAGCTTGGCGACCATCGCGTCGTCGCCGAGCGAGTGGTAGAGCTGGCGCGCGGCCTCGAGCGCCTCGCTGCGCTGGGGCTCGAGCTTCCACGCCTGCTGGAAGTGCCACAGCGCGCGATCGACCCGGCCGAGGTGCGCGTTCCACAGCTCGGCCGCGCGCCGGTGCTGCTCGGCGCGGCGCGCGATCACGTCGGCCTTGCGCCGGCCGGCCTCGTGGCCCGAGCGCTTGCGCGCCGGATCGAACAGCTGGGCGAGCTCGGCGAGCTCGCGCTCGATGATCTCGACCGCGAGCGCGGGGTCGCCGGGCTCGACGATCTCGAGCAGCCGATCGGTCGCCCGATCATTGGTCGGATCGAGATCGATCGCGGTCTCGAGGTACTCGATCGCGGTCGCGGCCTCGCCCAGCACCGCCATCGCCTCGCCGGCCTCCGACCACGCGTCCGCCGCGCGGATCGGATCGCGCTCGTGCGGCGCCCAGGTCGCGCAGACGTCGGCCAGGAGCTCGCCGCGGCCGGCGTCGCGCAGCTCCTGGCGGAGCTCGGCGAAGCCCTGCGCGTCCGGCTGCTGCCGGAACACGACGACCCGCGCCTCGAGCGGATCGATCGTCTGGGTTTGCAGCGTGTCTTCTGACACAGGGGGCCGCTCGGGCCGGAACGATACCACGTACGATACCGCCATGTTCGGACGCCGCCGCGACGGTACCCTCGCCACGGTCCCGCCCTACCGCCGGATGATGCCGTTCCTGATGCGCCAGCGGAACGAGGCGATCGTGTTCTTCGAACAGCAGCTCGACATGTCGCGCGCCCAGCCCTGGCTCGAGGCCTGGAACGCGCGCACCGGCGGGCACGCGACCGCGTTCCACCTCGTGCTCCACGCGATCGGCCGGGTGCTGCATGACCGGCCGCACCTCAACCGGTTCATCGCCGGCCGGCGGATCTACGACCGGCGCGGCGTGTTCATGACGTTCGCCGCCAAGAAGGCGATGCGCGACGACGCGCCGCTGGCCACGGTCAAGCGCGCGTTCGCCGCCGGCGAGAGCTTCGCCGAGATGGTGGCGGCGCTGAGCGCGGACATCCGGGTCGCGAAGAGCGACGCGATCAGCAAGGTCGACAAGGAGCTGTCGGTGCTGCTGCGGCTGCCCGGGTTCCTGCTCGCCGCGTCGATCGCGCTGCTCCGCTGGCTCGACGGCCACGGCCTGGCGCCGGGCGCGCTGATCGACGACGATCCGATGTACACCAGCTGCTTCGTCGCCAACCTGGGCAGCCTCAAGATCGACGCCGCGTACCACCACCTCTACGAGTACGGCAACTGCCCGCTGTTCTGCACCGTCGGGCGGCTCGGGCCGGCCCCGGTCGTGGTCGGCGGCGCCATCGAGGTCCGGCCACAGCTGCTGGTCCGCTACAGCTACGACGAGCGGATCGAGGACGGGTTCTACGCCGCGTCGGCGATCGCCAAGGTCCGGACCTGGATCGAGGACCCCGCGGCGTGGATCGGCGAGTGAGCGGGCCCGCCGGTCACGGCCGGGATCAGGGCCTGAACGTGTCGCCCAGGGCCGCGCCCTCGCGCCGCGGATCGGCGCCGCCCTCGTAGTAGCGCAGGCCGCCGGTGCCGGTGCGGACGAGGATCGCGCCCAGGCCGCTGGTCTGCGCCGCGGTGGACACGGTGTGGCCGAGCGCGGTGAGGCCGGTGACCAGCGGATCGCGCGCGCCGTCGACGTTGGGGTGCTCGTCGCCGACGCTGGTGACCGGCGAGTTGGCGGCGCCGAAGTCGACCATCGCCGTGGCCTGCTGCGCGTCCAGGCCCCAGTCGATCACGCCGACCAGCGCCTTGGTCACGTACTGGATGATCGCCGCGCCGCCGGGCGAGCCGGTGGCCAGGACGAGGTCGCCGCGCTGGCCGCCGGACCGGCGGAACACCAGGGTCGGCGACATCGAGCTGCGCGGCCGCTTGCCGGGCCCGACCCGGTTGGCGATCGGCGCGCTCTGGCCGTCGCTGGGCTCGGCCGAGAAGTCGGTGAGCTGGTTGTTGAGCAGGACGCCGCCGCGGGTCATGTGGAACGAGCCGAAGTCCGACTCGATCGAGCTGGTCAGCGCCACCGCGTTGCCGGCGCCGTCGATGATCGTGATCTGCGTGGTGCCGTGCTCGGGCACAGCCGGCGGATCGCCCAGCGCCACGGGGAACGCGCCGGGCGTCGCCGTGCCCAGGCTCCGGGTCAGCGAGATCAGGTCGGCGCGCCGCTGGAGGTACCCCGGATCGAGCAGCGCGGCGGGGCTGCCGCCGGGCAGCGGCACGGCGTCGGGGTCGGCGACGTAGCGGTCGCGATCGGCGTACGCCAGGCGCTCGGCCTCGCTCACCAGGTGGACGCCGGTCACCGTCGGCTTGCCGCCGTTCTTGTCGAGTGCGGTCGGCCGGTACATCGCCAGCTCGAACCGCGCCAGGATGCCCAGGATCTGCGCGACGGCGATGCCGCCCGACGACGGCGGCGCCATGCCGCAGACCTCGACGTCGCGATAGGCGATGCAGATCGGCTCGCGCTTGATCGCGCGGTAGCCGGCGAGGTCGGCAAGGGTCATCGCGCCCGGCGTGATCCCGCCGGTGGTGTCGGCGACCTCGTCGACGATGTCCCGGGCGATCGCGCCGGTGTAGAGCGCCGCGGCGCCGCCGTCGGCGATCGCCTGGAGCGTCTGTGCCAGCGCGGGGCGCGCGAGCCGTGCCCCCGCCGCCAGCGGGCGGCCGCCGGTGTCCAGGAAGCTCGCGCGGACCTCGGCGTCCCGGGCGAGCGCCGGGCCGGTGTTCTGGATCGCCTGGGCCAGCCGCGGGCTGACCCGGATGCCGTCGCCGGCGAGCCGGATCGCGGGCGCGAGCAGGTCGCGCCACGGCAGCTTGCCGGCGTCGGCGTGTGCGGTCTCGAGCAGCCGCAGGATGCCGGGCGTGCCGATCGAGCGGCCGCTGGCGCGCGCGTCGGGCACCGGCGGGAACATCTCGGTGTCGCTGATCCAGCGCAGGTAGTTCTCGGTCGCCGCCGCCGGCGCGGTCTCGCGGCCGTCGTAGGTCGTGACGCTGCGCGCGGCGGCGTCGTAGTACACGAGGAAGCCGCCGCCGCCGATCCCCGAGGACTGCGGCTCGACCAGGCCGAGCACCATCTGGACCGCGACCGCGGCGTCGATCGCGGTGCCGCCGCGCTCGAGGACATCGCAGCCGGCCTTGGCGGCCAGCGGGTGGTTGGCCACGACCATGAAGCTGTGCGCGGCGATCGGCGACCGGGTGACGAAGCCGGTCGGGAGCTCGGGCGCGCTGGCCGCGCCGGGGTCGTAGACCTGGCCGCCGAGCGACGCCGCCAGGCAGGTGCCGGGGACGACGTCCTCGCTGCTGCCGCCGCAACTCGCCGCGACCAGCGCCAGCGCCAGCGCCGTCAGCGTTCGCGCGCGGTGCATGGCATGCGTGCTCGACATCGTCAGAGGGTCGCATCGTGGCGCGCCCTGCGCCGCGCGAACGCCGGCGGATTGCACTGTCCTGCCGCGCGGGCTGACCGCGCGTTCAGGGAGCCGCAGCGTTGTGCCGCAATGCAGTCCGGAAAAGCGCAAATCGCGCACGAGTTCCACCTCGATGATCGCAGTCGTCGACTCTCGATCTCGCGCCGGTACGCCACCGAGTGTGTATCGTCGTTGATAAACGCATCTCGTAGTTGCTTAGTGCACAGCGGCAGTGCTACAGCGAAACACATGGGGGAGTTGGTACGCTTGATCCTGGCGATCGCGGTCGTCGTGGCGACGGCCACGGGCTGCTCGCTCGTGCTCGACAGCAACACTGTACAATGCTCGGTCAATAGCGATTGTGCGCATTTTGACGGGCAGCCGGTGTGCCGGGGAGGCACATGCGTGCCGGACTGCGTCATGGGAGCGCCCCAGAGCCAGGACGACTTTGCGAACCAGTGCACGACCGCGACGAGCTTCCAGTTCGACAACTGCCGTCGGCTCGGCCTGTGCAACAGCAACGCATTGACCATGTCGCTGGCGGTCAGTCGCGTGCCCCAGGACCTGGGCACCGCGCCCGGGGCGGTCGTCACCCAGATCGCGCCCACGGTCGCCTGCACCGACGCGCTCAACAACATCATCTACGTCACCGGCTCGACCAACCTGCCGCCGCTGCTCAAGGCGGTCCAGGCGCTGCTCTACGCCAACCACGATCCGGGCGTGCCGCCCTACGTCGTGGTGTTCGCGCCCCAGACCTCGTGCAAGGGCGTCGCGGCGATCTACGATCGCGATCCGAACAAGCACCTGATCTCCGACACCCCCAACAATTACGCGTTCTACTACAACGCGGTCGGTGACCAGGTGTTCTGCAAGCTCACGCCCGGCGGCAACGTGGTCGACGTCGGCGAGTCGGATGTCTACCCGTCGTCGTGCGGCTACGACCCGCCGCCGAACGTCACCGAGCGCACCGGACCGATCCAGGCGATCACCTTCGTGGTCCCGTCGGGCTCCAAGCAGAGCGTGATCAGCGCCGAGGCCGCGCACCTGGTGTTCGCCGCCGGCGGCGACCAGGGCAAGGCGATGCCGTGGATCGATCCGACGCTGTACTTCGTGCGCAGCTCGGGCACCGGCACCGTCCAGCTGCCGTCGCGGGCGATCGGGGTGTCGCCGACGGCGTGGTGGGGCATCGACCGGCTGTCGGCGACCAACCTGGTGGCCGCGATGGAGGCGCTCGATCCGACCAAGGCCGACGCCGCGATCGGCATCCTGTCGAGCGACTTCGCGGATCGCAGCCGCGGCAACCTGCGCGTGCTGGCGTTCCAGCAGCGCGGCCAGCGCTTCGGCTACCTCCCGGACTCCAAGCCGGAGCTGCGCGACAAGGCCAACGTGCGAGACGGCCACTATCCGATCTGGGGCGCGATCCACCTGATGGCGACGACCCAGAACAACCAGGCGTCGGCGGCGGCGAGCGCGCTGATCCCCCAGCTCACCAACGCCAAGCTCGAGCCATCGGTGCTGGGCGCGATCATCGACGCCGGATTCGTGCCGCCGTGCGCGATGAAGGTGGATCACAGCTCCGAGCTGGGGCCGATCTCGGTGATCAAGCCGCCGGTCGCCTGCGGCTGCTTCTTCGACAAGGAGGTCAGCGGCGGCAACACGTGCAAGGCGTGCTCGGTCGACCTCAACTGCTCGAGTGGCGAGAGCTGCAACTACGGGTTCTGCGAACAAGTCCCACCCCCGCCGGGTGCAGCTGTCGCGCCCCGGTGACCTGGCAGGTGATCTGGGCCGGCGACGGAACAGATCCCAAAACCGCCGCCGCCGGGGGTAGATTCGCTCGATGGACCCTGCGAGCAGTCTACTGATCGAGACGATCCGCGCCGCGATCATCGGCGCCGACCATGCGCTCGATGGTCCGTACGGCAGCCGCCGGGTCACGTACGCCGACTACACCGCCTCGGGGCGGTCGCTCGGCTTCCTCGAGGACTTCCTCCGCACGGAGGTCATGCCGCTGTACGCCAACACCCACACCGAGAGCTCGGGCACCGGCCGCCAGACCACGGCGTTCCGCGAGGACGCGCGGGCGATCATCCACGGCGCGGTCGGCGGCGGCGCCGACGACCTGGTGCTGTTCACCGGCTCGGGTGCGACCGGCGCGATCAACAAGCTGATCGACATCCTCAACCTGCGGATCCCGCGCGACCTCGACACCCGCTACGGCCTGTCGCGCCAGATCCCACCCGACGAGCGGCCGGTCGTGTTCATCGGCCCGTTCGAGCACCACTCCAACGAGCTACCGTGGCGCGAGTCGATCGCGGAGGTCTGCGTCATCCGCGAGGACGCCGACGGCCACATCGACCTCGAGCACCTCGAGCGCGAGCTCGTGCGCCACGCCGCCCGCCCGCTCAAGATCGGCAGCTTCTCGGCAGCGTCCAACGTCACCGGCATCGCCAGCGACACCCGCGCGATCGCCGCGCTGCTCCACCACCACGGCGCCTACTCGTTCTGGGACTTCGCCGCCGCCGGCCCCTACGTCGCGATCGACATGAACCTCGGCGGCGGCGCCGACAAGGACGCGGTGTTCATCTCGCCGCACAAGTTCATCGGCGGGCCCGGCACGCCCGGCGTGCTGGTCGCCAAGCGCCACCTGTTGCGCAACACGGTCCCGGCGTGCCCCGGCGGCGGCACCGTCGCCTACGTCAACGAGTCCGAGCACCGCTACCTCGCCGATCCGGTGCAACGCGAGGAGGGCGGCACCCCGGCGATCATCGAGTCGATCCGCGCCGGCCTGGTGTTCCAGCTCAAGGAGGCGGTCGGCGCCACCACGATCCGCGAGCGCGAGCTCGAGCTCGTGCGCCGCGCGATCGCGAGCTGGTCGGCCAACCCCCGGCTCGCGATCCTCGGCAACATGAGCGCGTTCCGGCTGTCGATCGTGTCGTTCGTGGTCCGCCACCGCACCGCATACCTGCACCACAACTTCGTGGTCACGCTGCTCAACGACCTGTTCGGGATCCAGGCCCGCGGCGGCTGCTCGTGCGCCGGCCCGTACGGCCACCGCCTGCTCGGCATCGATCTCGACACCAGCAAGGAGTTCGAGCGCGAGATCGTCCGCGGCTGCGAGGGCATCAAGCCGGGCTGGATCCGCGTCAACTTCAACTACTTCCTGTCCGAGACCGAGGCGTCGTACCTGATCGACGCGATCCACATCATCGCCGACGACGGCTGGCGGCTCCTGCCGCACTACGACTTCGATCCCGACACCGGCGAGTGGCGCCATCGCTCGCGCCGCGGTCTCGGCGTCCACCGGCTGACCGACGTGTCGTATCGCACCGGGCGACTCGAGTTCCGCGCGCGCCACGCCAGCGCGCCCGAGGCCGCGCTGCCGGGCTACCTCGACGACGCGCGCCGGATCATCGCCGCGACCGGCGCCGAGTACGCCGGCCTCGAGCTCGGCGAGCGGCCGCTGACCCAGGACTTCGAGGAGCTGCGCTGGTTCCCGCTGCCCGGCGAGGTCCTCGCCGAGCTGCGCGGCGGCCACGACCACGCCGCGCCGTCGGTCGTGCTGCACCCGTGAGTCACAGGCAGAGCCTGGTCACCGACCGGATGCGCAGCACGCTGTCGACGTTCGCGTCGTTGGTCTGATCGCCGATCGCGATCGCGCCGTTGAACACGAAGCCGCTGCGGCTCAGCGCCTGGGCGCCGTCGATGGTGACGAGCGCGGCACCGGCCGCGTCGACCGAGAGCTGGTAGCGGTGATAGCGGTTGTCCATCACCGCCACCGCGAACGACTGGGTGTCGTCGGCCCAGCCGATCCTGGCCGCGTCGAGGTAGATCATCTGGTTGCGATCGTTGCCGGCGCCGAATGGCGGCGTGAACGAGCCCAGGATCGCGGCGCCGGCGTCGAACTGGTTGTGCGGCGTCACCGACTCGACCAGCATCTCGATCTCGACCTTGAACGGCGTGCCGACCTCGATCGCGCCGGGGTAATTGAGCAGCAGCTGGCCGCCGGTCGCCCCGCTGGTGGTCGTCACCAGCTTCGCGTGGTCCGCGCCGTTGGTCAGCGTCGCCGGCGGCTGCATGACCACCGACCAGCCCTGCGCGGTGACGTCGGTGCCGCCGACCAGCAGCTGGGTGGGCTGGCACCCCATGGTGCCGTCGATCGCGACGCTCGCATCGGCCGCCGGGTGGGATCCCGAGCCGCAGCCGGTGCACCACATCGCGACGAACCCCCATGCACCGCGCATCCGCTCATTCTACATGAGCTGCTGCTGATCGATGAACTCGGCGATCGCGGGCGCGAAGCTCATCGGGGCGACCTCACGCACCGTGCAGCGCGGCAGGTGCTGGCGATACCGATCCGACACCTCGGTCGGGTGATACGGATCGACGCCCGGCACCAGCAGCGTCGGGGCCGAGATCGTCGCCAGCTCCGCGGCGGAGGCGAACGGCTGCGCGCCCGAGGCCAGGAACCGCGTGGTCGCGGCCACGCTCGCCGGATCGTAGCCCTGGATCACCTCGTGGGCCCGGTCACGGATCGCCGGCGGCAGCGCCTCGAACAGCGGCAGCAATACCTGCACACCCTCGGCGACCGCGCGGCTGCCGGCCGCGTCCATCGCGTCCATCGCCACCTGCTGCGCCGGCGTCAGGCCGACATCGCCACCGGCGAACGCCGGGTGCAGCACCACCAGCGCCGCGGTCAGCGCCGGATGCCGCAACGCGACGCGGACGGCACAGCCGGCGCCGGCCGAGATGCCGCCGATCACCGCGCGCGGCAGCCCCAGGTGGCGGATCAGCGCGGCGACGTCGTCGGCGAGCTGGTCCCACGTCAGCTCGCCCGCGTAGATCGAGCGGCCGCTCGCCCGCAGGTCCGGCGTGATCAGCCGGAACCGCTGCGCCAGCGGCGCCGCGAACACCCGGCACGCCAGGTGGTTCGCCAGGCCGCCGTGCAACAAGATCACCGGAACCCCGGCGCCGCTCGCCACGGCGAACAGCCGCGCGCCGTCGCGGTCGAACCAGATCTCGTCGAGGTGGGGGGTGTTCGCGGTCGTGTTCGTCATCTCGGGCTCCTTTTGTAGCAATGCGCGGCGCCGCCGCCGGACGCGAAGCGCCGACCGGGGCCGGCGCGGATCAGGGCGCCGGGCAGGCCGACGCCGAAAATGAACACGCCAGCCGTGCAGGCTGGCGCTGGCCATCGTGTATCACGCCGCGGCCGGCCGAGGCAACGCCGGCGTTCGCGGCCTTCGAGCGCAGTGTCCAGGTCCGATCTCGCATCGGAGTCTTTGAGAAACCGTGATCGCGGCGCCGCGCTCCCGTACGCTGGCGCCATGCTCGGCGATCCGCCGCTCGTGAAGCTCGCGAACATGGTGCTGCTGTCGGCGCTGGCCAAGGGCGCGCAGACGATCGCGATCCGCCGCGACACGGCCGAGGAGTGCGTCGTCATGTTCAGCATCGCCGGCGCGTCCCACGAGGAGCTGCGGCCGCCGCTCTCGCTGCTCGGCCCGCTCGTCCGCCGGCTCTCGGTCCTGGCCAACCTCCCGAGCTATCTGAAGGGCCAGGGGGCCACCGGCTTCATCCACCTGATCATCGGCAGCGACCGCGAAGCCTGGTTCGCCATCCGCGTCGAGGGCCACGGCGACGGGCTGACCGCGCGGCTCCGCATCCTCGGGCCCCACGAGGTACCGCCCGGCCCGACGCCGGTCTGACCCGCGAGCGCTCGTCCACATCACGATGGGTCGGGGCCCGGCCGAAGGGCAGGCGAGGTCCGCTCGAATTCCCGGCGCAAGAAGCGCTCGAACATGCGGATCGTGAGCAGGCGCCGGGCGAAGTTGCCGAGGATCGCCTTGCCGCCGACACGCACGCGCCACGCTGAGCGTGGCGACGTCGCGCAGCGGACGATGGCGTCTGCGACGCGCTGCGGATCGCCACCGGCCTCGATCTGGCCACGGATCAGCGCGCCGACGCGTTCGCGCGCCAGCGTGTAGTGTGGCATGAGCGCGGCGGGCCGGGCCATGTCGATGCCGGTCGCGTGCGCCGCGGGCTCGACGAGGGCGACCCGGATCCCGAACGCTTCGACCTCGAGGTGCAGCGCCTCGGTGTAGCCGGCGAGCGCGTGCTTCGTCGCGGCGTAGGCGCCGTGAAACGGCACGCCGATGAAGCCCGAGACCGAGCCCACGTTGACGATCGCGCCGCGGCCGCGCGCGCGCATGCCGGGGAGCACCGCGTTGGTCACGCGCATGACGCCGAACACGTTGGTCTCGAACAACGCGCGCGCCTCGGCCGCGCTCGTCTCCTCGGCGGCACCGAGCATCGCGCGGCCCGCGTTGTTGACGAGGATGTCGATCCCGCCGTACCTGTGCTCGAGGTCCGCAATGCAGCGCTCGACCGAGCCGTCGCTGTCGACATCGAGCGCGACCATCTCGATGCCGCCGGTCGCGCGTCCACTGCGGCTCGTCCCGACGACGTGGATGCCGCGCGCGGCGAATGTGGCGGCGGTGGTGGCGCCGAATCCCGAGGAAGCTCCGGTCACGAGAGTGATCGTCATCCGGGCAGCGTACGGCCCATGGTTCGTCCCGAAAACTCGGTTTCCCGTGCGCGGATCCTCGTCGAGGAATCGCGCCGCCACGCGAATGACTTGCGTCTTGCGTATAGTGACGGCGTGCCGCCTCGCGATCGGACCCGACGTCGCGTCGTGCCGCGCCAGCAGCGCGCGACCGCGAGCGTGGACGCGATCCTCGAGGCAGCGACGCGCGTCCTCCAGACCGACGGCTTTGCGAAGACGACGACGAACCGGATCGCGAAGGTCGCGGGCGTCAACGTCGCGCTCGTGTATCGCTACTTCGCAGGCAAGGAGGCGATCGTCGGCGAGCTCGTCGATCGCGCCGCTGCGCAGACCCTCGCGGCGATCCGAGGCGCCGTCGAGGCGACCGCGGATGCGCCGTTTGCCGACGCGCTGCGCGCCGTGCTCGAGGCGGCGATCGACACGCCCGGCGTGCCAGCGCTGCACCGTGAGCTCGTCGAGCACATCGACGTCACCAAGCGCCGCGCCCGGATCGACGAGCTGCGCGCACAGACGACGGCGTTGTTCGCCGAGCTCGTCGCCGCGCGCCGTCGTGAGCTGCGCGCGCTCGCAGATCCGGCAGCGACGATGTTCGTCCTCCACCACGTGATCGAGGCCGCATCCCACGCGGTCGCGTTCTATCGCCCGCCGAGCATCTCGCGCGAGCGCGCGGTGACAGCGCTCCACGACATCGTGCTGATGTCACTGGCGCGTGCGAGATGAGCGACCTGCCTCGAGCGCGCGCAACGACCGGATCCAATCCGCATCGATGCCGGACCGCTTCCATTCCACGACCTATGCCACGCGCCCTGGGTGATCGGCGCTCAGCGGGCGCGCAGCGGCCGCGTCGCGACCTCGATCAGCGCGCGCAGCTTGGGTTGCTCCTGGCTGCGCGCCGGGAAATACAGGAACAAGCCGGGCTTGGTCGGCAGGTGCGAGGTGAGCACGGCCTCGAGGCGGCCGGCGGTGAGCTCGCGCGCGGCGACGAGATCCGCAGTGTACGCCAGGCCGAGCCCCTGAGCGGCGAGCGCCACCAGCGACGGGTGATCATTGACGACCACGCTGCCGGGCGGCTCGAGCGAGAACTCGCGACCCTTGCGCAGGAACTGCCAGCGGTAGACGCTACGCGCCGTCGGGAACCGGTAGCGGATGCACTCGTGCTTGGTCAGGTCCTGTGGCGTGCGCGGCCGGCCGTGCGCCGCGAGGTACGCGGGCGCGCCGACCACGACCCAGCGGAACGCCGGGGTGATCCGCACGGCGACCATGTCGCGCTCGATGAAGTCGCCGATCCGGATTCCAGCGTCGAACCCCTCAGCGATCAGGTCGACCGACGCATCGTTGACGTCGATCTCGACGGTGACGTCGGGGTACGCGCGCCGCAGCTCGGGCAGCACCGGGTAGACCACCAGGTCGAGCGCGATCCGCGGCACCGACAGCCGCAGGTGGCCGGCCGGTCGCTGGCGCAAGGTCGCGAGCGCGTCGAGGGCCTCGATGATATCGGTCGCTGCCGGCCGCAGACGGCCTAGCAGCTGCGTGCCGGCCTCGGTCAGCGCGACCCGCCGCGTGGTGCGCTGGAACAGCGGCAGCCCGACGCGCACCTCGAGCGCGCGGATCGCCTGGCTGACCGCGGCGGGGGTGACGCGTAGCTCGGCGGCGGCGGCGCGGAAGCTATGGTGGCGCGCCACCGCGAGCAGCTCGGACAGACCGGTGAACGCATCGACGCGCGCCATCGCTCGTTCGACGATTATATAGATGAAGTGAATAGAGCATAGCCATTTCGATGGATTCTCGCAGGCGTGGTTCGGTCCTATGTTGCGCTCAATCCGATGACCGCTCGAAAGGAACCCGCAATGTCGACCACCGATCCCCAGAAGCTCGCCGACCGCTACGCGGCGGTGTGGAACGAACCGGACCCCACCGCGCGCCGGCGCGCGATCGCCGCGCTGTGGGCGCCCGACGGCGTGCACTACGTCCAGGATCGCGAGTACCGTGGCCACCAGGCGCTCGAGGAGCGCGTGCTCGGCGCCCACGACAAGAACGTCCGGCTCGCCGGCAACCGGTTCCGCGCGGTCCGCAACGCGCAGGTGTTGCGCAACGTCGTCGAATTCAACTGGGAGATGCTGCCGGCCAACGGCGAGCAGGTGCTCGCGGTCGGGCTCGAGGTGGTCATCCTCGACGACGATCAGCGCATCGTCCGCGACTACCAGTTCATTGTTTCGTGAAGGAGGCCGCCATGTACAGCTATCGAATCGAGAAGGGCACCGGCATCGCCGCGCTGACGCTCCGCGAGGAGCCGCCGCCGGCTCCGGGCCGCGGCCAGGTGATCGTGCGGGTCCGCGCGGTCTCGCTCAACTTCCGAGAGCTGATGATCGTGGAGAAGGGCGTCTACCCTCTGCCGATCAAGCCCGACCTCATCCCGGTGTCCGACGGCGCCGGTGAGGTGGTCGCGGTCGGCGAGGGCGTCACACGCGTCAAGGTCGGCGACCGCGTCGTCGGGCAGATCTTCACACAGTGGATCGACGGCCCGTTCGGCTGGGGACACGCCGCGCAGCTCGGCGGCTCGCTCGACGGCATGCTCACCGAGCTCGCGGTCCTGCCCGAGGAGGCCGCGCTCCCGGTACCCGCGCACCTGTCGTTCGCGGAGGCCGCCACGCTGCCTTGCGCCGCGGTGACCGCGTGGAATGCGCTGGTCGGCGCCGCGCCGCTGTCGCCCGGCCAGACCGTCTTGACGCTCGGCTCGGGCGGCGTGTCGCTGTTCGCGCTCCAGCTCGCCAAGCTGTTTGGCGCGCGCGTCATCGCGACGACGTCGAGCGCCGACAAGGCGCGCCGGCTCACCGAGCTGGGCGCCGACGCCGTCATCGACTACCGCGCGAACCCCGACTGGCACCTCGCCGTCCGCGAGCTGACCGGCGGCGCCGGCGTCGACCGCGTCGTGGAGGTCGGCGGCCCCGGTACCCTCGCCAGGTCGCTGCGATGCGTCGCTGCCGACGGCCACCTTGGCCTGGTCGGCGGGCTGTCGACCGACTCCGCGCCGCTCGAGGCCAGCGCGTTCAACGCGTTCGTCGGCACGATCCGCCGGATCGCCGTCGGCAACCGCGCGCAGTTCGTCGCGATGAATCGCGCTATCGCGCACCACAAGCTGCGGCCCGTCATCGACCGCGTGTTCGGCTTCCGCGAGGCGGCCGACGCGTTCCGCTACTACGAGGCCGGCAACACCTTCGGTAAGGTCGTCATCCTCGGCGCAGCGGATGCAGCACCCGGTGAACCTCGCCCGCGGTGACCCGGTCTTCGAGCGGTGGCTGTGCGCCGGCGGCATGGTCGGCAGCGCGCGTGATCCACAGTTTGGCTGCGGTTGGCGACTGCGCGCCACGGGCGAAACCACCGGGAGTCGAGCGGAGCGAATACCGGGAGCCGGTCGGTGACGAACGCGTTGCACGCGCGCCAGCCGAGGCGGTCGGGTTGCTCGAACAGCTGTGCGACGCGCTCCGCCGTCCTCATCGAATCCGGCCGCCTCATGGCTCACGAAGCCTTGGTTCTGGCACACGACGGGCACGGCTGCCACGCCGAGGTGGGCGTGGTGCAACCCGCCGGCATCGGTGCAGCGCTCGGTCAGCCTGGATGATGAACAACCTCGCAGGCTCGATAGAGATGCGCGACCTCTTGCTGCCATGTTCGTGCAAGCTCCCGTGCCATCCCGAGGCGAAAGAGGCATCCGTTCACCACACCATGCCAGGGGAACGGAGTCAGGCGCATCGCGCCAACAAACGCGATGAACCTTGGCCTGAGCTCCGACCACCAGAGCTCATCGGGAGCAACGATATCGAGGAAGCTACGGACTTGATTGCCGCCCACGGTATTCACGATGATCAGGGTATTGACTAGCTCGCCGGGCTCTTGTTCGGGTTGTGGGGGTACTTGCCAGACGAAGCCGCTGCCGTGCGCATAGAGATACGCATTGATGCCTTCCTCGTGGAGGGTCGTCCGGACTCGCTGCGCTGTGATGTACATCTAGGCGGCAGTTCTTCGTGGGGGCTGACGATCGCCCTTGGCGACAGCCGAGTCTTCCTGTTCGGTGTCGTTCGCGATCGTGGTCACTTCGCCGCTGCCGAGCTCCTCCGTGAACCGAGCATCCTGTGCTTCGGAGAGCAGCAGCGAGACGCAGGCGAAGGTGCTCGCGGCATTCGCGAGCCGAAAATCCGGGCCGCTGTCCAGCGCCGCCTCGGTCACGAGCGACACGCCGAAGCCGAGCGGGTGTCGCCATTCCACGACCACGAGCCGGTTGCCCAGGCGAACATCGAGGTGCTCGGCTCCGCCTTCGTTCGCGGGGTCGTCGCGCTCCACCTTGGCCAGGGGAAACCGGTCGGTGATCTGCTGTGCGAGGTCTGACAGATGCTTCGTCATTTCTCGATTTCCTTCCCGTCGCTACCTGGCTTCGAGAACTCGATCAGCTTCGTCTTGACGTTCTCGAACGCGATCGCGCCGTTCTCGGCGATGAAGACATTGTGACCGCGGGTTCGATAGCGGCGAGCGCCTTCGATCGAGGAGGCCTTTTGCTCGTCGCGATCGGGCGGGTAGATGCGTCCGTCCCTCGTGACTCGTGCGGCGGCCGGCGCGTAGGGCACGCCGCTGTGTACTTCTTCGTATTCGTTGATAATCTTTGACAGCATCGCGAACCCTTCGTCGTGATTCGAAGCGCAAGGGGCTGCCGTGAGGAGAGCTTGGATGGCGTGAAGACGCTCGATGATCGTGGACCCGCCCTCCGCCATGTGAGCCGAGCATAGCGCTGGTCCGGCCTCGTGCGAACGCCCCATGGCTCGCGGCCTTCGGCCACGGTCCCGAAAACAGTGACGCCCGGGTGCTGGGTCAGCAACCGGGCGCATGGCGATCAATCTAGCGAACCTATCGAGCGGGAGAAGGGATTCGAACCCGGTTCGCGTAGGCCGAGATAGTCAACCATCTCGCGTACCTGCAATGACTGTCACCACCGGGCTCGATGGCGACTGGTTCCACCGGGATCACCGGGGACCAGGCGACCGGTGCTGCGACGAGACCTGTCGCGGGTCGAGCAAGCCGCGGTCTAGTATCAGCGATCGCTTGACGCCGCGAGTATCTGGAAAGGTCGCAGCATGTGAGATCGAGTTCTTCGAGCGCTGCGATGCCCACCTGGCGCCGATCGTTCACGTGGCCGCTCGTGTTGCGAGCGCAGCGCAACCTGGGAGTGCGCCGCCTGCGCGACGCACCCGGCGCTGGTTGCGCTGGTAGATGTGGCCGAGGCCGACATGCCAGCTGGCGCCAACAAGAACGACGCTCACCAGGTCCGGATGCGGGCCTGCAAATGCCTCTCCGAACTGGGAGTCTTGTGGGGGCGCCACCGTCGGGATCCCCACCGACGGTGGCGCCCACCATCGGGCCGAGGGCGAGCCGAGGTCAACGACGATGTCGCGGTTGATGACGAGCCCCACGGCTGGAGGCACCTGATGGATCCATATCCCGCCGTTTCGGCTACGCCGCTGCGACGGCAGTCATGGCTCCCGATCCTGCCGCGACCGGATCCCTGCTATCCCGCCGCCAAAGGCTGCATCCGACTCTCGGCTACGCCGCGGCGGCCGGCTCTTGGCCGTACGGCACGTCGCATTCAATCCGGACGGCACTCAAGTCGTTACGGCCAGCGAGGACAACACCGCAAGGATCTGGGAGGCTGCCACTGGACGGCTCGCGCTAACGATGAGGCATGAAGAGTCCGTGCTGATGGCCGTATTCAGCCCTGAGGGTAGGCGGGTCGTCACCGCTAGCATAGACGGTTCTGCGCGCCTCTGGGATACCACCACAGGCGAGTCGCTCTTGCCGCCCTTGTTTCATGCGGGAGCGTGGCATGTGGTGTTCAGTCCCGATGGGACACGCATCGCCATCGCCGGTAACGACAGCTCCGCGCAGGTCTGGGACACCACCTCGGGGAAAGCTCGGTCATTGGAGCATCGAGCTCGCGTATGGAGCGCCGCCTTCAGCCCGGACGGTGCCCGTATCGTCACAGCCAGCGAGGACAAGACAGCTCGCATCTGGGAAGCTGCCACCGGAATGGCCATATGTCCGGCCTTGGGCTGATCGGGGCATTGGGAATAATTCGGCCGGCTCCGTCGCGCGCGCTGCCGTTCCTCGCGCGCAACCCCGACCGGCCTCGATTGGTTCGCGGCGCGCGCGCAGTGTACCGGACCCACGGTCGTTCGATCGCGTGCTATCACCAACCCCCTGGCGCCCCCTGGCGCAACTACGCGCGGCCCGGCGCAAGCCCATCGCGGCGATCATCGGCGCGACGGCCGGCCTGGTTCCGGTCGGCGTCTACGAGGTCGGCCACGACGAGTTGACCTCGTGGTCTCCGCTCGAGTGCCCCAAGGCGATGATCGTCTACGCGGGCCTTCTGTTCTCCGCGCTGACCGTCCTCGGCTGGTCCACCAACATGTTTGGCTCGAGGGCCAAGGCGCTCGGCTTCACGTTGCTCCTGGAGGGCATCATGATGACGTCGACCGCCGCGTGGCTCACTGCCATCGTCCTCGCGTACCTGGTGCTGATCGACGCGGTGGCCAACGGGTGCCGACTGGCCCTGCGCGACATTGAGGCCGCAATCGCCGACGTCACCGAGTGGCCGTCGAACCTCGAGGCAGCCCATGCCAGGCTCGCCGCCCTCGGTCAGCGCGCGCACGCGCCTTCCCATTGTTCCTCTAATCCGAGCGCTTCGACCCAGCGCAAGATGTAGGCGCGATCGATGTCTTCACCGCGTACGCGCAGGATCCCGACGACATCGCGGATCTGGCGCTCAGAGGAGCCCTGCTTGGCCCATTCGAGCTTCGCGATAATCGTGTCCTCGGCTGACGCGGTCGGGACGAGCACGCCAAGGATCTCTTGCTCCGATCGGCGCGCCAACTCTTCGCGCGAGAAGGGACGATCCTTGCGCATCACGAGGTCGACCTTCCACGCGCTGCGCATGTCGATGACGTTGAACATCGTGCGTCGGCGGAGGGCGTCGCGCGCCGTGTCCCGATCCACGTAGAATGAGTCCATGTCGATGTGCGCGAGAAAGTAGTCGAGCGCGGCCGGCAGTGGATCGATGACGATATCGAGGTCCTGAGTCGTCCGCGGCTCGCCGTGGACCGTGCTCGCAAACGAGCCAACGATCATGTACGGGATCTCGGCGGCTTCGAGGAGCGCCTTGATCTCGCGAAGCGGGGCAGCGATGCCATCGCTCACGGCGCGAGAAGTGGCGCGTGAGGCCACGCCTTCTGGAACAACTCGTCGCCGACCAGTAATCGAAACAGCGCCCACCGCGCGCACACGTCGTCGTAAGCGGGGTGTCGCCGTCGGATCGCTGCCAGCGTGATCGCTCGGGCGTCCAGCGACATCTGGTGACCGATTCGAACGCGATCGCTCCCGCTCATCTTGCGGTAGAGCGCGAGCTGAACCGCGTCGGCGCTGGGTGTGGTGTCGAAAGCAAGCGGCATGTGCAAGACGGGCGACGACGTCGCGTGCCGTCCAGCGTATCGCCACGGGTTCGCGAATGCGAGCCGCGCCCGAAAGCAGCAACGCCCGGGTGCTGGGTCAGCAACCGGGCGTCATCATCAGCGTGTCGTTCGAGCGGGAGAAGGGATTCGAACCTTGCCGGCGCAAGCCGAGATTGTCAACCATCTCACGATCTTGCAATGATCACGCAGGCTCGCGCCGGAGGCGGCTTCTCAGCTCGGCCATCCAACTCCCTGCCGCTCCCGTGTGCCGTGGCAGCCACACGGGAGCAGAAAGGGGCCCGAACGATCGCGGCAAGCTTCGCGAAACCGGATCGCCTTCGCATGCGCTCTCCCTGGGCTGCGCTGCTCGGAGTGTCGAACCGCCTGCGAACTGCCCTGACCTTGGCCGGCGGCTCTCTTGGGGACGGCCTCAGGGTCGACCGCGCAGGCCCTTGCGGCGCGTAGACGACGGACCGCCCACGTGGCCGGCTCGACGAGAGCAGCGCCACCGCGGATTGACCCGCGCCCGCCAAGGACACTAGATTGCTCGGAATGAGGAAGCTCGCCACGATCTCGATGGCCCTGGTGCTCGTGGTTCTGTCCGGAGGGTGCAAGTCGCACAAGGGTGGCGACGGCGCGTCCGCCGGCAGCGGTGGGGAGGCCGGCGGCGCGGCCGGCGGTGGCGGCAGCGCAGGCGGTGCGACCGGCGGCGGTGGCGCGACCAGCGGCACCATCAAGATCATCTCCAGTCTGCCCCGCACCGGCAGCTCCAACGCGGTGACCGGCGCCATGGTCAACGGCATCCTGATCGCCCTCGCCGAGGCCGGAAACAAGGCCGGCCCGTTCACGCTCACCTACGAGGACTGGGATGACGCCTCGGCCAAGAAGGGGGACTGGGACCCGGAGGTGGAGGCGGCCAACGCCGACAAGGCGGTCAAGGACCCGAACATCATGGCGTACATCGGGACCTACAACTCCGGGGCGGCCAAGATCGCCATGCCGGTCCTCAGCCGAGCCGGGCTGGTCATGATCTCGCCGGCCAACTCGTACCCCGGGTTGACCAAGCCGGGCAAGGGCGAGGCGAACGAGCCGGACATCTACCGGCCGAGCGGCAAGCTCGACTTCTTCCGGGTCGTCCCGGCCGACGACATCCAGGGAGAGATGGGCGCGCGCTGGATGAAGCAGCTGGGGGCGAAGTCGGTCTACGTGCTCGACTCGCGCGATCTGTACGGCCGCGGGATCGCGGACGTGTTCGAGCAGACCGCCGGAGACATCGGCCTGCGCGTGCTCGGCCATGAGGGCATCGACCCCAAGGCGCAGGAGTACAAGTCGCTCACGACCAAGATCAAGGCGCTCAACCCGGACTTCATCTACTTCGGAGGCACCACGGCGACCAACCCCGGCCAGCTGGTCAAGGACATGGTCGCGGTGGGGTTGTCGGCCAAGTTCATGGCCCCGGACGGCTGCTTCGATAGCGCCTTCATCAACGCGGCAGGCGCCGCCAACCTGAACGACCGCGCCTTCATCACCTTCGGCGGGGTCCCGCCCGACAAGCTGACCGGCCTGGGCGCCAAGTTCGTGGAGAGCTACCGCGCCAAGTACAACAAGGAGCCGGAGGCGTATGGCGTCTATGGCTACGTCGCCGCCCATGTGGCGCTGGCCGCCATCGCCAAGGCCGGGGTCAAGGACCGCGAGGCGATTCGAGCCGCGGTCCAGGCGTACAAGACCGACGACTCGGCGCTCGGCCCGTTCTCGTTCGACAAGAACGGCGACACCACGATGATGATGATGAGCGGCAACACCGTCAAGAACGGGAAGTTCGAGTTCATGGCCAAGCTGGGCGGCGAGTAAGCTAGATTAGGCCGCCGCAGCGACGGCTCCCCCCGTGTTCACCTTCATCCAGCAGATCATCCTCGGGCTCGTCAACGGGATGGTGTTTGCCCTGATCGCTCTGGGCTACACCATGGTCTACGGGATCCTGGAGCTCATCAACTTCGCCCACGGCGACCTGTTCATGCTGGCGTCGTTCCTGGCGCTCACCCTCGTGGGGTTGCTCGATCTCGACGGTTCGTCCGGGGCGGTGCTGGTGGTCGCCATCCCGGGGATCATCGCCGCCTGCGTCGTGTTCGCGGGCGGGATGAACTGGCTGGTCGACAGGCTGGTCTATCGCCCGCTGCGCAACGCGCCCAAGCTGGCCCCGCTGGTCTCGGCCATCGGGGTGTCGTTCATGTTCATGAATCTCGGCCTGTTCTGGGGCGGGCTGCCGCTCGATGTGTTCGGCGGCGGTACGACCGCGGCCGCGCCCAAGGGCTTCCCGAACCTCTTGCCCAGCGACAACCTGCTCGGCGACGCCGCGCTTCGCATCACGGCCAAGGACCTGACGGTGGTGGCCAGCTCGCTCGCGGTCATGTTCGGCCTGTTCCTGTTCGTGACCCGCACCCGGCTGGGCAAGGCGATGCGCGCGACCGCGCAGAACCCGACCGCGGCACGGCTCATGGGAATCAACGTGGACCGGGTGATCGGCGCGACCTTCATGATGGGCGGGGGGCTGGCCGGATTCGCGGCGGTCATCTACGGGCTCTACATCAACACCATCCACTTCCAGATGGGCTATCAGAACGGGCTGTACGCGTTCACCGCGGCGGTGCTGGGCGGGATCGGGAACATCCAGGGCGCGGTGCTGGGCGGGCTGGTCATCGGGCTGTTGCGCGCGCTGTCTGACCAGTACGTCGGCGCGCAGTGGCAGCAGGCGATCCTGTTCGGAGTGCTCATCGCCATCCTGGTGTTCCGGCCGCAGGGGCTGCTCGGCTCGACCGCGCGAGAGAAGGTCTGAAGGACCGCACGATGGGCGCGCAGTCAGACAGCAGCGTGGCGAAGCCGGGCGCGGGCGCGAAGCGGGCCGAGGGCTCCAGCCGGACGTCCGGACCCCTCGGATCGATGACACGGGGGGGCCGCGGGCGGCGGCCGGGCTGGCTGCGGCTCGAGGTCGTCATCCTGCCGCTGCTCCTGCTCTACCCCCTCTTCCCGGTGCTGGATCAGCTGGTCCAAAGCGTGTTTGACATCTCGCTCCGGCTCGACCGCCAGCTGGTCAACATCTTCATCTTCGCCATCCTCGCCCTCGCGCTGAACCTCCAGGTCGGCTACGCGGGGCTGCTCCAGCTCGGCATCGCCGCGTTCTTCGCGATCGGCGCGTTCTCGACCGGCATCCTCACGGTCGGCAAGTACCCGTTCCAGATCGGCTTCTGGGGCGCGTTGGTGGCCGCCCCCGCCCTGGCCGGGACCGCCGGGCTCGGGCTCGGCGCGCCCACCATCCGGCTGCGCGGCGACTATCTAGCGATCGTGACGCTCGGCTTTGGCGAGGTGACCCGGGTGGTCCTGCTCAACCTCGAGAACATCACCGACGGGTCGCGCGGGCTCAACCCGATCCCGACCCCGTGGCTGCCGGACTGGATCACCCGGGCGGCGGCCGGCGACGTGACCGGGCGGATGCACTTCCTGACCATGTACTACGTCGCGCTCACCCTGCTCGCCGGACTGGTGATCGTCTTCCGCACGCTCGAGCGCACCCGCCAGGGACGCGAGTTCGTGGCGCTGCGCGAGGACGAACTGGTCGCCGCGTGCATGGGGATCAACCCGGCGCGGACCAAGCTCATCGCGTTCGCGGCCGGCGCGGCGATCGCCGGGCTGGCCGGCGCGCTGTACGCGACCAACCTCACCACCACCGCCGAGCCGAACACGTACGACTTCACCTACTCGATCATGGTGCTGTGCTGCGTGATCATCGGCGGGCTCGGCTCGCTGCGCGGGGTGCTGCTCGGCGCCGCGGTGCTGCTGACGTTCGACAACGTCCTGTCGCCGCTGCTCACCAGCCTCATCCAGCGCCAGCTGAGCGGGGGCGGCAGCAGCAACGTGCTGGCCAGCTTCAGCAACTGGCGCTGGCTGGTTTTCGGGCTCGCGCTCGTCCTCATGATGCGCCTGCGGCCCGAGGGGCTGTGGCCGTCGTCGCGCGTCAAGGCGGAGCTCCACCGCGACGAGGAGATCTGATGGCGCCCGACGAAACCGACGCCCCGCCGGCCGCAGGCGTGGGCGCGCCGGGGCCAGCGCTTCTCCAGATCGACAAGCTCACCCTCCGGTTCCGCGGGCTGACGGCCGTGAACGCCGTCGACCTCGAGGTCGCGAAGGGATCGATCACCGCGGTGATCGGGCCGAACGGGGCCGGCAAGACGTCGCTGTTCAACGCCATCACGGGGATCTACGAGCCGACGGAAGGGACGGTGCGACTGGCCGGGCAGGACCTGCGCAGCCAGCCGACCCGCGCGAACGTGGTCAGCTGGGCGATCGCCGGCCTGGTGACCGGGCTGGCCCTCTTCCTCTGGGTCGCCGACGTCAACCAGCTGTGGGCGGCGGTGGTGAAGGCGAACTACCACGGCGCGGAGCAGGGCTTCGATCTCGACCACGCGATCGAGGACCTGGGCGCGTTCCTGCGCGCGCGCCCGCGCATCGAGACCCGCATGGGCCGGTTCTACGTGACCAGCTTCGACGGCTCGGCCCCGTTCGGATCGGCGCGCTCGCGCGACGATGCGGAGAAGAAGCGCGCCGCGATCCCGGCGATGGCGGACTCGCCGGCCGACGGCTCGGCGATCGTGGAGCAGGGCGGCGCCTTCGCGATCCTGTCGGTGGACCGCAAGGAGGTGCTCGACCGGGCGCCCAGCCGGGAGGCAGCGCTCGAGCGCCTGGCCGCCGCCCGCACGCTCGACGCGCTGGCCGAGACCGCGGTGCGCCGGCGCCTGATCGCGCTGGTGTTCGGACTCGGGCTGGGCGTGGCCGGGGCGTGGGCGGTGTGGCGGCAGACCCGGCGCACGCCTGCGTCGGTGGCGCGGCGCGGCATCGCGCGCACGTTCCAGAACATCCGGCTGTTCCAGAACATGTCGGTGGTCGAGAACGTGCTGGTCGGGATGGACCGCCATCTGGTCCAGCGCGGGCGATGGTTGTCCGTGCGGCGGTTGCGCGACGTGTGGCCGATCGCTGCGCTGGCGGCCGGCTACGCGGTGGCGTGGCTGGCGATCCGCTTCGCGTTCCTCCCCGAGGAGCTGACCGGGCTGCTCCTGGCGGGCGCGCTGGTCGGCGGGGTCGCGGTCGTGGTCGCGATCGCTCGGCGCGGCGCGTTCTCGCCCGCCGGGGTCGAGGTCGAGGCGGTCGGGCGCAGCGAGGCGCTCGCCCTGCTCCAGTTCGTCGGGCTGGCGGAGCGCAGCCACGACCTGGCCAAGAACCTCCCCTACGGCGCGCAGCGCCGGCTCGAGATCGCGCGCGCGCTCGCCACCCGGCCGACCCTGCTCCTGCTCGACGAGCCGGCCGCCGGCATGAACCCGGCCGAGACCCGCTCGCTCATGCAGCTCATCCAGGACATCCGCGGGCGCGACGTCACCGTCCTGCTCATCGAGCACCACATGCGCGTGGTCATGGGGATCTCGGATCGGATCGCGGTCCTGGTCTACGGCCAGAAGATCGCCGAGGGCGCGCCGGAGGAGATCCGCAACCACCCGAGGGTGATCGAGGCGTACCTCGGCCAGGAGCAGATCGACTGATGCTGGAGCTCGAGGATCTGCGCGCCGGCTACGGCAACATCGAGGCGCTGCACGGCATCAGCTTGTCGGTGGGCGAGGGCGAGATCGTGACCCTCATCGGCGCCAACGGGGCCGGCAAGACCACCACGCTCATGACCATCTCGGGGTGCGTGCGCGCGCGCACCGGCGCGATCCGGTTCCGCGGGCGCGACATCAGCGGGCTGCCGCCGCACGAGATCGTCGCGCTCGGGCTGATCCAGTCGCCGGAGGGGCGGAAGATCTTCCCGCGCTTGAGCGTGGCCGAGAACCTCGAGATGGGGGCGTTCACCCGCCGCGACCCCGACGGGATCGCGGCCGACCAGAAGCGGGTGTTCGACCTGTTCCCGATCCTGGGCGAGCGGCGGCGGCAGCCCGGCGGCACGCTGTCCGGCGGCGAGCAGCAGATGCTGGCGATCGCGCGCGCGCTCATGGCGCGGCCCAGGCTGCTCCTGCTCGACGAGCCGTCGCTGGGGCTGGCCCCGCTGGTGGTGTCGCGCATCTTCGCGGTCATCCGCGAGCTCAACCGCGAGGGCGCGACCATCCTCCTGGTCGAGCAGAACGCACAGATGGCGCTCAAGGCGGCGCATCGCGGCTACGTGCTGGAGACCGGCACGATCGCGATGGCCGACGCGGCCGACAAGCTGCTTGCCGACCCGCGGGTCCGGAGCGCCTACCTGGGCGACGCCGGCTGACGCACTGCCTCATGGCCGCGTCCCGGCACCTCGGGTTTCAGCTGACGCCTCGCGCGTCGAGGAGGAGCGGCCATTCGCGTGGCCGCACGGCGCGAGCGACGGCTGCTCTGACCGTTCAGTGCGATGCCAGCCAGCGGTCGATCTCGGCGACATTGGACGCCTCTCCGGCGCCCAGCTGGAGATAGCGTTTGCGCGCGGAGCTGGCGAGCTCGCGGGCGCGCACGCGGTCGCCGCGGGTGGCAACCAGCGCGCGCGCCAGGTTCCATTCGATGATCGCGCGCGTCGCCGGCGACGTGTCTGCATTGCAGCTCGCGAGCGCCTGCTCGCCGAACCGAACCGCGTCGACGAACCGCTTGTGACGATGCGCGATCACGAGCAGCGCGGCAGCTGCGTGCGCCGCGCGCTTGTCGTGGGCCCGCTCGAGGATGTCGCGCGCGGTCTTGATCATCTCGAGCCCGGCGTCGAGATCGTCGTCGGCCTTGACCTGGCCGAAGTTCATCAAGAGGATGCCGAGCACAGGTGAGTCCTTGCCCGCGTGCTGGCGCGCCAGCGCGACGGCTCGCTCGAAGTGCGGCATCGCCTCGGCGCGCCGGCTGGCGTTGGCAGCGGTCGTCGCGAGCTGCATGTGGAGGCGCATCGCGGTCAACGCCTGGACTGGCTGCGCCTCGTCGGTCAGCGCGAGCGCGCGTTCGCGCTGGCGGCGCGCCTCGGCTGGATCGCCCGCGGCATCGGAGATCTCGGCGAGAGCGATCAGCGAATCCGCCACCCGGGGGGAGCTCGCACCGTAGTTCTGGAGGCGGATCGCGAGCCCGCGCTCGGCGCTGGCGCGAGCTTCGGCCAGCTTGCCCTGGCGGCGCGCGATGCTGGCCCTGACGGTGAGGAAGTCCGCGAGCTTCGGGCAATCGTCGCCGCATCTCCGGGTGGCCTCGTCGATCTTGCGCTCGATCACCGGCGCGAGCTCGGTGTAGCGACCGAGCATGGTGAGCGCCTCCACGAGACAGTCGCTCGCACTGCTTTGCACGCCGGGATCATCGATCTGGCTCGCGGCGACGACCGCCGCCCGGCAGCCGGCGAGCCCCTCGTCCCAGTGATCCGCGCGCACCCAGGCCCGTGCGATCGATGTCTCGACGCCAACCTGGAGGCTCGGATCGTGAGTGCTGCGAGCCGTACCGCGCGCGAGATGCGAGAGGCTCGTGATGCTATCGATCGATCGCTCGAGCCCCGCTGCGTCGAGTGCATACGACAGCGCCGACGTGGCCTCGCGGACCAGCCCGTGGGTCAGCGCAGCCTCGGCAGCGTCGAGCAGCGCTTCGCGCGCGGGCTCGTGGCGATCGAGCCTGATCCTGGCGAGCAGCGTGCGCGTGCGGACCTGGAGCGGTGGCCAGCCCAGCTTCTCGGCCTCGTGCGCGACCGCGGTGGCCTCGGCCTGGGCACGCACGGAGTCGCCGGTCATGGCATGGAGCCGCGCGTTGCCGAGATCGGTCTCGAGCCTGGCGATCGCGGGCGCCTGTGCCGGTGGGGGAAGCCCCGGCGCAGCGTCGCCACAGCTACCGAGGTCGGGCAGCGCACGCGAGATCTCGTCGGCGTTGTCGACCACGTCGGTGGACGCCTCGGATGACAGCGTCGCGACGAGGCTGCGCAGCGCATCGATCCGGCCATCGAGGCAGGCGCGGCGCTGCACGATCAGCGGCGGAACGGGACGGCCGGCGTCGCGCTCGGCGTGACATGCGTCGATGGTGAGATCGATCCATCGCTGGCGATACGTGTCGAGCGCATTGCCCACGCGGTCGCTCGCGCGGCCGGCGAACGTCCTGCCAGTCGCGGCGAAGCGATCGCGAATCGCGCGCTGTGCGTCTGCCGTCCAGACTGCCCTGGCGCGATCCGCCGCCACGGTCTCGCACGCCGGAGCCGCGGCTGGCTCGCGCCATAGCAGGGTGCCGGCGGCGACGGCCGCGACGACGGCCACGGCGGTATAGGGCCACACCACACGGCGCGCGGGCGGCGCGAGCTCGGAGAGCAGCGCGGTCATCGAGGGCCAGCGCGCGTCGGGGTTGGTCGCGAGCCCGCGCACGATCGCCTGGCGCACCCTCGCCGGGGCCGCGGGGCTCGCCGGAGGTGCCAGGTCGCCGGCGAGCACGTTGCGAGTCAGCTCGTCAAGGTCGTCACCGGCGAACGGCGGCTGCTGATACACTGCCTCGTACAGCGCGACGCAGAATGCGAATTGATCGCTGTGCTCGGTCGCGATGCGATTGGCCAGCTGCTCGGGAGCCATGTATCGCGGAGTCCCGATCAAGCCCGTGCCCGTGAGATCGAGCGCGCTCGACGGTGCGCTGCCGCTGCTTCCCGTGGCGTGGCCGACGAGCCCGAAGTCCGCCACGCGCGCGACTCCGTGCTTGGTGAGGATCACATTGTCAGGTTTGAAATCGCGATGGACCAGGCCGGCCTCGTGCGCTGCTGCGAGCCCGTGCCCGGCCTGCGCGAACATCGCGATCACCTCGGCTTGCGTTCGCGGCGATTGCAGCCATTGCCGCAGCGTTCCGGCCTCGGCGAACTCCATGGCAATGTACACGTCGTCGCCCTGCGTGCCGACCTCGTGGACCTTGACCACGTTGGGATGATCGATGCGCGCCATCGCCTGGGCTTCGCGCAGCAGCCGCTCGCGCTGCGAGGCCGCCGTTCGCGCATCGGCGTGCAACAGCTTGAGCGCGACCTTGCGATCGAGCTGGGGATCGTAGGCGGCGTAGACGATTCCCATCGCGCCGCAGCCGACTGCGTCGAGCACGATGAACCGGCCGATGGCATCGCCGCGCGGAGCATTGGGCTCGGGGCGATCGGCACGCGTGTGCGCGGCGACCGTCGCATTCATCCACGCGGCTCGCGGCTCGTTCCCCATCGACCGCCGAACATAACGCGGTTGCGACCGGATCGCGATCCTGTGCGACGATGCCCGACCATGACCCTCACCACCACCGCGCCCATGGGCAGTCGGCCTGGGCGCACGCACCGGCGGTTCCGCGTGACGGTGATCTCAGGTCCGGCGCGGGGTAAGGCCTGGGCCGATGTCGCGCAGCGCGCTGGGAATTGTCATCGTGGTGCTTCGCTCGCCAAGCCGACCCTCGAGCGCGGACCTCGGGAAAGCATGTGGACGGCCTGTGGAGAACGGGTCGGGCTGATGACCCCGCCGCGGCTGGCAGTTTTTTCGCCGTTCCCCACAGCCCAGCGCCTCGACCATACGCTCCATTGCAGAGTGAATTGTTCATTCCCGGATCGGAAGAAAGGCACGCTCGACTGTTCCAGAATCTGCCAGCGATTGTGCGCGGGATAGATCAATCACGGTCTGCGACAAGCCGATTGACCTCTTGCACTGACCTGGCGATACAGGATCGTTCCTTCGGAACGAGGCAGCGCCGCCATTGGCGCAAGACTGCAAAGCGGCCCCGCCGGTCGTCATCACCCACCGACGAGCCAAGGAGCCGCAGATGTCAGGACATCGCAACCTCCGCATCAAGGTGTCGAACCAAGCCCAGAACAGCAACTTCGAGGCAGGCACCGCCCTCGAGAACCTCCGCGCCGAGGCGGTGGAGATCGAGGCGCTCGCCCGCGCGGCGGAAGCGGCAGCCGACGCGCTGCCGGCGCCGACGACCGATCGCCAGCGCGTGGTGTACGGCCGGATCCAGTCGCTCGCGACGAAGACCTCGGAGCAGGCGAGCGCGTCGCTCCGGTTCGCGAACGCGCAGGTCGCCGCGCTCATTGCACAGATGGAGGCGTGCCGAAAGGCGGCGGCTCGCTGAGCAGGGTCGCGGCACCGAAGGAGCGGTGACTTGCCGAGCAGTATCGAGGCAAGCCGGGCGCGGCGCTCGCTGAACAGGATAGTGGCACGCAAGGAGAGCGGCGGCTCGCCGAGCAGTATCGAGGCAAGCTGGGCGCGGCGGCTTGGGCTGACATCTCGCGACGGATCGCGAGCCCGTTTCAGCCCGCGCCTCCGATTCCGTCGATCGACTTTGCCCGGAACGTCGTCCTCGTGGCGTCCATGGGAGAGCAAGGCAGCAGCGGTTACGCGATCACCGTGGACGACGTGCGCATCGCGCGCGGCGCGGCGCAGATGTCGGTAACGGAGGAGTCCCCCGCATCCAGGTGCATCGTCCTCGCCGTGATAACCGATCCGGTCGCCGTCGTCGTCGGGCCGCGCTCCCAGGCCAGGCGACGTTCGTGGAGCGCTATGCGCGGCACGAGTGTCGCTAGCTTTGGGCACGAGCTGAACATTGCCGGCGACCTGTTCGGCGTACTGCATGCGATTGGTGCTTGACCATGTGCATGCCTTAGAGTATGTTGACCGCATGACAAACTACGGCATCTCGAACGACAGCGAGGTGCGGTGATGGCGCGCCGCCGTCCAAACTCAATCGCATCGACGTTCCACCCCACCCACGAGGTCGCGCTCACCCGCCGCGACGGAAGTCGCGAGATCATTCCGTTGATGCTCAACGGAAACGACGCCTACACGCTGACGGAGTGGGAAACCAACGCCAATGCGCATGCCGACTGGCAACGATCCGAGGTTGGATGGCGCCATGTCGCGCGGGAAGTGCCGCCGGGCTACGTGAGCGCCAAGGTCAGCCGGATCGGCCGCGGCAAGGATCCACGGGGATCCTCGAAAGCCGACAAGCGGGTCACCGTAAATGCGCGCGCCGATCAACTGGCTTACTGGCAGTCCGCTGCGAATCAGGCCAAGCAACCGCTGAGCACTTGGGCCGCCGCTGTGCTGGACGCCGCGGCGGCCAAGGTGACACGTTAACCCTCCGGCGGTAGCCGATGCAGAAAGAAGACTCAGATATGGAGATCGATCTCAATGAAATGGCGCCAGACCCATCCCGGCCAGCGAACTGGCGCTTCGCAGTTCAGGTCTTGAGCGATTCCGGAACTCGCTGCCTAGTTCACGTCATGGTCGACGACAAAGCACGGGATCGCTGCAAGGCGGAGGTCGCAGGATTGAACGACGATGTCATCAAGGCCCTGTATCGCCAACAGCTCCAAGTTTGGTTCAACGAGGTCAGCAGGGTCGCCGCCCGAAATCGGCTCCAGCCGTCAACGTGGTATTCTTCGTGGACGGCGATAGGGAACACGTGAAGGCCGACGACATAGTGATCGACGGTACCTGCGAGAAGATAAAGGCCGTGGCCCGACGTCTGGGCTGCATGGCGTGACCGGCCGCGAATCACCGTTTGCGTCGCGGTCTCCGATTGCGGAGTGGCGCCCTCGGAGCTGCAGAAGCGCGGCTGACCGCGTCCATCTCGTGCCGTTCGACTGCTGGCTCGCCAGAGGCGGCAGCAATCTCGACGTCGAGCGCGTGGGTCAGGTCCGGCGGCGTCCAGTCCCGACATCGATCTGCTTCACCATTCCATCGAGGAGCTGATAAAGTTTCTCGACCTCAGGAGTGAATTCCTTCTGGAAATACTCGGACGTACTCGCACACCCCGCCCGCTTCGCAGCCTGCTCGTAGTTGCCGTGGAGCATGGTGTTGCGAACATCCGTAATACGTCGAATCGCATCGGCACGATCGGTGCTGGCGTGAAACCGGATTAGGTCGAGTCGCTTGCTCGTTGCCTTCTCAAGTAGGTTCGGCAGCGTGTCCAGGTCGGTCGCTTCGCCTGTCAGGATGATTCGCAGAAATCGCTCCATCGTTGTTAGCACTAACGCTGCCTCGGCGAACATCAATAGCTTGTCCTGCGGGTCGCCCGGTTTAATAGCGAGGTTGTGCGTGCGAATAAACATCAACTCGCGCACCAGTTCCTGAAGCTCTCGGTTCTGTTCTTTGAACGTGGCCATCGCCGTCTCCGACAGCGCGAGGATCGCGCTTGATTACCATATCAGAATGGATGCCTCGATGGCACGTCCATGAATAGCAGCGTCTCGCGCACGCCGACCAGAGTGGACCGCCGCGGGCCCGGACCGCCTCGTAGCGACTATCCCCGTGCGCGGGTGGCCGACGTCGGATCCTCGCGAGCAGTATCGAGGCAAGCCGGAAGCGAGCTCGCCGAACAGGTGGTACGCTGGCGAGCAGCACTGGTTCATCGCGCTTGCCGTCGCCTTCTCTCTCTCCGAATCCAAAAACTCAAAGTATGGAGGCTCGGCGGGGGGACAGCGGGCTGTGCGCGCCCGATGTAGCTTGGTCAGCAGCTGCGCGCTGGTCACAGGCCACCGGGCAGTCTCCCGGAGCCTCCGGGTGTCATCGTGCGCGGTGCGTCGTGGCGGTCAGGGGCGCTGCGTACGTGCCGCGATCGGGGGATGCGCGGCAACGGGGGCGCGCGCGGTGACGGGGGCGCGACGGGGTGTACGCGGCGGGGGCGTAAGCGGGACTGTGCCGCGACTGTGGAGTGCCGCGGCGTGCGGCGTCTCGCGACGGTAGCGCATCGCGACGCGCGGCACGCCTGGGTGGTCGGCGGGGCGAAGTGCCGCGGCGGATGGCGATGACGGGTGACGGGCGTGGGGCACAGCGTGATACGATTCCCCGACAGGGGGGCACGAGGCTTATGAGGTCGATCGCGTTGGTCGGGTTGCTGATGCTGGGGCTGGTATCGCACACGGAGGCGGGGCGCCGGGGCGGTGGTGGATCCCACTCGTCGAGCAAGTCGTCGAGTTCATCGAAGTCGAGCTCGACAAAGTCCAGCTCGACAAAGTCGAGCTCATCGAAGTCCAACTCGTCCGGCACCGGCTCGTCGTCGAGCAGCCACGAGGTGAGCGGGTACACCAACAAGAACGGCACGAAGGTGGCGCCGTATCGCCGGACCGATGCGGACAAGACGCAGACCAACAACTACTCGACGAAAGGCAACGTGAACCCGTCGACCGGCAAGGAGGGGACGAAGCGCGCCACGCATTGAGCGCCCCGCACGGCGGTGGTAGGGCGCACGGTCTCCCGGGCCTTCCGGCGTCATCGTGCGTGGCGGGCGGGCGTGCTGCGGTAGGTGCCGCGATCGCGGGACGCGCTGCGACGGGGTGTGTTCGTCGCCAGGGTGTTCGTCGCCAGGGTGTTTCGTCGCCGGGGGTGTGGGGCCACGGTATCCGTGGCGACGGGTATGCGCGAGCCCCCCTTGCGGGCGCGCCGCGCGGTGACGAGAGCGCTTACCGCGCCGGTCCCGGACGCGCGGCCAGCCCCTTGGGTGAGACGACCCGGTGGCGGTATTGGCTACCTTTAAGAGCAAAAATCGCGGAATTTGTGCTTAAATCGAGAATAAGCGGGTAAGGTATCGCAGCCAGGAATCCAGCCGGTGCTCCTCCAGTTTCGCGTCGAGAACCATCGATCGCTTCGCGATGAGCAGACGCTTTCGCTCGTTGCTACCAGCGACAAGACCGGCGGGCATGTGCTCAGGGCGGAGGGGCTCGCTGAAGCCGTGGTTCCGGTGGCCGCGATCTACGGGGCAAACGCGTCGGGCAAGAGCAACGTGCTCGCCGCGCTCGAGTTCATGCGCAGCGCAGTGGTCGACTCGTACAGCCGCTGGGAGGTGGAAGGCACGCCACAGCAGCCCTTCCTGCTGTCGAGCAAGGCTAGCGGTCCTTCGCTGTACGAGATCGACCTCCTCGTGGAGGAGGTCCGATACCGCTACGGGTTTCAGCTGAGCGCCTCGCGCGTCGAGGAGGAGTGGCTATTCGCGTGGCCGCACGGCCGGAAGGCTGTGTGGTTCGAGCGCGACGGCAACGACTTCGAGTTCGGCAAGACGCTGCACGGCGAGAACGAGACGATCCGGAGCCTGACCCGACCGAACAGCTTGTTCCTTTCGGCGGCCGCGCAGAACAACCACGCAGCGCTGCTCCCGGTGTTTCGTCGGCTGGGGGGGTGGCGGTTCTCGCTGGAACGGCGCGCCACATCGCTACCACGGTCATGGATCTCGTCGTCCGTTGCTCGAAGGTTGTCTTCGAAGGACGGGGACGTCGATCGAGACGCGATCATGCGGCTCCTGCGCGAAGCAGACACCGGGATCGTGGATGTCCGGGTCGACATGGCAAACGCACTGGACGCCAGCGATGATCTGTCCACTCGCACCAAGAAGATCGCCCGGGCGCTCAGCTTGCAGATGCCGGTGTCCCCCGTCGTATCGTTCCGTCATCGCGCGGCCGATGACGAGTATGCCTGGCTTCCGCTTGCCGCGGAGTCCGACGGCACCTTGGCGCTGCTCGATCTCGCGCCGCACATCGTCGACACGCTGCGCAGCGGCGGACTGCTGTGCATCGACGAACTCGAGGCGAGCCTCCATCCCGCGCTCGCGTTGCGCGTGGTCCAGATGTTCAACGACCCGAAGCACAATCCGCGGCAGGCGCAGCTGGTGTTCGCCACGCATGACACCAACCTGCTCGGTTCGATCGTCGGCGAGCCGGTGCTGCGCCGCGACCAGGTCTGGTTCACCGAGAAGGACGACGCTGGCGCGACGCACCTCTATCCACTCACCGACTTCCACCCCCGCAAGCAGGAGAACCTCGAGCGCGGCTATCTGCAGGGCAGGTACGGGGCTGTCCCGTTTCTCGGCGCCCTCGGCACCCCGGTCGCAGGGGACAATCCCCGTGGCGATGAGCCCGGCGGTGATGGATCCGCGGGGCGCAAGCCGGATCGCAAGACGCCAGGCCGTGCCAGGGGGAAGTAACGATGGCTCGCCGCCACGATGATCGCTCGATCCGGCGAAGCGGTCCGTCGCGTCAACCGAAGGTTCGCATCCTCGTGGTCTGCGAAGGCGAGAAGACCGAGCCGCTCTACCTCAAGGAGCTCCAGCACCACGTGCGCAACCAGCGTGTCCACATCAAGCCGCTCGGCATCGCCGGCGTTCCGATCACCGTGGTACGGACCGCGATCGATCTGCGCGAGCAGGCCCGGGAGGAAGCCAGGCGGCTGCGCGACGATAATCTATTGTGGGACCAGGTCTGGGCCGTGTTCGACATCGACGACCATCCTCACGTTGCCGAGGCCCGAAACCTGGCCGCGACGCACGACATCCGCCTGGCGATCTCGAACCCGTGCTTCGAGCTCTGGGCTCTACTCCACTTCGTCGACCAGCGCGGCCACATCGGGCGCGACAAGCTGCGGCCGAGGCTTCAGGGACACCTGCCCGGCTACGACAAGGAGCTCCCGTTCGCCAGCGTCCACGCGGGCTACGGCGAAGCCGTCCGGCGTGCTCGCGAGCTCGACGGGCTGGCCGAGCAGGCGGGTCGACCGGGACGCAATCCCACGACAGGCGTGCACCTGCTGACCGAGGTCATTCGCACCCGGTGATCGGTAGCCGCGTGCCGAAGCGCGCCACGCATCGGGCGTCCGCGCACAGCGGTGGTAGGGCGCACGCCGGCCGTTGCGTGGGGGCACGGTCTGTCCAGGCGATCCGCGGAGATGGCGCTGCTATCGGATCTTGCACTGACGGGCAAGGGTATGGAGTCCCCCGTCACGACCGTCAAGCGCGATGGTCGAGCCGCGGTCGTCCACCTGCAGGGCGACCTGGTGGTGCCCAGGGTGCGCGGGCTGTACGCGGAGCTGCGCGCGGTGGCGAAGCGGCGCGACGTGCGGACGGTGGTGCTCGACTTCTCGGCCGCCGGGCGGATCGACTCGTCGGGCATCGCGGTGGTCGCGCTGATCGGCCGGCAGCTCGCGCGGACGGGCAAGAAGCTCGATCTGTCGAGCATGCAGGACCAGCATCGCGCGGCGCTGGCGCTGGCGCCGGAGCACGCGGCCGAGGCCGCGCCCAAGGCCGAGGCCACCGGCATGATCGAGCGGCTCGGCGAGCGCGTGGTCGAGTTCGCGGCGGGGCTGCGCGCGTTCGGGCAGCTCACCGCCGACGTGGTCCGGCAGCTGGCCGCGGTCGTCGCGCGGCGGGCGCGGATCCCGGCGGGCTCGCTGCGCCACCACCTCGAGACGATGGGGGTCGATGCGATCTTCATCGTCGCGCTGCTGTCGTTCCTCACCGGGATGACGATGGCGTTCCAGGGCGCGGTCCAGCTGCAGCGGTTCGGCGCCGGGGTGTTCGTCGCCGACATGATCGGGATGTCGATGGTGCGCGAGCTGGTGCCGCTGATGACCGCGGTGATCATCACCGGCCGCACCGGGGCCGCGATCGCCGCCGAGCTGGGCACGATGCGGGTGCGCTCGGAGATCGATGCGCTGGCGACGATGGGGATCGATCCGGTGCGGTTCCTGATCGTGCCGCGCATGGTCGCGATCACGGTGATCGGGCCCGCGCTGACCTTGATCGGGATCTTCGTCGGCATCCTCAGCGGCATGCTGGTGGCGGTGGCGACGCTCGACATGCCGGCGGTGACGTTCTGGTCCCGCATCGTCGATCGGGTGACGCTGATGGACTTCGTGCACGGGCTCGGCAAGAGCCTGGTGTTCGCCTGGATCATCGGGATGTCGGGCAGCCACCTCGGGATGCGCGCGCGGGGCGACGCGAGCAGCGTCGGCAGCGCGACGACGCGGACGGTGGTGACCAGCGTGTTCCTCATCGTCGTGGTCGACGCGGTGTTCGCGACGATCGCCACGTTTGCGAGGCACCGATGACCGGGCGCGGCGACGGCGAGGTCATCCTCGAGTGCCGCGACCTGTCGGTCGGCTACGACCAGCCGGTGCTCGCGCACGTCAACCTGACGATCGCGCGCGGCGAGATCGTCGCGCTGCTCGGCGGGTCGGGCTGCGGCAAGTCGACCTTGCTGCGCACGATCGTCGGGCTGTTGCCGCCGCTCGGCGGCGAGGTCGTGGTGTTCGGCGAGTCGATGTACGAGCTGGCCCCGGCGGAGCGCAACCGGCTGCTCCGGCGGACCGGGACGGCGTTCCAGCAGGACGCGCTGTTCGGGTCGATGACGGTCGGCGACAACGTCGCGCTGCCGCTGCGCGAGCTGACCCGGCTGCCGGCGGCGGTGATCGACGAGATGGTCCGGATGCGGCTGGCGCTGGTCGGGCTCGCCGGGATGGAGCAGCGCATGCCGACCGAGATGTCGGGCGGCCAGCGCAAGCGGGCGGCGCTGGCGCGCGCCTCGATCCTCGATCCCGAGCTGGTGTTCTGCGACGAGCCGTCGGCCGGGCTCGATCCGGTGATCGCCGCCGGGATCGACGAGACGCTGCTGCGGTTCCGCGCGGCGCTCGGCGTCACGCTCGCGGTGGTCACCCACGAGCTCGAGAGCATCCGCGCGATCGCCGATCGCGCGGTGATGTTCGCCGACGGCGGGATCCGCGCCACCGGCACGATCGACGAGCTGTCGCGCAACCGGGACCCCGAGGTGTTCGGGTTCTTTCACCGCGTTGCCGATCTTCCCGACGGCGCCACCCCCGGCGCGGTCGCGCGCGCGTCGGCTGCGACCTAGGAGCAAGCATGGCCAGAGCACAGAATATTCGCGTCGGGCTGTTCGCGGCGGCGACGCTCGTCCTCCTCGGCGTGGTCCTGATCGTGTTCGGCGGGCTCCGGTTCTGGGAGGACGTCGATCCGTACCGCGTCGTGTTCGACACCTCGGTGGCCGGGCTCGAGCCCGGCGCGCAGGTCTACCTCAACGGGATCAAGGTCGGCACGGTCGACGACCTGTCGGTCATGCCCGACGACATCCGCAAGGTCTCGGTCGGGATCAAGGTCAAGCACGGCACGCCGATCCACACCGATACCCGCGCGATGCTGCAGCTCGCAGGGATCACCGGGCTCAAGACCATCGACCTGCGCGACGGGACGTCGCAGAGCGCGGCGCTGCCGCCCGGCGCGCAGATCCCCGCGGGCGTCGGCCTGCTCGACAAGCTCGAGTCCCAGGCTCAGACGATCGCCGACGAGTCGACCGAGCTGATCAAGCGCGCGAACCGGCTGACCGACAACCTGATCGCGGTGACCGACGGGCTGGGCGCGATCACCGATCCGGCGCGGCTGGCCGCGACCAACCTCGCGGCGATGAGCGGCTCGCTCAAGGGCATGGTCGAGGACAACCGCGCGGCGCTGCACCAGTCGCTGGTGGCGGTTCGGGAGACCGCGACCGGCGCGTCGCAGCTGCTCGATGACCAGGTCGCGCCGCTCTTGACCGGCGCCGGCGACGTCGTGGCGGAGCTCAAGCGGCTGCTCGCGACCAACGAGGCGCCGCTGCGCGCGGCGGTGTTCGACCTGCGCCAGGCCAGCCGCAGCTTCAAGGAGCTGGCGCGCGATGTCCGGCAGAAGCCGTCGCGCCTGCTGTTCTCGAGCACGCCGGGCGAGCGGGTGCTGCCATGACCGCGCGCGCCTGGACCATCGCCGCGGTCGCCGCGTGCGCGGCGTGCGGCGGCAAGCTGCCCGAGACCCGGTACTACCAGCTCGCGGTCGCGGCGCCGCCGGCGCACGGCGATGACCGCGTGCTGGTGCTCGACGCGCTCGCGACCGACGCGGGCTACGACGACGAGCGCATCGTGTACCGCACCACGCCGTTCCGGGTCGACTACTACCAGTACCATCGCTGGACCAGCGCGCCCGGCGTGATGGTGGGCAACTTCCTCGAGCAGGGGCTCGAGCACACCGGCAAGTTCCGCGCGGTGGTCCGCGACATGTCGCCGGACGCGCCGGTCGTGCTCGCCGGGCGCGTGCTCGCGATCGAGGAGGTCGATCGCTCGAAGACCGAGTGGCTCGGCCGGATCGTGCTCGAGCTGGTGCTGACCGACGCCCGGACCAGCGAGGTGGTGTGGACCGAGCAGTTCGAGGAGACCGAGCCGCTGCGGCAGCAGACCCCGGAGGGGCTGGCCGCCGCGCTGTCGATCGCGATGTCGAGGATCGTGGCGCAGACCGCGCCGGTGGTCGCCGAGCTCGCGGACCGCCAGGCACGCGCGCACGCCGAGCAGCCCGCCACCACGGCCGCGGCGCGCGTGATGCGGCGGGTGCGGTAGCTAGGGGCCGCCGGCGAGCACGCGGAGGCCGAACGACACGCAGGTGTGGCTCGAGTCGTCCGCGTCCGACGACGCGAAGGTCTGGCCGACCGCGCCGAACCACAGCAGGTGATCGGTGATCGGGCCGAACAGGCCGAGGTTGGCCTTGAGGTAGCCCTCGCGCACGTCGTCCGGGTTCTTGCCGAGCGCCTGCTCGGTCGAGCCCTCGATCATCACGGCGAGCTTGCCGGTCACCGGGAAGCCGATGCCGAGCGCGCCGGAGATGTAGTTCTCGGTCATCGCGATCGTCGAGATGTTGTAGCCGACGTTGGCGGTGACCATGATGTTGCCCTTGCTGGTCTCGCCGACCTTGGTCGCGAACAGCACCGGGACCTTGGTCATCGTGCCGCCCTCGTCGGCGGCCTCCGTCCCGGGCAGCGCGAACTCGACCTGGGGATAGACCGCGACCGAGAGGTCCCGGCCCTCGTCCTCGTAGAACCGGTACTTGACGCCGAGCTCGCCGCGGCCGACCCCCGAGTGCGACTCGCCGTCGACCCGGCTGTACTCGTAGGGGACCTCGGCCTTGAGCTGGAGGTTGTCGCCGATACCGTAGTTGATATCGAACAGCGGTGCTTCCCAGTCCATGCCCTTGCCGAAATCGCCGCTGGTCACGATGTTGACCTCCCAGCCGTTGCAGCCCGGCGTGCCGGGATCATCGACATCGAGCGGCGGCGAGCCCGGCGTGGTCTCCAGCGACTCCTCCTCGGCCTTGCACTCGTGGCCGAACAGCGTGAACTTGCCGCCCTCGTGGTGCTCCGCGAGCTTGTCGTCCTCGCCCTTGGGGTCCTTGGGCTCCTCGGCGGCAACCGCCGGCGAGATCCAGAGCAGTGCGCACAGGAACGGGATGGATTTCATGATGACGGCTCGCAATCTTGTGTGGCAGTGGGAGGGTTGGTTGTGGGCAGTGGGATCACGGGACAAGGGCTGTCAGCGCGTCGCGCAGCTCGCGGTACGAGCTCGGCCGATCGTCGGGGTCGGGCGCGACCATCCAGCGCACGATCAGCGCGAGCGCGGCCGGGACCGGCGAGGTCGCGCGCTCGTCGCGGCGCTGGCTCTCGGGCGGCGGATCGCCGGTCGCGGCCTCGCGCAGGGTCACGCCGAGCGAGTAGATGTCGGAGCGGAAGTCGACCGAGCGCGGGTCGGCGATCTGCTCGGGCGACATGTAGCCTCGGGTCCCGACCAGCGTCGAGTCGCGCAGCGGGCCGTCGTCGCGATCGTGGATCGGGTTGGCGAGGCCGAGGTCGACGATCCGCGCGATGCCGTTGTCGCCGAGCAGGATGTTGGGCGGCTTGATGTCGCGGTGGATCAGGCCCTGCGCCAGACCGGCCTGCAGGCCGTCGATCGTGTCGACGCCGATCCGCGCGATGTCGGCCACCGGCAGCGGCCCGCGCTCGGCGATCAGCCGCGCGAGGCTGGGCCCGCGGATGAACTCCATCACGATGTAGGTGATCGCGGCGTTGTGGGTGACGTCGAACACGCGGACCACGTTCGGGTGCTCGATCCGCGCGGCGAACCGCGCCTCCTGGAGCAGCTGCACCGCCATGTTGGGCCGGCGCGCGACCACGTCGGGGCGCAGCAGCTTGAGCGCCACCGTCGAGTGCAGCAGCAGGTGGGTCGCGCGGTACACCGCCGCGAACCCGCCGACGCCGAGCAGCTCCTCGATCCGGTACTTGTCGACGATCGTGCCGGGCCGCAGGGTCGCGAGCCCGCCGCTGGTGGTGGTGTCGCGCCGGGCCGGCGCGCTGCGCGGCGCGCGGGTGGCCTCCGAGCGCGGGGGCGCGAACGCCTCGTGCGGCAGCTCGGGCGCGAGCGGCGAGGCCGCCGGCGCGAACACCTCGGGCAGGTCCGGCGACAGCGCGTCGCGGCTCACGAGCCCGCCTCCTCGATCAGCGACACCACGCGGGTGTCGTCCGGGGCCTGGCCCCAGGCGCGGATGCCGCGGGCCAGGAGGCCGCGGAGCTCGTCGGAGCTCTCGCCCAGCACGCCGGCGGCGAACTCCTGGGCGTCGGCGTGACACGCCAGGTCGCGCAGCGCGCTCTCCTGCTGGATCGACGGATTGCCGACCACGAGCAGGACCTGGGGCCGGAACCTGCGCAACAGGCTCTCGAGCGCGATCCGCGCCCGCAGGCCCAGGCCCATCACGTCGCCGCTGGGCGGCGCGACGATCACCAGCGACGGCGCGCGCTTGAGCTGTGCCTCGAACGCGTCGGGCTGCGCGATGTCGAGCAGCACGACGTCGACGGTGCGCTCGCGGCGCAGGAAGAACGTCACGCCGAACGCCTTGCGGCCGTCCTGGAGGTTGCTCAGCACCCAGCGCTCGCTGGGCGACGCGCACAGCGGCAGGATCGCCGAGACGCCGGCGGCGAGGTCGGCGATCACGTGGACGTGCAGGCGCTCGCCGCCGATCGCGCGGCGGGTCCAGCGCGCGAGGTCGGAGGGCGTCCACGAGTACATCTCGCCGAGCGCGAACGGGTCCTCGATCTCGCTGGCCAGCTGGTGACCGAGCCCCGCGCTGGGGGCGAGCGGCGGCTCGAGCTCGGCGACCGCGACCGGCAGCATCATGGTCTCGACCGGCTGCGCCACCGCGCGGCCGGCGGCCCGCTCGTGGTCGATCAGCCGCGCGCCCTCGAGGATCAGCGAGGTCGCCGATTCGTGGATCGTCCACTGGTCGGCGGGGATCTCGCACTCGCCGGGCGCGAACTCGAACGAGCCCGAGGACTCGTCGATCATGCGGTGCACGGCGGCCGCGCCGACCAGGTTGCCGTACAGCGCGTGGACGATCCGGCCGCTGGAGAAGAACACCTGGCCGAACGTCGACGGCAGCACCAGCGACAGCACGCCGCTGCGCCGGCCCATCTCGATCGTGTTGACCAGGTCGGGCAGGCCCATCGCGCTCAGGTCGCCGGCCAGGAGGTAGTGGCGGCGGCGCGCGATCGCGCGGGCCCGGCGCTCGCGCTCGACCAGCGAGATCGCGCGCGCGGTGAACTCGCCGCCGTGGCACGGCTTGATCAGGTAGTCGGCGACGCCGGCGCGCAGCGCCGCCATCTTGGCCTCGGGCCGGCGATCGGCCGACAGGAACACGAACGGGATCCCGCGCAGCCGGCTCTCCTGGCTCAGCGTGCGGTAGAACTGCAGGCCGTTGGCGTCGGACAGGTCGGTGTCGGCGATGATCAGCTCGACCGCCTGGACCCGCAGGATCTCGTTGGCGGCGGCGGCGCTCTCGGCGGCCTCGACCACGAACTCGCCGCCCTTGCCGAGCGCCAGCTCGACGAACCGCCGCGACACCGGATCGCCGTCGACCACCAGCGCGGTGGCGGGCGGCCAGGCGGTGGGGACCACGGCCGCGGGGCGCTCGACGGAAGGCTTGATCTCGCGTGCGGCCATGCTCATCGCTCACCGCGCTGCGCGGCGGCCGGCGCCGGCGATCCGATCAGCCGCATCGGATCGATCCGGACGCCGAGCTGGCCCAGGCCGCGCTCGCGCAGCGCGGCGTCGGTGATGAACACGCCGACGACCGCGGAGAGCGGCGCGTTGACCACGCCGGGGGGCAGCGGCGACACGCCGCCGTGGGGCGCCACCGCGATGCACGGCCCGGTGCCCAGCGCGATCCGCGGCGCGCCGGGGGCATCGCCCGTCGTCATCACCAGCCACGCGGCCGGCGGCTCGGCGAACCCGAGCAGCTTGCCCAGGTCCCAGGCCGGCAGCACCGCGTCGCCGATCCGGACGCTCGCGGTCTGGCCCGGCACCGGCTCCACCTCGTCGGCCAGCGCGATCCGCGAGACCCGCTGCGCGGCCACCGCGACGACCAGGTCGCCGAACCGCACCATCACGGCGAGCTCGGAGATGTCGCGGCTGCGCAGCCGATCGGGGTGGTTCGCCGTGCGCAGCTTCATGTCGCCGCCTCGCCGCCGGCCTCGGCCACCAGGGCACGCGCGCGCGGCCCGCCGAACTTGACCAGCGCCGCCGCGAGGTTTCGCGAGGTGAACGGCTTGGTCAGGTACTCGCTGGCGCCGACCGCGTGGGCCTCGTCGCGGTGCTTCTTGCCCGATCGGCTGGTCACCACCACGACCGGCATCGCGTGGTACGCGGGGAGGAACCGGAGCTCGCGGATCAGCTCGTAGCCGTGCATCCGCGGCATCTCGAGGTCGGTGAACACCAGGTCGAACTGGCCGCCGCGCAGCTTGTCGAGCGCGTCGACCCCGTCGCTGGCCAGCGTGACCTGGACGCCGAGCTGCTTGAGCGCGCGCTCGGCGACCTTGCGCACCGACACCGAGTCGTCGACGAACAGCACGTGGAGCGGGCGATCGGGATCGGCCGGCGGCGCGGACGGGGCGGCGGCCGGCGGCGCGGGAGCGATCGCCGCCGGCGCCGGGCGGCCGCGCTGCGCCACGGTCCGGACCACCGCGTCGCGGCCGAGCGCGCGATCGGTGATGCTCGGGACGTCGAGGATCAGCACGGTCTCGCCGGTGCCGCGGATCGTGACCCCGGCGAACACCGGGTGGCCGCGCAGCAGCGTACCCAGGCTCTTGACCACGACCTCCTCCTGGGTGAGCACCTCGTCGACCTGGACGACCAGGCGCTGGCCGCCGACCTGGAGCACCAGGATCGGGCCGTCCTGCGCCGTCGCGCCCGACACGAAGTCGCCGAGCGGACGGACCGGGACGAACGTACCGTCGAGGTCGATCCGGCGCTGGTGGGCGGACTCGACGATCTCGACCTCGTGGGCGTCGAGGATGCGCTCGGTGAAGTACAGCGGCACCGCGAAGGTCTCGCCGGCGTGGCGGACCAGCAGCGCGCGGCTGATCGCGAGCGTGAGCGGCAGCGTGATCGAGAACGTCGTGTGCTCGCGGCGCACGCTGTCGACCCGGAGCGAGCCGTTGAGCCGGTCGATCGCGCGCCGCACGACGTCGCAGCCGACGCCGCGCCCGGCGACCGCGTCGGCGGTGACGTGCGTGCTCAGGCCGTGGACGAAGATCAGATCGCGGATCCGCGGGTCGTCGAGCTGCGTGTCGTGCGGGATGAGCCCGAGCGCCGCGCCGCGCTCGCGCAGCCGCTCGAGGTCGAGGCCGGCGCCGTCGTCGATCACCTCGACGACGATCTGGCCGAGCTCCTGGCGCGCTCGCAGGGTCACCGTGCCGTGTGCGGGCTTGCCCGCGGCGGTCCGGACGGCCGGCGGCTCGATGCCGTGCGACACCGCGTTGCGCACCAGGTGCAGCATCGGCTGGAACAGCGCGTCGACGATGGTCTTGTCGAGGTGGACGTCGGCGCCGCTGGTCTCGATCCGGACCTCGCGGCCCTCGCGCTGCGCGGCGTCGCGCACCGGCAGCTGGAGCCGCGAGAACAGCGCCTCGAGCGGCACCATCCGGGTCCGGGTCACCTCGCTCTGGATCCCGGTGACGATCGTGCCGAGCGTGTCGGAGTCGTCGGCCAGCGAGCCCAGCCCACCGGCGAGCTGACCGAACAGCTCCTGGAGGTCGGTCGAGCCCTCGCTCAGGCTGCGGGCGAGGATGTTGACGTCCTCGTAGCGGTCGAGCTCGAGATCGCTGAACCCGGACCACCGGGTCGCGCGGTCCCGGACGCTGCCGCGGGCCAGCGTCGAGAACTCGTGGTCGTCGCGGAACTTCTCGACGACGTCGAGCACGCGCCGGGTGCTGCGGCCGAGGTCGACCTGCAGGCCGCGCAGCCAGTCGATCCGGCTGAGCAGCCGCGACCGGTTGATCACCAGCTCGCCGGCGAGGTTCATCAGCGCGTCGAGCCGATCGATCGACACCCGGAGGTTCTTGCGGTCGGGGGCGGCGCTGTGGCCGCTGTCGCTCACCTCGCTGCCGTCGCCGAGCCGCGATCCGCGCGACACCGAGACCGACGGCGCGGCGGTACCCGCCGACGTGTTGCGCGACGCGCGGGACAGGAGCCGCGCGATCCGGGCCTCGAGCTTGCCCGGCGCGATCTCGATGTAGCCCAGCCCGACGGTGCGCAGCTGGCGCCGGAGCTCGCCGTGGAACGGCAGCAACAGGCCGGCGATCATGCGCAGCGGCGGCAGGATGGCCGACGCGGTGAGGCCCTCGAGCAGGTCCTCGAGCTTGTGCAGCTGATCGCCGATCGCGGCCAGGCCGAGCGCGTTCACCACGCCCTTGAGCGTGTGGTAGTTGCGGAGCAGCTCACCGAGCTGCTCGCTCGGCCGCTCCGAGCGCTCGAGCGCCAGCGCGGTCCGGTCGAGCAGCTCGAGCAGCTCGGCGCACTCCTGCTGGAAGCTCGGGTCGATCTCGGTGTCGGGTACCGGGACCGGCACGCGGTGCGCGGCCGGCGCGTCATGGACATGCCCGTCGTGGATCTCGGGGGCGTCGGGGCGGCCCAGCCGCGCGGCGAGCGCCGCGATCTGGTCGGCGAGCTCCGCCGGGGCGGTGGCGTTCGCCGCGGTCTCGAGCGCG
>Ga0307515_10002134_pt1 | contig 43366 bp, 51 predicted proteins | sample 17_EM_MG_FD_194513 | JGI IMG/M metagenome (GOLD analysis project Ga0307515, IMG submission 194513) | Populus trichocarpa ectomycorrhiza microbial communities from riparian zone in the Pacific Northwest, United States - 17_EM | ecosystem: Host-associated > Plants > Roots > Unclassified | place... | reverse complement strand
TCGTGGTTGAGGATCGCAAATGTAGGCAGGTTAACTCGACTATCTCCTTCTGGTGAGACGGCAAAAGGATGGTCATGAAAAGCGTGAAGGACGGAATCGAAGGCCTGCCCAACGCGGTCCTGGATATTGGCGATATCCCCGACAGAAGAGGGGCCACCAATCCACTGCTGAGAAACCACATAAAGGTACCATACAGCTTTGAAGGCGCATTCGTTGTTCTGTTGGCACACGAAAATCTCATAGGTCGCATCCTTGAGCCACCCGATGAACTTGTGACGATATTCCGGCTGAAAGTTGGTCTCGAGGACATTGAGTACAAAGTTAAGAGCTTTTCTAGGTTTCTTGCTCCCAGAGGAATTAATCATGGCGTCGTGGCTTGGGTCGGCAGGGTTGTGGTCAAGCAGTGATCGTGTAGCCTGGAGCGTCCTTTCAAGACTGTTCATTGCTTCCTTTCCAACTGGCCTGTGGTATCATAAACGATTCGCTCTGTGAGCATAGGGCTTGAGTGCAACCCCCGTCACGTACAGTTGGGTGAAGCGCGTATATGGAGAGCTCTCATCGAGATAGGCGCCTATCTCCATAGCACTCAGGAGGGCCTTATATACCATTGTATCAGACTTGAGACTCTCAACCCCCTTGCGGAGCCCCTTCAGGGCGTGTCCAACTTCGAGGTCGAGGTTAAACGCCTTGTCGAACTCATCGCACACCGCTGTGGCTGCTGTACCAATGAACTGTAGAATGGCGAGAATCGCTGCGTGATCCGCCATGGCGGGAGATGGGTGAGGTTGTTCAAGGTAGACACGTTGACCAGTCGCCTCCACAGTGAAGCGCCTTCGAGTCGGTCACCGAGGACACAGTAAATTGTGCAGGCGACAGAAAGCTGGGGAGAATTGCTTGATATCCGCAGGATCAAAATATTATTCTCTATTTACGGCATTGGCGTCCGCAGCCTTGAACGCTTGGGCTACGCCGTCTCATGGCGTACTGCCGAATATTGTTTTGATATTATTGCCTGTTTGATGTGCTGTTTACTGACCCACTAAAGGCACTCCTACAACCCTAGTTGTGCGCACACGATATCGAACTTCTCAAGGTGGGACCTGGTGCTCACGGTTCCTACACGTCGTGTGTGTATTTGCCGTGAGTTTCCATCTCTCGCCGCTGGAGATACCAATCATATTGGTGCGTTACGTCAGATCGCCGATCTGTACTCGTTCGCTAAACAGGCACACGGCCTTTTCGACGACTAGCTTTATGTGGTTTAATTGACCAAGTGGGAAGCAATGTGGGTATCACAATCGATATGTAGAGTGGTTGGTAAGCGCGGAGCGCGTATGTTGGAGTAATGGTGTAGCCAATATCGGAGGGAGGATGATGAGGTAATTGACATTGATCTCGATCGTGACACCAATATTGATGAGGCATAATGAGAGCGTCAGTCCAATAACAGACGTACGTGAGGCGGCAGGAGAAAATATGACACACCAGATTTCTGTCATTATAGTACAGTGGTGTACCACCCACCGGACGGTACCATCTAGCGAGCCACGGACGACGGGAGGTAGTTGATGAGCCAAAAACCTCGCTATTTTATGTAATTAAACCTAAAATGATTTTTGAAATATATGCTGGGTTGGCGCTTTGCCTGGATCATCCGTGATGTCCATTGGACACAGATAGAGCTAGATTTGAGAGCTTAGGTCGCATTTCTGGGCTGGTATCCACACGGGAACCTACCTTGCTCTGTCAGAAATACGAAGTATCATTAAGGAACCCATGTATTCATTTTATAGCCTTCCTGTTGAATGGCGAGACCAGAAAACAAGGAAACAGCTAGGTTTATGAGCAGCTGCTGCCCCAGGCATTGTTGACAATGCCAGGCCAAATCCCAGAAGCTGTTAAGAAACAAAACAACCTTGAAAAACATGAATCAGCCATACAAAAGGCTATGGAGGAGTATCTTGCAACCCAGGACCAGCCCTTGACCCCAGGTCAAACCATGTGTGCAAACAAGTATGGGGTCCCAAGATTGACGTTTTTTGCATGAATTCAAGGTCGTCCCTCAAAACTGGATTCTGCTAGCAAGCAGCAGAAGATTCTTCTGGAGGAGGAGCAACTTATTGCTACTTACCTGCAGGAGACTGTGCATAGGGGCTTCCCTGACACTTGGAAACGATGTGTTTGATGTGCTAATGAGGTTCTTCACACTCGATCTGGTAACCCAACAGCTACAGTTGGCATCTGCTGGCTGGGTCACTTCCTACATTGCCATTGTGATAAGGTTCAATGCTACTGGTCCACAACTTTAACTAATGTATGAAGAGGTGCCTTAAATAGTGATATTATTGTTCAATTTACTCTTACAAACAGTCACAGATTATGGAATTGAGCAGGACCGCATCTTCAGCATGGTCAGTGCATGATGAGAGTGATGAGTAATGAAAAGTAACATACTGTAGATCCTGAATTGACAATTTTTGTGGCGCCAGGCATGCATGGCTCGCTGGGTGGTACATAGTAGAATTAGGCCAGGCCTCGATCTACATGATTGCGTATTGCAGGCACGATTCTAAGGGCTCAAAACACCTTTATTTGATATTAAACTACATTATATATATACTTACTCGCGCTTCTATCTACCCTCAGCAAGCAGCAAGAAGCCGTCCAGTGGGTGGTACACCACTGTATATAGATATTATTGAGTGGATCCCACGGTTCATTTCTGTAGTAATGACCTAGTTATTCACGATCCGTCCGCAAGGCCGAATATTACCCACATTTGTTGGGGTCCGCTCCAAATTCAAAAGACAGGGATCAACACCTTATATACCCGAGACGTTGCCATGTGATAACTGTTGACTGCCACGATTATTGCCACATGGCGGTGAGGCTACCATGTGACTATTTCCGCATGGCGGCACACCCCTGCTACTCGGGCATTTAGCCCGCCCACCGGATACACTACTGTAATATGGAAAATTGTAGCAACGGAGGGGGTTTGTGACGTGACGCTCAACCAGTTAAGAAACGGAACAGCATGAGAGTGTGTGACGTGATGATGGAACAGACGCCATAAGAAACCAAATCAGGGCCATTTACAACCAGGCGTAAAAGCCTTTTTGAATGATTTATGACTGTGTTTGGTATATTGCAGAACAATACCATGTTCGTCTTGACACCCTTGTTGTAAACTTGGCTACTCAACCTCACTTGTTGACCCATAAAATGGCGCCAGATTTCTCGGAAATTAGCCTAAATGACCCACAATGCCCTGATCATCCATAAGCAACTATCTCCCCTGCTATACCGAATCAGATTGCTCAAAACAAGCATGTGCTTATTGTGCATCACGCAAAGCTGCAGGGAGGGCAACAAAAAACCAGTATATTGCCAACTCTAAACACTAACTATGCTGCTACAAACAGCTACAACTGACACACCCATTCTCTCATCCACTCTCCCTCTTCGACCCACTGAACTCAGCAAAGGCTTGAAAGGAACAATATTAGGATATGTGTGTGTAGTCACTGAAGGTAACATTGAAGCTCTAACAGACTTGGGGAATTCTGTGGGGCCATGTACAGACTCCAACCCAGATCTCCTTGAAAGTAACAACCCTGTGGAGGTGATTGATGTCAATGCTATCAAGTTGGACTCAGATCCAGACTCGATTATCAGTATGGAGTGATAATTTTGACTATTTTTATTTTTATTTTTATTTATTTGGGAGTTGGGCCAACGTCACAAAATCGGCCTTAAGAAACACCTGAACGCTGAATGTGACGTGATGTTCCATGTCCAGAAGAAACGAGAAGGCCGAGTGTGACGTGATGCGTTGCTACAATTTTCCACACTACAGTACTTTGGCCACACTATAGTTTGCTTATTGTACAACATGTGTGACCCTTTGCCACCGCGATTCTGTATATAGAGTGCAGCAAATGAGTGGCACTCACAGTTCTTTCGCCCGCTCACATGTTGCACTAGGTTCTACAATAACCTGGGCACATGACCCGTGAACCTGTAGTAATCGAGCAGCACCAGCCTCTTGAGCGAACACGCCTGGTTGTAGCTTGACACTGATGAAAGGACTTGTGGTGATTGTGTGGTGAATTTCACCAATGCAAAAACACCACAGGTTTCACCACAAGTCGTGGTGTTTTCTAACACGACGACTTGTGGTGGTTTTGTCCAATTTGTGGTGTTTCCTAATATAAAGTCATACCGATTTGTGGTGTTTTCTAATATAAAGTCATACCGATTTGTGGTGTTTTCCAATAAGAGATTTGTCCGACTTGTGGTGTTTCTTGGGCTAGATTTGTGGTGAATTTCAATGAACTTGTAGTGATATTTATAGTGATATTTATAGTGATATTTATGGCGATATTTATAGCAATATTTCTAGTGGTATTTCTAGTGATATTTCTGGTGATATTTCTGGTGAATTATAGTTACAAAACACTACAAATATAAGGCGATTTCCATCATATTTACAAACAGATGGAATCGACAAACCACATTGACAAGAATACAAGAAACACTGTATCATGGCGACACTGCCATACTGGTCACTTGACAATCCCGATCAACAGCCCTAGAATAGCTCATCAGACGCAAAAGAGTAGGTAAGAATTCACGTACCTGTAGCCAATGGTCCAAGAATGAAATACTGGAGGAATCGGTCAGTGAGAGGAAAGGGTAGGAGCCAGAAGACTATGTACCTAGAGACGAGGCATGAAAGAGGCTCTGATGGTGAGCAAGACTGAGAACCAGTTGTAATCGGAGTGAGTGCTTGAAAGCAGAATCGTGAAAATCAAGACCACATACCTTGAGACAATATGTGAAAGATGCTTTCACAGCAGACCAGGAAAACGAGTGGCTGTAAGAAGAGTGAGTACTTGAAAGGACCGTGAAAGACAAGACCACGTACCTTGAGACCAACTAGTTAGGATGACGACGAGGCCTCGAGATGTGGACCTTCAGGGAGGGTTGAGGGGCTACCTTGCGTCCCTTGTTGATAACAGCTCCCTTGGGCTAAAATTGGGTCATTAGCGGTTGACATTGTATATATGTGTCATACCTTGGGTGGAGGAGCGGCCCTCCTGATTTGTCCTGGAGGCGGGGTGCGGGCAATTGGACCAGCAGAGACGTCTCCAGGACGTCTCTGCTCCCCTGTGACCTCGTCATCGGTGCCCTTCTCACTCTCGTCGGTCTATAGTTGGTGTCAGCACGAGCAAGAGAACGAGAGCAAGACACGTACCGTTTCGTCCCTCTTCCTCTTCCTCCTCTCTGCAAGCTCTTCTTGCTTCTTCTCGACAATCTCCGCCGTGCTCGTACCTTGAACGCCGTCCCCTTGAAGAACGAGGGCCTGCCTTACCTTTCCACGGCGCTTGGAAGGAGGCAGCTCCTCTCCATCGGCCTTGGCCTTCTTCCTTCGATTGTGGATGGCAATCTGGAAGGTGATGGAAAGGAGGGCGTCCACATCTTGAAAGAAGTGGTTGAGGTCGACTTCATACGGCTTTTCCTTGAGGATATCCTGGACCTGGAAATGATGAGAAAGATCCAAATGTGCATCAAGTCGGACTCACCATCCCCTTAGCTTTGTCTTTCATTTTCAGCGGTTGATCTTCCCAGTTCACCAAGCGCTCCAGTTGCTTGTCCATGGCGAGTCGAATGATTGTCTTTCAATGTAAGTATAGGTGTCGGGAAGATAGAGGTAAGGCAAAAAGAAAGTGGACATACTCGAAACTTGTCAAGTAAACCTTTGCGGTCCTTGAGGTCTGTCATATTCCAGGTCGCTTTGAGAGGAAGATTGCCATCGACCATAGGCACAGGGACGATCTTCTTTCGTCGCTTTTCCTGGTGGTCATCATCAACTGAGTTGTCTGCCTTGCGCTTGGATCCGGCGGTTGGCACTGGAAATGGTATCGTTGATGTATACATGTGAAATCAAGTAGAATACTCACCGTCAGCATTGTCGGGGCCGCTCCCTGGGTCAGAGCCAACAGGGGAAGTCGCCCTCTCCATCGGGCTGGGGCTTCCCGCATGAGATCGAGTGGAGAGAGAGCTCGTCCTGATGCGTCTTGTACCTGTTTCAGCCCACGGAGTATACTCCTCAACAACCCTCGTACACGCCAGTCGTTCTACGACTTAGCCAATCGGATTGTTGAGGCAGAGACGCTGGCTGGAGCCGATGCTCAGCGGACACGCACAGGACTCAACCTCATGAGTATTCTTTGGGGTCTGCCAGGTACGTCTTTGAGCACTCATTATGATGCATCTGATCTTCTTGCCAGGTATCCACTTCGAGCATTCATTTCCGCACAATATCATGCACCTAATATTCTTAAACGCATGTCCCAACCTCGTGGCGTGGTGGACTGGGACCTTTAAGAACATCGATACAACCCAGGACCATTTTCGAATCTCTGCTGACCATTGGAAGCATATTGGCCAACGAATCGTCGAGTCAATGGAGCTGATACCAGCTTCGTTCATTCGCCAGCTTCCCGATATTTCGACGCTGGGACATACATACCTAGCTGAAGGCTGGAGCTTTTGGCTCCTTCACATTGCGCCCTATGCGCTGGATGGCACTCTCCCAGTGGTATACTACAATCACCTCTTGGACCTCGCTTCAATCACTCGACGAGCCATATCTTACGACCTGACTGAGGAAGAGGCTCTTAATACGCTTCAAGACAAGTGCACAAACTGGGTAATGGACTACGAACGGTATTTTATTTTATTTTTTATATTTTTGGAAAAGTGCCTCTTCGTTCAGAACCATATGCTTACAATCATCTATTCTTCTATTCAGACTATACTATCAGTACAAGGAGGAACGGACATCAGCATGCACAGCAACAGTACATGCAATTATTCACATCCCAACCGACCTCTGGAATTGTGGCCCTGCATGGGCACACTGGGCGTTCGTAATGGAGTGAGAGGTACAGTGGTGCAAAGCCCAGGTCAAGGACTCTCGAAAGGAGCCCTTCACTCATCTCACACGCAAGGCACTCCATCACGAGCAAATTTGTACCATCTCACTGCGTTTCGACCTGGAGCATGAGTTGGATATTCGAAAGCAGGTAAAAGGCGATAGGTGTGGTCCCAAGGGAATGACTTATGAATCGTGTACGTACCGGCGATGCTGTCTGACTAGGCTGACGGGCTGCAGATGATGACTATGAACTGTTGCCACCATCAAAGCAAACTGTGCAACTCACTGACAACATGAGAGAGGAGATTGCGCAGTTCGTCGTTGCCAATCGTGATTGCGACTTGTCGGAGATCACCGTAACTGAAGCGATGCGCTGTGTCCCTAGAGATGGGGTGAAATGGGGTAAGTTGACCATCAACGGAGAACGCATTACAGCGTCTTGGGCGTACCGTAGTGAGAGATACCAGAGACGGGCCAATTATATCAGGGTACGTTTCTCTTATCATCAAATTCATGCCATCGTCGCTGATACTTGTATGCTAACAATTGTATTTGATAACAGTATCACGTCCTCTTACCTGGGCAAGATGTACAGCGACCGACGATTCACTACGGCCGCCTCGACGAGATATGGGCGCTGCAAATGTCGCCCGTTCCAGACCTCGAACTATATTGCGCCAATGGAGAAGTCACGACGATCGTTGTAGCACTCATCAAGCCATGCATCACCCATGGAAGAGATGCCTCGCTCGAAAAGGTTTACTATTCCCGACTCAGTCACAACTCAGCACTAGTCGACATCTCCTTCATCAAGGCTGTCGTTGGTCGAACGTATTCCTTCCGCAATGATGAGCGGTACGGCATCATTGATCGTCTACCAGTTGAGCAATCTGGCTCATTTGCCGACTGAGACAATTAGAGTGCCCCCTTTCCACTGTACATCATGTTTCTTGTGTTGTTCTTTCCCTTTTGTACGTTTCTTGTGTTGTTCTTCGCCTATTGTTTTGTATTCTCTATGTCCGAAAATGTACCTCTATTCTTCGTTTCTCTATGTCCGAAAATGTACCTCTATTCTTCGTAAAAACACTCTAGATACAATTTATATGTAAACGTGTTATCGAAGATGTTTTTGGTGTCCTCATAGTGCCCCCCGACCTTTGACCCAAATCACCACAAATACTTGTGGTGATTTGTCTGGCGTCTTCACCACAAGTCTAAATCACCACACAAATCACCACAAGTATTTGTGGTGATTTAGACTTCTGGCGAAAAACACCACAAAAAACACCACACCCGGTGAGAAACACCACATCCCCTTTTATCAGTGTTGAGCTGGCCCATTGGGAGTAGGTACGTGGAGTTTGGGATATTAGTTCTGCTTCGAGCCGTTGAGTTTGTAAGAGGGCCTTCTTCTTCTGCTTCCTCGCCCTATCACTCTTGAGATGATGTCGACAGAGCTCTGTCGACCTTCCTTCATCAGGTGGATATGTACACACTCGACATCTTGGTGGCCTTGTGGTCGGCTCCGACCTGGCGAAGCTGATGGAGAAGTGTTTCGTCGCCCGCCACAATGCGTGGAGCCAAAGTGCCGAGGCAAGTCCTTGAGCGGCAAGTCTTTGAGCGCCTATCTCTTCCGACCTTGCACCTACCACGCTGGATCCAGGAACAATTCTCAACCTTCTCCAATACGTTGGTTTAGCAGCTAAGAGGGTCTGCGATGCCATCGATAAGACGCACGAGCTCGACTATGGTGTGAAAAGCGCCCTGCAGGACCTCCGCCAGGGAATCGAATGCCTCGAATCCGATATAATACTGTACAAGATTCTTATCACCGCCATGCAGGACGGTACCAATCCCGATGGGCTGTCTATCTTCGCGATCTTCATCACAAAGTTCGTGTGGACTGCTCTGTGAGTCTGTTTACACTCACAGCAGACGGTTTGAAATTATAGACCGGCTGGACAAGAAGCAATGAAACGCTTCGAAACAGGACTCAAGGCCGCGCGGCTCATGCTCGAGGAGAACCCGGCAGGCAATCATCACGAAGCCACGAAGCACCCCTCCGGAAGCAAGAAAGCCGAGAAGGCTCCTAACTTGGTACTCGCCGTCCCCAAGCCCAACCTTCGACCAGAGTCCATCGCCAGCCTCAATGAAGCAACCAGGGAGATCAATGTGTGCCAGCAGAACACCGAACGTGCTTTCAAGCTTGTCTGGAACCTCTATGTGGTTACCCAGCAGCATACTGAACGCCGCTCTTCCGTGTATAATGTCGGCAATATTCAGGATAACGTCGGACAGGCCCTTGATTCCGTCCTTCACGCCTTTCATCTTCATCCCTTCGCTCTCTCACCGAAAGGGGATAGTAAGGTTAACCTGCTTACATTCACGGCCCTCAACGACGATCACCAGACGGCCGCTCGGTATGATGACCTGGCTCGGCGGCTCGGTAGGGCTTGGGTGGACGACCGCATCCAGAATCGCAATGTAGAAATCTGTGACCTTGCTGCCTTGCAAACATCTTTGTTTGAACTATTCTGGAGTGGGACGATAGAGCAATTAAAGCAGCGAGATGTGATCTCCAGCGCGGATCCCGAGCAACCAGAGTACGAAAAGGCACTGCTGGAGTTCGAAAAGGCGCTACGGGAGATGATAGTACGCTCGAAGAAGCGACGCTTCACGATTGCGTTCTGCGGGACGACCAGGGCCGGAAAATCATTGTTCATGAACGCACTCATGGGACGGGCAATCCTGCCGTCAGACGGCGAGTCTAATGGCTCTCGTACTCCTGTGCTATACTGAATACCATAACAGAGCTCCCATCTACGGTTTGGCCGTGCCGGCTTCGCCATGTCAAGGGCCAGAAAGTTCCCGAACTACACTTCTATGCAGACCCTTTCCTCTCTGCACTAAACAAGCTTCAGTCTCACCAGTATGGCCAGAAGATGCGGACCTACAAGCCACCATCAGAGAATATATTTGAAGCGCTGTTCTCTGACGGTCTGTCCGACGCTCCACCCGAACCATCAGAAGAAGAGGACAAGCTCAGGGAAATACACAGTAAATGGGTTGACCTTCATGCTGCAACCCGTAGCAATTTGTTGAGACTTGAGAACCCTCATTTCCACTTGCCCAGGCAGGCATCGGGTGAACAGGATGTCAAGACCTTGGTCAGTCCTATTCGCTACTCGATAGCCTCACTATGGTCTGAGCCTCATTTTCAGCTTGGTCAATTGAATGATATCGTCCGGTTGTGCCGACAGTTCGACCTCGAGTTTGACATGAGCGAGGTCGACTGGCCGTTGCTTACAGTAGAATTCAACTCCCTTCGTGGTCACCGAATAGACGGTATTTACGAGGTTCGTGACAATCCCTTGGTCGGATATTCGCAACTCATTGATGTTCATGCTTAGTTCATCGACCTTCCTGTCAGTAGTTTCAAGCATAAAAACATATTATGAACGAAACTAACTAACTTCCAGGGTTTCATAGACAGTTTTACAGAGGTAATGTTCCTCTTTCTACCTGGCGATTACCCCTAACTTTCGACCCTCAGGCCGACTTCGAATCGCTCGTCCGCCTTGTCGCATCCGACTCGAATGCCATTGTGCCCATTGTCTCTTTCAAAGAGCTTCCCCGTAGCGACTGGAAGCGTCTCCCTGACCTTATCACGGGAGGCTTCGACGGGAGGGCAAACGTGGTTGTCTGCACTCACCTTGATCAAGTCTCTCAAGACAATATGGAAGAGCAGCGAAGGATTGTGGCAGAAACATTCTGGCCGAGAGACGTTATGAACACAAATTCCATCATCCTATGCTCCTCCCGCATGGGTCTTGGTGCAAGAGATTTGCTCGACAAATCCTGTATCAACAAACCTCCATTCGAGGAAATTTGGAAGGAGGATGCTGTGGGTTATCATGTGCGTGGATCACGGTCTGCAAAGGCTTGTGCTTAGCAGCCACCAGTGCGCTGCTAAAATTCTAGGGGTAGGAGACCCAGAAGCTGCCTATAAACGGTTCAGTTTCCAGACGTGGAAGAACAAGCTTGAAAGGGAATTCCACGCCAGTGGCCTCCCCGGCGCTATTCAAGAGCTGGCTAGAGAAATGGTCGACCGCCCTCGGATCCAGGCACTTCTTAGCGAGGCAGATACTATCACTAAGTATTTGAAAGAGTTGAGAATCGTACAAGGGTATGTACCATATAGCCTGCCTTCCTTTCTAACTTCTTGCAGACGAAAACTTCTCGAGGCAAGGCGAACCAGGAACGACTACAATGCCGCTAAAAGAAGCTATGATTATGCTCGCGAACTTTTCCAGGCTGTACTGGACGACTGGAGGATGGAGTGGACGCAAGTCCACGACAGCAAACTGCTGCTCGAACGGGCATCCACTATGATCTCAAAGAAGGCAGGCGAGTCCATTGACAAAGCAATCGCGACGACTTTGAATGATTGCAAACTCGGAAATTTCCGGTCGGTGGACGAGGATCTTAGCCGTCCCACCTCCACGGGTGAAAAACAAGTATGTCTGCAGGACTAGTTCGTCAACATCTGCTGAAGGAGTGAACCACAGGGAAGCAAGGTTCTCACTGTCAAGACTGTTGAGAATGCCGAAGAATTTCTGCGATTAAGTCAACGAAAACTTCATTCATCCTTGAATCATTTGGAGTTGGAGTACGTCGTTACTATCCGGAAGTTGGCTGAGAAAGGAAAGGAGCGGCGGTTCAACGATCTGCGGGAGAGAATTAACCATCGGTACCTCAACCAGCCAGAACTTCAGGTGGAGATTGATGGTGCGTGCTTTTTGAACACCAAGAAATCCAAAAATGTGTCCTGATTATTCTCTCAGATGATCTCGAAACGCAGTCCATCAGCACCCGTATAGTCGCCTTCCAGCAAATCCGTAGCATGATCAAGACCATAGATGTCCGCCAAACGTCCCAAACTGCATCTCGTGTGATAGAAGAGAGGCTTGCTCGCCTCCCCATCTGGCCTTGGAATCCTCGAACCTATCACCTTGACATGGATGTCGTATACCACCGGTATAGGGATGAGATCATCAACCCTTGGATCAACAGTCTCAAGGAAAGGGGGGAGAAGTGCCTCATTGGAACCATCGAGCTCAGCTCTCAGGTGGGGAGAGAGTTAGTCACATCTGCCCTTACGAGAGAAGAGAAACGGTACAACCGAGAGCTGGACGCAAAGAACAAACCAACGGACCAAGGAGCTATGCAACATATCATCACCATTTATGGAAACCTCGTAGCAGCCGAGGCGGCATTGACGGCATTGGTTGTTCATATCAAAGAGAGGGCACGAAGTGTGAAGTGAAGGAGTTTAGTCCATCCTCATGCACGGCGCTGCGGCAATCCTGTACTCAGAGTATACACCCTCACATTTGGAATCGCATATAGAGAGTGGCCGACGTTTCATACCACTGTTAATTAGTGGTATTCTTATTATTGACTGTGCAAACGAGAGGCAAGGAAGGTGGACAGGGGAATAATGAAGTAAGGAATTGCCAACCACCATAATATCCTCTCGAGTGGGTGTTTTATCTGCTGACGAAGGTCGAAAACCACCTCTATTGAACACCCAGACCACAACCAGTTATATACCAGGGCCATAAGGAATGTAAGAGTCGATATCACGAGCCACAAGAATGCAATGGAAGACAAATGGAATGCAAAGACAACAAAATGGAATGCGAGACAACTGGATGGAACCGAAGACAAGACCGATGCTCGACTAAGTTTGCTTCCCACACTCGTTCTCCCAATAAACCCCATCACCCTTGCTGGTTTCGACCCCCCAACGACAAGCACGATGAGTCTGCTACGCATCATCATGACCCAAAGCTCACCCAGAATCGGCTACGCATAATGGAGAGTATCACGGACGCTATCCAGGGCGAAGGGATGACTACTGAGTCATTTCTTAACGACCTCCGTAGTCGGACGCAACAACTCATGATATGACCAGATCTCAAGCTCGCTTCAACCTCCCAGAAATCAACGCTCTACATCAAATCAATCGTTAAGCCCTTCCGAGAAATTTGGGCAGTTATTTCACACCGCCTGTATTCCTGATGTGCCTCCGCCATCCCCTTCGATTGCTGCTAAATAATCTCGGAGAGTCGTACCATTTGCATCTGAGTGGCTCAACCTAAGCTTCTGAACTCTCCTTGGAGCTGAGAGCGTCAGCAAACTCAATATAGGCTCCACCGCACTGCCAACTAGGGTGAGGGTGCGTAAACCCGTCGAGGCCTCGAACAGCGGACGGAGGTAAGCTACAACACGAGAATGTGACGCAGCGTGGACTTCAATGTGAGTGAATAGAGACAATTGGTGACTGATGGAATGTAGATTCAAGGTTAAATTGCGTCCATTAACATTGATGAGGACGAGGCGTGACAGGCGAGGAAAGCGACAACCCGCAGTGAAAGCTTGAAAGACCCATGGAAGGAGTGTTCCTGTAAGGGAAAGGGTATGGAGTTGCTGGTGTGTAAAACGGATGATGGGACGTCGCATAGATAAGTACAGTTGAAATGCTAATAATGCATAACGTCGGTCGACGCTCAATCCTATGCATTATTACATATATGCATTATCAGATCGAGGTTTGTATTTCAAGGAAAGATGGTCCTAGTTCGACTTGTAATTAAAGAACATATTAAGAGTGGTCTGTTTAGCGCCTTCCCTGCTCATCCTCTGGAGGCAGGCTCGGTATCGGCGCAGGACCTGTTCTACCTCGAGCGCACCCTCTGGACATAGAGCCAGACTGTTCTCCTCAAGTAACCGACATGCATCTATCATCTCCTTGAAAGATGGAAGCACCACTTCGAGCCAATCTTGTTAGAGTTTATTGGTCTTCGCCGCGCGCCGATCTGTGCGCGCTTCTTGCGCCCAGTTTTTCACGTGCTTGTATGTAATACAAACTCCGCTGCCACTTTCAGACTCAGCTGTTTCCCCCGAAACGCTGAGCTGTAAGTCGCCTATTTCTTGTTGTATCACGTTGTTACTTATATCGAGTACCTAGCACTATACTCTAGGTACTTAATACAGAGCTGTTTCCCCCGAAACGCTGAGCTCACTATACCCCAGCATCGAGAGGTTGGATGTGCGATGTGAGACCTGGCTCAAAGTAGATTAATTTCATTTGTTTTGGTTTATACTGAATAGTATGGCTGGTAAAGTTGTCCAATGTAAGAGCAATTCGACAGTTTTCAAGCTGCAATTCAATATTCCATGATATTATAGCCAAATCTTACTTATTGCGGCCGATCAAGGCCGATCAGGTTGGCTTATTTCCAATCCTCATAATGCATAATCACGCCATAAGGCTATGCATTATGCATTATGCAAAAATGGTCGATTTAGATAGGAACCAACTCCGTCAACGCCAAAAGTTATGCATTATGAGAATTATGCATTATGACCTTATGCATTATTAGCGTTTCAACTGTATAACTGGTTCGCCAAGTGCAACTCCTCCGATTGTGGGCAGTTCTGGAGAAGATCCCTGAACAGCGTAGACGTTAGAAATGATCCGGGTTTTACAATGAGAGATATGCAAGGTATATATCCCAACAGCGGGACCAGTGCGAGGCGTGAGTCTGTGCATCGCAACGTCTTTATGTTCGCCAGCAACTGCGTGGGGAGCACCTGCATGTAGAGTGTAGGAGAGTGCGCTGATGCTACTATATACAATTCAGTCGGCGAAGGGATCCCTGGTGGGATGGGATTATTACTACGCCAAACAATGTTGACCCTGAGTGCCGGAAACTCCGCTGGCAGCACTAGGCCACGGTATGTAGCACCATGGTGGGCCACATTGTAGGATGGGTATACGGTGAGCTCAAGTGGTTGACTTTGTGCGAGGAGCACGCATCGCTCAAATTGTATTTTTCCTATGATCTTATCCCCCTCACGAGTGGAATGAATCATAGGCACACGGGCGTACCTCCATAGCCGAGGTGTAGATTGGCAGATAGCCTGCCAGCGCTTGCAAGTCGCTGAGAGTGTGAATGGAACGAAATTGAGAGTTGTCAAAAGTGCATTGAGATCATGATGTGATAATGCTGAGTCATAGTACGAGGATAGAGAAGTGATGATCTCGTGTTGTCTCGCGTCGGCCGCCTCAATGAAGATTCGGTTGGTACATGACGAACACCAAATAAGGCTCCCTTTTTTTTGGCAATGCTTCGATCCACTGCACAGAGACTATCAGTGCAGGAGAGCATAGACTCTGAAGCCTCAATATGGGCGGATTCATGCGCCGTGTGCTCGTCGGCAGCCAGGTGCAAGTGCGTTTCCACTTGCGGGGTGGCTTTGTCCAGGTGGGTGAGCAAAGCTTCCACGAGTGCCACGGTTTCAGTCCATGTCGCCAACATTCCCTTTGTAGACGAGACCGTCGCTAGAATATCATGATGGTTGTTGTACAGATTGAGGGCATTCTGGAGAGATCCTTCAAGGACCTTCGTAGAGAGTATACTGGCCGCATAGGCGTCTTTGGCCGCACGCGTCGTCGCCAGGCAATCCTCGAAAACCTCGGCGGCCTTCTTGGCGTAGGTGTACTGCGCTTGGGCCTCTTCTTGTCTACGAAGAATGGAGGCCCTAAGTTCAAGATCGCCGTCGAGAAGCTTCTTGAGGGCGGATTTCTCTGTACAATTGGCAGGGAGGTTTTTATAACTCTGCGATACTGTTGACGCCATCTAGTTGTGTTGGTGAGACGGCAGTGTACGAAGAACAACGTGGAGTACTTACAATAGCGACTGGAGAGTGGTTCGGTCCTGGCGGGCTCCAAGAAGCAAGAGTGTTTGAGTGCACCTCACTCGCTCTCAAAGTAGATAGAGCAACCACTGTTTTCGGAAGAATTAAACAACTGTCTGTTCAATGTCAATATACGATTAAGACACCAATAGAGGGTGGACATCGGTCCAAATGCCGGAGTCCGTGAATTGTGCATTATATTTGGGCTGTTAAGTTTCTTCTATTAGAAACAGTAGAGTCTGGTAACTACGTTTCGTAGGGGCGCCAGTTTCTACCTAGTCTTCACCGACGAAGCTGAGAAAGTGATTCATACTGTCCAAGCTACAGGATTAAAGATTGACTAATGGTTGCCATGACCGTGCTTCTCTGTACCCCCAAGATATTGAAGTTTGAACACTGCGCGTGGACAATTTGTCAGTTGAAGTTCTTGGGACACATGGAATGGAAATGCGAACGTACCATGTCCACACTCAACACAGCGGTGGTGCTCCCTCTTGTCGTTTACCTCTATCTAAATGGTGCCGTGTGAGTCGGTTGGGAACCCGGTGACCAAAGATTCGTTCGTGGCTTTGTAGACGAAGAGGCAAATCCCAGAAAATCAGCAAGCTCCAATAACTTTCTCAGGAGCCACCACGAACATAAGCAGGGACCAGAGTAGAGTCCTCAATAAGTACCGGGTTTGGTAATGAGGGCCCATGTTAAAAGTATCGACGCCGCGAAATTGACCGAGGAGCTGGAGATGCTTGATACCGGTCGCTTGCTCGATATCAGTGTGGGTGTGACTGCATTTTGAGCCCTCCAAAGAGGGATAAGGCGGCCTCAGAAAATGTGCGCGGTGAGGTCGAGAGCGCGTGCACGGCGGGCGTCCTCGCTGTGAGGGTACGCAAGGGGTCCCTGGCAGTTGTTCTGCTTAGGGCTTGCATTCCGGTGTACTCCGAGGGTTTATGCTATTTGGTCAAGGTCGAAAAGTGTTGAGAGGCTGGGACTTGGATGTTCCTTTGACCAAACTTCACGCCACAATGCCACCTCTCTTCTCCCTACTATCATAGTTCCTGTCCTTTCCTGTGTATATGAATCTAAGTCCTACACGTTCTCATTTTCACAACCAGATGCTGTGCGGTTTCTACACATGGGAGCAGGCAATGTGCTGGTCATAACTTGTAACACGGATGGGTGGGAGGAAGAATCATGAGGCCCTTCACAGCTCATCCGCATGTCATATATACATTGAGTGTACCTCCTATCTACTTCACTGCAACAAACAGTACAAGAAAGACACGAAACACAAGAAAGAGACTCTACTAACACAAAGACCAAACAGAATGCGCCAACAAATTTCATTAAACATGTGTTAATTACACAACTATCATCTTCAAAACCTCCGCAGCAAGCACAAATTCCTGGCCGTAATGCACTCTTTACAGGTGAAGCCCCCCGAATGGCCTTCCGTATTCACCTGAGAAATTTGGGCAGTTATTCCATACCACCTGCATTCCTGATGTGCCTCCGCCATCGCTTTCGATTGCTGCTAAATAATCTCGGAGCGTCGCACCATTTGCATCCGAGTGGCTCAGCCTAAGCTCCTGAACTCTCTTTGGGGCTGAGAGCATCAGCATCCTCAACATCGGCTCCACTGCACTGCCAACTAGGGTGAGGGTGCGTAAACCCGTCGAGGCCTCGAACAGTGGACGGAGGTAAGCTACAACACTAGGTTCTGACGCAGTGTGGACTTCAATGTGAGTGAATAGAGATAATTGGTCACTGATGGAATGTGGCCTCCAACTATACCAGGCTGGACTGAGTCCATTAATGTCGGTGAGGACGAAGTGTGACATGTGTGGAAAGCGACAGCCAGCGGAGAAAGCACCAATGACCAATGGAAGCGCAATTCCCTCAAGGGAAAGGGTATGGAGTTGCTGATGTGTAAAAGGGAAGGTGCCAGTTTTTAGCAGTAGGTATGCCTCGTTCTCCAAGTGCAACTCCTCCAATTGTGGGCATCTCTGGAGAAGGATTCTAAACCACCCGGACGGTAGAGATGGTCCGCGTTTACTACGAGAGATATGTAAGGTTTGAATCCTAACAGTGGAAGCAATCCAAGGGGTAAATTCCGTACATCGCAACGTCTTTGTGTTCGCCAGCAACCGTGTGGGGAGGTCTGGCTCGTAAGGTGCAAAAGAGTTCGCTGGTGCCACCACACACAACTCAGTTGGCGAAGGGATCCCTGGTGGGATGGAATACTTTTTACGCAAAAAAATGTTGACCCTGAGTGTCTGGGACTCTGCCGGCAGCACTAGGTCATGGTATGTAGCACCACAGTGGGTCACATTGTAGCGTGGGTATATGGTGAGGTTGAGTGGTTGACTTTGGGCGAGGAGCACGCATCGCTCAAATTGTGTTTTTCCTATAATCTTATTCCCCTCACGAGTGGAATGAATCATAGGCACACAAGCATACCTCCATAGCCGAGGTGTAGATTGGCAGATAGCCCGCCAGCGCTTGCAAGTCGCTGAGAGTGCGAATGGAACAAGGTTGAAGGTTTTGGAAAGTGCATTGAGGTCATTATATAAAGGTCCTGGGTCATGGTATGAGGATAGAGAAGTGATGATCTCATGTTGTCTCGCGTCGACCGCCTCGATGAAGATTTGCTGGAGGATTTCGGTTGGTATATGACGAACTCCAAATAATGCTCCCTTTCTTTGGGCAATACTTCGGTCCACTGCATGGAGACTATCAGTGCAGGAGAGCATACACTCTGAAGCTGCAATATGGGCAGATTCATGCGCAGCGTGCTCGTCGGCAGCCAGGTGCAAATGTGCTTCCACTTGCGGGGTAGCCTTGTCCAGGTGGGTGAGCAAAGCTTCCGTGAGTGCCACAATTCCAGCCCATGTCGCCAACATTCCCTTTGTAGACGAGATAGTCACTAGAATATCATGATGATTGTCGTACAGATTCAAGGCATTCTGGAGAGCTTCTTCAAGGGCCTTTGTAGAGAGTATATTGGCGGCATAGGCGTCTTTGACCACGTGTGTCGTCGCCAGGCAATCTGCGAAAACTTCGGCAGCCTTCTTGGCGTAGGTGCACTGCGCTTGGACCTCTTCTTGCCTACGAAGAATGAAGGATCGATGTTCAAGATCGCCGTTGAGAAGTTTCTGGAGGGCGGATTTCTCTGTACAATTGGCAGGGATATTCTTATAACTCTGCGATAACGTTGACGCCATCTGGTGGTTTATGCTGAGGCGTCAGTGCATGAGGGACAATGTGGAGTGCTTACAATAGCGAGTGGAGAGTGGTTCGATCGTGGCAGGCCCCAGGAAGCAAGTGTGTTCGAACGCAATTCGCTCGCTCTCAAGATAGATAGAGCAACCGGAGTTTTCGGAAGAATTGAAGAATTGTCTGTTCAATGTCAGTATACGATCAAGACGCCAGTAGAAGGGGGTGGGCATCAGTCCAAATGCTGGAGTTCGTGGGTTGTTGATCATACTCGGACCATCAAGTTTCTTCTATTAAAAACAGTGGAGTCTGGTAACTACGGTTCATGGGGGCGCCAGCCGCTACCCAGTCTTCATTGAAGAGGCTGAGAAAGTGATTCATTCTGTCCAAGCTACAGGAGTAGGATTATCTAATGGTGGCCATGAACGTGCTCCTCTGTACCCCAAGATATTGCAGTTTAAACGCTGCGCGTGGAAAATTTGTCAGTTAAGGTTCTTGGGATGCACGGGATGCAAAGGTGAACATACTATGTCCACACTCAACACAGTAGTGGTGCTCACTCTTATCGTTTACTTCCATCCAAATGGCATCGTGCGAGTCAGTTGGGAGCCCGGTGCAGCCAACGATTCGTTCTGCAGACGAAAGACTATTTCCAGAAAATCAGCAAGCTCCAATCACTTTCTCAAGAGCCACCACGAACGTAAGCAGGGACCAAAGTAGGGTCTTCGATAGTGCCGGGTTTGGTGATGAGGAGTGGGCCCATGTTGAAAACATCGACGCCATGAAGTTGACCGAAAGGCTGGAGGCACTGGAGACCAGTCGCTTGCTCGATATCAGTGGGAACTTGACCGGCTGTTGAACCGGTGTGGTTGCTGCATTTCACGTCGTGGTCACGGATGGGCTGCCTCAGAAAATGCGCGTGGTGAGTTGTGAGGTCGAGAGCATGGGCACGGAGAGCGTCTGTATGGTGAGGGCACGCAAGGGTGCTCTGGCAATTGTTCTGGTTAGGGCTTGCATTTCGGTGTACTTCGAGGATTTTGCTACAGTCGCCTATCACCTGCCGGGCAGCTTAGCAGTGCTCGCTGGAATCTGAGACCACAGTAGGCAGCGATGTATCAAACATAGTCATACATCGAGAAGGACCCATTCTATTACTTTCCCCTGCATGCGCCGCCTCTAACTCACTGATCTATGCTTGACCCGATTCCATGGTGGATCACGCAGTGAGCAACGCGTGATTAGCGGGGCACAAAGCATCAATTCAGAATCTATGGTACGCTTATATGCTTAAATGAGCACTCTTGTCATGTGCTGACCATGCCTCAGATACTTTGACAAAGTCCATGTTGCCCATGGCAACTTCCTCACCTGGGATCAGGTCAATCGACATGCAAGGGTATCTATGTATCCCCCTTTGTATGTTCAGGGCATTTTCCTCTTGACTGGATAGTGTCTTTGACAGCAAGCTGTTTGCAAACAATTTCTGGCTTGGTGCCAAGGGTAGGCTTTGAGTCCGCTGAAACTCCTCCACAGCCCTTTTAAGGACCTCTTCCTTCTTTACAGCTGCTGTATTTGCTTTGGCAGCCTTTGTGATCGATCCTGGCTTTGGACACTGGCTTTGAGGGCTCACTCGCAGTCCTTTTGCTCAAGAGATGAGCTGCAACACAAAGATTTGGGTTCCTCACGACTATTTTAGGTTCTGGGCATCGCGACCTAGGTTCACGTGCATTTTCCAGCCCTGGATCCTTATGCAATTAGGTGTTTTTGGTGTCTGGCTCACATTGCAAGTGGGATTAATGGTGCGCACATCAGATGACAGTTTCAAGAAGTATAATAATCCTATTTACATATGTGAATGGGCAAAGCAAGAGGTTTGGTGTCGCGTGGGTGCTGTTGCCCGGTGGGTGATACTGCCCGGTGGGTGATACGCCACTGTATTTGGTCAAGGTCGAAAGTGTTGGGAGGCTGGGGGCTCGCCAGTCCACATCTTGCTGTTCTCTTCTCCCTGCTATCGTAATTCCTGCTCTTTACTGTGCATATGAACCTAAGACCCCATTTTCACAGACCTGGTGCTATGTGGTTTCCACATCAAATCTCGTTGGACCACCCACTATGCTCCCTTCACAATCACGACGCACGAGAGAGGCTCCAGAAACACAGACCAACAGCGCGGCTGGTGATACTATGTCGCACCCAGCTCGATCGACGAAGAGACCTCGAATGATCAACAGAGGAGGCCTCATAGTCAGTTTCTGGCGCCTCGTTCGCTCGCCTTCCCGTCAAACCATTCCGTAACAAACAAACGCCTCTATCAAACTCTCTACCATTTGTGCGCCCTGATTTACCTCCCGGGGTTCGGGCTGCTCTTTTGGATGTCACAACTGTCGTTCCGGCACCGACAGGAATGTCAAGATGTGGTGTTCGAACTTCGATCGGGACACTGGGGGACAGTACATGCGTCATTGGTGCGAGAGGTGCTTAGCTTTGTGGTATGGGTTCAACGGGCGCGGTCTCCTCCCCACGTACGCCTGTTCTGGGGAAGAGTTAGCACCAAAGAAGATCAAAATCTAGGAGAACGTGGTAAATACGGTGGGATTGGACTTGGACTCGGGGTCATACCCTGGAAATGGGTATGCCCTAATTGCTTGGGAAGTGCACGAGTACTTATTGCACGAAGAGGGATGGTTGGTCGAGGTCGAGGTTCAAGAACGACACCGTCGGTATACCACTGGACCTGGAAAGACTGGAAGGGCTCGACGTAGCACCCGGTTTGCGAGGGATTAGACCAAAGGAGGAGAAGAAGCAATCTGTCGCTCCTGCAACATCCCCCGCCCAACCTATTACTCCCAGCCTGGATTCTGTAGCTGGATTCTCAACCCAGAACGGAGAATCCTGTACTTCGAGCTCAACTCCAGCGCCTCTAGTAACTAGACGTTCCTGTATCACCCGCGAACTACCAAATTTCATCGTTCCCGAGTTTGGCCACACAGTGCATGCTAATGGTCATGGATAATTCCAGATTTTTTGGGCAGGCTGTGGCAGGGATTGTCGTCTGTGTTGGTGTGCCACCCGAAAGCGTACGAGAACATGCCCAGATGGTGCCCCTGAAAGTATGGGCAGTGTTAGTGTTAGTTCCGCGGAGCTCTATAAGCCGGGTTTCCCTGAGGAGAGGGAGAGATGGAGAAGGGATGTTGGGCTTGTTGAGGAGAGTGCAGGCAGTGATTGTGAGGTTAACGCGGATCGGAGTGGTTCGGGAGGAGTGGAAACTGATCTAGTTGATAGATCGGAGGGGTTACCTCGAGGTGCGAACATTGTCAATGTTCCTTGGGGTGCTAAGCCCTCGCCCGCGCGGAAACAAATCAGCGTGGCTGTCCAGGCCAGATAGAGAACGCAGATATTCCACCGATTACAGTTCAAGCTAGCAGGAACAACGTTGAAAGTAAAGAAAACCTGGGCCATACGTTGATCCCAGGTTCAACTTTATCCCAGTTCGTCAATAGATGAGTGGGAGAGGAATCATGAGGTTCTCCCCAGCTCATCTGCATGCCATATATACATTGAGTGTACCTCCTATCTACACGAAAACATGAAACACAAGAAAGTGACAAGATTAAACGGAGACCAAACAGAATGCGTTATTTGCACAACTACCAACTTCAAAACCGACGCGGGCAGGCACAAATCTCTCGCCGTAATACACTGCTCACAGATGAAGCTCCCCAGATGCCGTTCCATATTCACCCGAGAAATTTGGGCAGTTATTCCACACCACCTGCATTCCTGATGTGCCTCCGCCATTCCCTTCGATTGCTGCTAAATAATCTCGGAGCGTCGTACCATTTGCATCCGAGTGGCTCAACCTAAGCTCCTGAACTCTCTTTGGAGCTGAGAGCATCAGCATCCTCAGCATCGGCTCCACCGCACTGCCAACTAGGGTGAGGGTGCGTAAAGCCGTTGAAGCCTCGAACAGCGGACGGAGGTAAGCCACAACACTAGGTTCTGGCGCAGCGTGGACTTCAATGTGCGTGAATAGAGATAATTGGTCACCGATGGAATGTAGATTCAAGGCTGAATTGCATCCATTAACGTCGGTGAGGACGAGGCGTGACAGGTGAGGAAAGCGACAACCCGCAGTGAAAGCTTGAATGACCCATGGAAGGAAGGTTGCCGTAAGGGAAAGGGTATGGAGTTGCTGGTGTGTAAAAGGGAAGACGGGACTTTGCGTCGGTGAGTATACCTGGTTCTCCAAGTGCAACTCCCCCAATTGTGGGCAGTTCCGGAGAAGGTCCCCGAATTCTGTAGATGGTAGAAATGCCCCGGGTTTACAATGAGAGATATGTAAGGTTTGTATCCCAACAGCGGCGTCAATCCGAGGCGTGAGTCCTGTGCATCGCAACGTCTTTGTGTTCGCCAGCAACTGCGTGGGAAGCACCTGCATGTAAGGTGCCGGAGAGTTTGTTGACGCCACTACATACAGCTCAGTTGGCGAAGGGATCCCTGGTGGGATGGCATGATTACTATGCCAAACAATGTTGACCCTGAGTGTCTGAGACTCTGCTGACAGCACAAGGTGAGGGTATGGAGCACCACCATGGGTCACATCGTAGCATGGGTATACGGTGAGCTCAAGTGGTTGCCTTTGGGCGAGGAGCGTGCATCGCTCGAACTGTATTTTTCCTGTGATCTTATTCCCCTGAAGAGTGTAATTCACCATAGGCACACGAGCGTACCTCCACAGCCGAGGTGTAGATTGGCAGATAGCCCGCCAGCGCTTGCAAGTCGCTGAGAGTGTGAATGGAACGAGGTTGAGGGTTGTCAAAAGTGTATTGAGATCATGACGTGATGATCCTGAGTCATAGTACGAGGATAGAGAAGTGATGATCTCGTGTTGTCTCGCGTCGACCGCCTGGATGAAGATTTGCGGGAGGATTTCGGTTGGTACGTTACGAACACCAAATAAGGCTCCCCTTTTTTTGGCAATACTCCGATCCACTGCACGGAGACTATCAGTGCAGGAGAGCATAGACTCCGAGGCTTCAATATGGGCGGATTCATGCGCCGCGTGCTCGTCGGCAGCCAGCTGCAAGTGTGCTTCCACTTGCGGGGTAGCTTTGTCCAGGTGAGTGAGCAATGCTTCCGCGAGTGCCACGGTTTCAGTCCATGTTGCTAGTATTCCCTTTGAAGACGAGATAGTCGCTAGAATATCACAGTGGTTGTCGTACACATTCAAGGCACTCCTGAAAACTTTTTCCAGGGCCTTCGTAGAGAGTATACTGGCCGTGTAGAGGTCTTTGACTGCGCGTGTCGTCGCCAGGCAATCCGCGAGAACCTCGGCGGCCTTCTTGGCGTAGGTGGACTGCGCTTGGAGCTCTTCTTGTCTACGAAGAATGAATGACCTATGTTCAAGATCGCCGTCGAGAAGTTTCTTGAGTGCGGATTTCTCTGCACAATTGGCAGGGAGATTCTTATAACTCTGCGTGAACGTTGACGCCATCTAGTTGTGTATGGTGAGGCGGCAGTGTACGAGACTTAACGTGATGTACTTACGATAGCGACTGGAGAGTGGTTCGGTCGTGGCAGGCTCCAAGAAGTAGGCGTGTTTGAACACACCTCACTCGCTCTCAAGGTAGACAGAGCAACAACCGTTTTCCGAAAGATTGAACAACTGTCTATTCAATATCGATGCACCAATAGTAAGTGGGTAGACATCGTTCCAAATGCGGGAGTCCTTGAATTATATATTATATTCGGACTGTCAAGTTCTTCTATTAGAAACAGTAGAGCTTGGTAGCTACCTTTCGTATGGGGCGCCAGTTGCTGCCTAGTCTTCACCGAAGGGGTTGAGAACGTGATTCATACTGTCCAAGCTACAGGAGTAAGATTGTCTAATGGTGGTCACGACCATGCTCCTCTGGACCTCCAAGATATTGCAGCTTGAACACTACGCGTGGGAACCTCGTTAGTTAAAGTGCTTGGGATGCACGGGATGGAAAGGCGAACGCACCATGTCCACACTCAACACAGCGGTGGTGCTCCCTCTCATCGTTTACCTCCATCCAAATGGTGTCGTGCCAGTCGGTTGGGAGCCCGGTGCAACCAACGATTCGTTCGTGGTGCTATAGATGAAAGACAATTCCCAGAAAATCAGCAAGCTCCAATAACGTTCTCAGGAGCCACCACAAACGCATGCAGGGATCAGAGTAGGGTCTTCGGTAGTGCCGGGTTTGGTGATGAGGAGGGGGCCCATGTTGAAACCATCGATGCGGTGAAGTTGACCGAAAGGCTGAAGGCGCTGGAGACCAGTTGCTCCCTCGATATCAGTGACGACATCACTGGCATTTGAGCGGGTATGGTTGCAGTGTTTCACGTCGCGGTCACGGATTGGGCGGCCTCAGAAAATGTGTGGTGGTGTGGTGAGGGCGAGAGTGTGCGCTAGGCGAGTACGAGTGTCCTCACGGTGAGGGCACGCAAGGGTGCTTTGGCAATTGCTCTGCTTAGGGCTTGCATTTCGGTGTACTTCGAGGATTTGTGCTATTTGATCAAGGTCGAAAAGTGTTAAGAGGCTGGGAGTTTGCCACCAAACAGTGTTCACTCTCGTCTCACTGGTAAGTATCGTAATTCCCCTCATTTTCACAAACCAGATGCTATGTGGTTTCACACCAAATCTCGTTGGGCCACCCACTATGCTCCCTTCACAATCACTATATGAACCTTGGGACCCACGAGAGGCTCCGGAAACAGAGACCAGCAGCGCGACTGGTGATATGTCACACCCAGCTCGATTGACTAAGAGACCTCGATCGAATGATCAACAGAGGAAATAGTCAGTTCCTGGCCCCTCGTTCGCTCGCCCTAGCCCTTCCGTAACTCTGTGGCACAAGCAAACGCCTCTATCAAACTCTCTACCATTTGTGCGCCCGGATTTACCTCCCGGGGTTCGGGCTGCTCTCTTGGATGTTACAACTGTCGTTCCAGCACCCACGGGAATGTCAAAATGTGATGTTCGAACTTCGATCGGGACACTGGAGGGCAGTGCATGCGTCATCGGCGCGAGGGGTGCTTAGTTTTGTGGTGCGGGTTCGACGGGCGCGGTCTCCTCTCCGCGTACGCCTTTCTGAAGAGTTAGGACCAAAGGAGATCAAAACCCTAGGAGAACGTAGTACGGACGGTGGGGTTGGACTCGGACTCGGGGTCATACCCGGGAAATGGGTATGTCCTAATTGCTTGGGGGAGTGCATGCGTACCTATTGCACGAAGAGGGATGGTCGGTCGAGGGCGAGGTTCAAAAACGACACCTTCGGTATACCACTGGACCTGGAAGGGCTCGAAGTAATACCCGGTTTGCGAGGGATTAGACCAAAGGAGAAGGAGAAGCAGTCTGTCGCTCTTGCAACATCTCCCGCCCAACCTATTACTCTCAGCCTGGTTTTTGTAGCTGGATTCTCAACCCAGAACGGAGGATCCTCTACTTAGAACTCAACTCCAGCACCTCTGGTAGCTAGGCATTCCCGTATCGCCCACGAACTATAAGATCTCGTCATTCCCGAGTTTCGCCACGCAGTGCATGTGAATGGTCATGGAGAATTCCAGATTTTCAAGCAGGGCGATGCGGGGAATGTCGCCTGTGTTGGTGTGCCCACCCGAAAGCGTACGAGAGCGTGCCCAGATGGTGCCCCTGAAAGTATGGGCGGTATTGGCGTTAGGGCCACGGAGCTCTATAAGCCGGTTTTCTTTCCCGGGGAGCGGGAGAGATGGAGATCGGATGTTGGGCTTGTTGAGGAGAGTGCAGGCAGTGATGGTGAGGTTGACGCGGATCGGGGGGGTTGATGGATCGGAGGGGTTGATGGATCGGAGAGGTTACTTACCTCGATATGCGAACTTTGTTGGGGTGCTAAGCTCTCGTGCGCGCGGAAACAAATCAGCGCGGCTTGTCCAGGCCATTTAAGAGAACGCAGAGGAGGGTGATATTCCACCGATTGTAGTCCAAGCTAGCAGGGTCAGCGTTAAAAGTAGAGAAAACCTGGGCCATATGTTGATCCAGGTTCAACTTTATCCCAATTCGACAATAGATGAGTGGGAGAGGAATCATGAGGTTCTCCCCAGCTCAACTGCATGCCATATATACATTGAGTGTACCTCCTATCTACACGAAAAGATTCAACACAAGAAAGAGACAAGAGTAAACGGAGACCAAACAGAATGCGTTATTTACACAACTACCAACTTCAAGGCAGGCACAAATTTCTGGCCGTAATACACTCTTTACAGATGAACCTCCCCAAATGCCCCTCCATATCCACTCGAGAAATTTGGGCAGTTATTCCACACTACCTGCATTCCTGATGTGCCTCCGCCATTCCCTTCGATTGCTGCTAAATAATCTCGGAGCGTCGTACCATTTGCACCCGAGTGGCTCAACCTAATCTCCTGAACTCTCTTTGGAACTGAGAGTGTCAGCATCCTCAACGTCGGTTCCACCGCACTACCAACTAGAGTGAGGGTGCGTAAAGCCGTCGAGGCATCGAACAGCGGACGGAGGGAAGCTACAACACTAGAATGTGACGCAGCGTGGACTTCAATGTGGGTGAATAGAGACAATTGGTGACTGATGGAAGGTAGATTCAAGGCTAAATTGCGTCCATCAACGTTGGTGAGGACGAGGCGTGACAGGTGAGGAAAGCGACAACCCGCAGTGAAAGCTTGAAAGACCCATGGAAGGAGTGTTCCCGTAAGGGAAAGGGTATGGAGTTGCTGATGTGTAAAATGGACGATGGGACTTTGCATAGCTGAGTATGCCTTGTTCGCCAAGTGCAACTCCTCCAATTGTGGGCAGTTCTGGAGAAGGTCCCTGAACTGCGTAGACGTTAGAAATGCTCCGGGTTTACAATGAGAGATATGCAAGGTTTGTATCCCAACAACGGCGTCAATCCGAGGCGTGAGTCCTGTGAATCGCAACGTCTTTGTGTTCGCCAGCAACTGCGTAGGGAGCACCTGCGTGTAATGTGAAGGAGAGTTCGCTGACGCCACTATATACAACTCCGTTGGCGAAGGGATCCCTGGTGGGATGACACAATTACTATGCCAAGCAATGTTGACCCTGAATGTCTGAGACTCTGCTGGTAGCACAAGGTGAGGGTACGGAGTACCATTGTGGGTCACATCGTAGCATGGGTATACGGTGAGCTCAAGTGGTTGTCTTTGGGCGAGGAGCATGCATCGCTCGAACTGTGTTTTTCCTGTGGTCCTATTCCCCTGACGAGTGCAAATCACCATAGGCACACGAGCGTACCTCCACAGCCGAGGTGTAGATTGGCAAATAGCCCGCCAGCGCTTGCAAGTCGCTGAGAGTGTGGATGGAACGAGATTGAGGGTTTTGGAAAGTGTATTGAGATCATGATATGAAGATCCTGGGTCATGGTACGAGGGTAGAGAAGTGATGATCTCGTGTTGTCTCGCGTCGACCGCCTCGATGAAGATTCGCGGGAGGATTTCGGTTGGTACCTTACGAACACCAAACAATGTGCCCTTTCTTTGAGCAATACTTCGGTCCACTGCATGGAGACTATCAGTGCAGGGGAGCAAACACTCTGAAGCTGCGATATGGGTGGATTCATGAGCAGCGTGCTCCTCGGCGGCCAGGTGCAAGTGTGCTTCCACTTGCGGGGTAGCCTTGTCCAGGTGGGTGAGCAACGCTTCTGTAAGTGCCACGGTTTCAGCCCATGTCGCCAACATTCCCTTTGTAGACGAGATAGTCGCTAGAATATCATGATGATTGTCGTACAGATTCAAGGCATTCTTGAGAGCTACTTCAAGGACCTTTGTAGAGAGTATACTGGCCGCACAGGCGTCTTTGACCGCGCGTGTCGTCGCCAGGCAATTCGCGAAAACCTCGGCGGCCTTCTTGGCGTAGGTGGACTGCGCTTGGACCTCTTCTTGCCTACGAAGAATGAAGGACCTAAATTCAAGATCGCCGTCGAGAAGCTTCTTGAGGGCGGATATCTCTGTACAGCCGGCAGGGAGATTCATATAACTCTGCGAGAACGTTGATGCCATCTAGTTGTATATGGTGAGCCAGCAGTGGACGAAACTTAGCGTGATGTACTTACGATAGCGACTGGAGAGTGGTTCGATCTGGCAGGCTCCAAGAAGCAAGCATGTTTGAACACACCTCACTCGCCCTCAAGGTAGACAGAGCAGCCATTGTTTTCGGAAGAATTATACACCCGTCTGTTCAACGTCGATATACGATCAAGGCGCCAATAGAACGGGGTGGACATCAGTCCAAATGCTAGAGTCTGTGAATTGTATATTATATTCAGACTTTCAAGTTTCTTCTATTAGAAACAGTAGAGTCTGGTAACTACGTTTCGTAGGGGCGCCAGTTTCTACCTTGTTAGTTAAAGTTCTTGGGACGCACGGGATGGAAATGCGAACGCACCATGTCCACTCTCAACACAGCGGTGGTGCTCCCTCGTATCGTTCACCTATATCTAAATGGTGCCATGTGAGTCGGTTGGGAACCCGGTGCAACCAAAGTTTCGTTCGTGGCTTCGTAGACGAAACGCCAATTCCCAGAAAATCAGCAAGCTCCAATAACTTTCTCAGGAGCCACCACAAACATAAGTAGGGACCAGAGTAGGGCTCTCGAGAAGTGCCAGGTTTGGGAATGAGGAGGGGCCCATGTTGAAAGTACCGACGCCACGAAGTTGACCGAGAAGCTGGAGACGCTCGAGACCAGTCGCTTGCTCGATATCAGTGGGGATGTGACTGGATTTTGAGCCCTCCGAAGAGGGATAAGGGCCTCAGAGAATGTGCGCGGCGAGGTCGAGAGCGCGCGCACGGCGGGCGTCCTCGCCGTGAGGGCACACAAGGGTTCTCTGGCAGTTGTTCAGCTTAGGGCTCGCATTCCAGTGTACTTCGAGGATTTATGCTATTTGGTCAAGGCTGGGAGTTGGATGTTCCTTTGACCAAACTTCACGCCACAGCAATGCCACCCTCTTCTCCCTGCTATCATGGTTCCTGTCCTTTTCCTGTGTATATGAATTTATTATAAGACCTACACGCTCTCATTTTCACAACCAGATGATGTGTGGTTTTCACATATGGGAGCAGACAATGTGCTGCTCATAACTAGCTTGCAACACGGATGGGTGGGAGGAAGGACCATGAGGCCCTTCACAGCTCATCTGCATGTCATATATACATTGAGTGTACCTCCTATCTACAAGAAAAAATGAAACATAGGAAAGAGACAAGACTAAACGGAATGCGTTATTTACACAACTACTAACTTCAAAACCTCCGCGGGCAAGCACAAATTTCTGGCCGTAGTGCACACTTTACAGATGAAGCTCCCCAAATGCCCTTCCATATTCACCCAAGAAATTTGGGCAGTTATTCCACACCACCTGCATTCCTGAGATCCCTCCGCCATCCCTTTCGATTGCCGCTAAATAATCTCGGAGCGTCGTACCATTTGCAGCCGAGTGGCTCAATCGAAGCTCCGGAACTCTCTTTGGAGCTGAGAGCATCAGCATCCTCAACATCGGCTCCACCGCACTGCCAACCAGGGTGAGAGTGCGTAAACCCGTCGAAGTGTCGAACAGCGGACGGAGGGAAGGCACAACGCCAGGTTCTGACACAGTGCGAACCTCAATGTGAGTGAATAGAGATAATTGGTCACTGATCGAATGTAGATTCGAGGTTGAAATACGTCCTGTAACGTCGGTGAGGACGAGGCGTGACAGGTGAGGAAAGCGACAACCCGCAGTGAAAGCTTGAATGACCCATGGAAGGGAGGTTGCCGTAAGGGAAAGGGTATGGAGTTGCTGGTGTGTAAAAGGGAAGACGGGACTTTGCGTCGGTGAGTATACCTGGTTCTCCAAGTGCAACTCCCCCAATTGTGGGCAGTTCTGGAGAAGGTTCCGAAATTCCGTAGATGGCAGAAGTGCTCCGGGTTTACGATGAGAGATGTGCAAGGTTTGGATCCCAACAGCGGCGTCAATCCGAGGCGTAAGTCCTGTGCATCGCAACGTCTTTGTGTCCGCCAGCAACTGCGTGGGGAGCACCTGTATGTAAGGTGTAGGAGAGTTCTCTGACGCCATTATGCACAGCTCAGTTGGCGAAGGGATCCCTGGTGGGATGGCATAATTACCATGCCAAACAAGGTTGACCCTGAGTGTCTGAGACTCTGCTGGCAGCACAAGGTGAGGGTACGGAGTACCATAATGGGTCACATCGTAGCATGGGTACACGGTGAGCTCAAGTGGTTGCCTTTGGGCGAGGAGCATGCATCGCTCGAACTGTGTTTTTCCTGTGATCTTATTCCCCTGATGAGTGTAAATCACCATAGGCACACGAGCGTACCTCCACAGCCGAGGTGTAGATTGGCAAATAGCCCGCCAGCGCTTGCAAGTCGCTGAGAGTGTGAATGGAACGAGGTTGAGGGCTTTGGAAAGTGCATTGAGATCATAATATGAACGTCCTGGGTCATAGTACGAGGATAGAGAAGTGATGATCTCGTGTTGTCTCGCCTCGACCGCCTCGATGAAGATTCGCGGGAGGATTTCGGTTGGTACGTTACGAACACCAAATAAGGCTGCCCTTTTTTTGGCAATACTTCTATCCACTGCACGGAGACTATCAGGGCAGGGGAGCATAGACTCCGAGGCTTCAACATGGGCGGATTCATGCGCCGCGCGTTCGTCGGCAGCCAGCTGCAAGTGTGTTTCCACTTGCGGGGTAGCTTGGTCCAGGCGTGTGAGCAATGCCTCCATGAGTGCCACGGTTTCAGTCCATGTTGCTAACATTCCCTTTGAAGATGAGATAGTCGCTAGAATATCATAGTGGTTGTCGTACAGATTCAAGGCACTCCTGAGAACCTTTTCGAGGGCCTTCGTAGAGAGTATACTGGCCGCATAGGCGTCTTTGACCGCACCCGTCGTCGCCAGGCAATCCTCGAAAACCTCGGCGGCCTTCTTGGCGTAGCTGTACTGCGCTTGGGCCTCTTCTTGTCTACGAAGAATGGAGGACCTAAGTTCAAGATCGCCGTCGAGAAGTTTCTGGAGGGCGGATTTCTCTGTACAATTGGCAGGGAGATTCTTATAACTCTGCGATAACGTCGACGCCATCTAGTTGTGTATGGTGAGGCAGCAGTGTATAAGGGACAACGTGGAGTGCTTACAATAGCGACTGGAGGGTAGTTCAATCGTGGCAGGCTCCAAGAAGCAAACGTGTTTGAACGCGATTCAAGGTAGATAGAGCAACCGCTGTTTTCTGAAGCATTAAACAAGGGTCTGTTCAATGTCAATATACGATCAAGGCACCAATAGAAAGTGGGTGGACATCGGTCCTAATGCCGGAGTCTGTGAATTGTATAGTATATTCGGACTGTCAAGTTTCTTCTATTATACACAGTAGATTCTGGTAACTACCTTTCGTAGGGGCGCCAGTCGCTACCTAGTCTTCACCGAAGACTGCTGAGAAAGTGATTCATGCTCCCCAAGCCACAGGAATAAGATTGTCTAGTGATGGCTATGACCATTCTCCTCTGCACCCCCAAGATATTGCAGTTGGAACACTGCGCGCGGAAATTTTGTTAGTTAAAGTTTCTAGGATACACAGGATGGAAAGGCGAATACACCATGTCCACACACAACACGGTGGTGGTGCTTCTTCTTATCGTTTACCTCCATCCAAATGGTGTTGTGCCAGTCGGTTGGGAGCCCCGTCCCAGAAAATCAGCAAGCTCCAGTCACTTTCTCAGGAGCCACCACAAACGTATGCAGGGACCAGAGTAGGGTCTTCGGTAGTGCCGGGTTTGGTGGTGAGGAGGGGGCCCATGTTGAAAACATCGATGCGGTGAAGTTGACCGAAAGGCTGGAGGCGCTGGAGACCAGTTGTTTCTTCGATATCAGTAAGGACGTGACCGGCTTTAGAGCGGGTATGGTTGCTGCGTTTCACGTCACGGTCACGGATTGGGCGGCCTCAGAAAATGTGTCTGGTGAGGTTGTGAGCGTGCGCATGGCGAGCGTCCTCACGGTGAGGATACGCAAGGGTGCTTTGGCAATTCTTCTGCTTAAGGCTTGCATTTCGGTGTGCTTTGAGGATTTATGCTATCAAGGTCGAAAAGTGTTGCGAGGCTGGGAAAATATTATAGTGTTCACATCTCGGCTTCTCTCTGCTATCGTAATTCCCCTCATTTTCACAAACCAGAATCAATGCTATGTGGTTTCACACCAAGTCTCGTTGGACCACCCACTCATGCCCCCCTTCACAACCGCTATACTATGTGAGGCTCCATCCAGAAACAAAGACCAACAGCGTGACTGGTGATACTATGTTGCGCCTGGCTCGATCGACCAAGAGACCTCGAATGATCAACAGAGGCCCAGTAGTCGTCCAGTTTCAGCGCACGATTCGTTCGCTCGCCCTCCCGTCGAACCGTTCCGTAACTCTGTGGCACAAGCAAACGCCTCTATCAAACTCTCTACCATTCGTACGCCCGGGATTTACCTCCCGGGGTTCGGGCTGCTCTTTTGGATGTCACAACTCTCGTTCCAGCACCGACATGAATGCCAAATTGTAGTTGATCGGGACACTGGAGGGCAGTGCATGCCTCATTGGTGCGAGAGGTGCTTAGCTTTGTGGTATGGGTTCGACGGGCGCGGTCTCCTCTCCGCGTACACCTTTTCTGGGGAAGAGTTAGCACCAAAGAGATCAAAGCCCTAGGAAAACGTGGTACAGACGGTGTGGTTGGACTCGGACTCGGGGTCATACCCTGGAAATGGGTATGCCCTAATTGCTTGGGAAGTGCACAAGTACCTATTGCAGGAAGAGGGATGGTCGGTCGAGGTCGAGGTTCAAGAACGACACCTTCGGTATACCACTAGACCTGGGAAGACTGGAAGGGCTCGAAGCAGCACCCGGTCTGCGAGGGATTAGACCAAAGGAGAAAGAAGAAGCAATCTGTCGCTCATGCAACATCTCCCGCCCAACCTATTACTCCTAACCTGGTTTCTGTAGCTTGATTCTTAACCCAGAACGGAGAATCCCCTACTTCGAACTCAACTCCAGCGGCTCTGGCAACTAGACGTTCCCGTATCACCCAGGAACTACAAGATTTCGTCATTCCCGAGTTTGGCCACGCAATTCATTTCAATGGTCATGGAGAATCCCAGATTTTTCAAGCAAGGCGCTGTGGGGAATGTCGTCTGTGTTGGTGTGCCCACCGTACGAGAGTGTGCCCAGATGGTGCCCCTGAAAGTATGGGCGGTGTTGGTGTTAGAGCCACGGAGCTCTATAAGCCGGTTTTCGGGGAACCGAGGAGAGGGAGAGATGGAGAAGGGATGTTGGGCTTGTTGAGGAGAGTGCAAGCAGTGGTTGACGCGGATCGGAGGGTTTCGGGAGAAGTGGAAAATGATCTAGTTGATGGATTGGAGGGGTTACCTCGACATGCGAACTTTGTTGGGGGGCTAAGCTCTCGCGCTCGCGGAAACGAATCGGCGTGGCTGTCCGACAGGTCAGACTAGGGAACGCAGAGGAGGGTGATATTCCACCGATCGCAGCTCAAGCTAGCAGGGACAGCGTTCAAAGTAGAGAAAACCTGGGCCGTGCGCTGATCCATGTTTAGCTTTATCGCAATTCGACAATAGAGGATCTCCCCAGCTCGTCTGCATGCCATACATACATTGACTGTACCTCCTATCTACACGAAAACATGAAACACAAGAAAGAGACAAGACTTAACGGAGACCAAACAGAATGCGTTATTTACACAACTACCAACTTCAAAACCTCCGCGGGCAAGCACAATTTTCTGGCCGTAATACCCTGTTTACAGATGAAGCTCCCCAAATGCCCTTCTATATTCACCCGAGAAATTTGGGCAGTTATTCCACACCACCTGCATTCCTGATGTGCCTCCACCACGTATATTGATTGATTTTAAATAGGCTCGGAGCGTCGTACCATTTGCATCCGAGTGGCCCAACCTAAGCTCCTGAACTCTCTTTGGGACTGAGAGCGTCAGCATCCTCAACGTCGGCTCTACCGCACTGCCAACTAGGGTGAGGGTGCGTAAACCCGTCGAGGCGTCGAAGAGCGGACGGAGGTAGGCCACAACACTAGGTGTTGACGCAGCGTGGACTTCAATGTGCGTGAATAGGGATAATTGGTCACTGATGGAATGTAGATTCAAGGCTGAAGTGTATCCATTAACGTCGGCGAGGACGAGGCGTGACAGGTGAGGAAAGCGATAACCCGCAGTGAAAGCTTGAATGACCCATGGAAGGAGTGTTCCCGTAAGGGAGAGGGTATGGAGTTGCTGATGTGTAAAAGGGACGATGGGACTTTGCATAGCTGAGTATGCCTTGTTCGCTAAGTGCAACTCCTCCAATTGTGGGCAGTTCTGGAGAAGGTCCCTGAACTGCGTAGACGTTAGAGATGCTCCGAGATTACAATGAGAGATATGCAAGGTTTGTATCCCAACAGCGGCGTCAATCCGAGGCGTAAGTCCTGTGCATCGTAACGTCTTTGTCTTCGCCAGCAACTGCGTAGGGACCACCTGCATGTAAGGTGTAGGGGAGTTCGCTGACGCCACTATATACAACTCAGTTGGCAAAGGGATCCCCGGCGGGATGGCATAATTACTATGCCAAACAAGGTTGACCCTGAGTGTCTGAGACTCTGCTGGTAGCACAAGGTTAGGGTACGGAGCACCACGATGGGTCACGTCGTAGGATGGGTATACGGTGAGCTCAAGTGGTTGCTTTTGGGCGAGGAGCACGCATCGCTCAAACTGTGTTTTTCCGGTGATTTTATTCCCCTGACGAGTGATATTAATCATAGGCACACGAGCGTACCTCCACAGCCGAGGTGTAGATTGGCAAATAGCCCGCCAGCGCTTGCAAGTCGCTGAGAGTGTGAATGGAACGAGATTGAGGGTGTTGGAAAGTGCATTGAGATCATGATATGAAGATAGTGGGTCATAGTACGAGGGTAGAGAAGTGATGATCTCGTGTTGTCTCGCGTCGACTGCCTCGATGAAGATTTGCGGGAGGATTTCGGTTGGTATGCGACGAAGACCAGATAATACTCCCTTTTTGTTGGCAATACTTCGATCCGCTGCATAGAGCATATCAGTGCAGGAGAGATTAGACTCTGAAGCTGCAATATGGGCAGATTCATGCGCCGCGTGCTCGTCGGCAGCCAGGTGCAAGTGTGTTTCCACTTGCGGGGTGGCTTTGTCCAGGCGTGTGAGGAAAGCCTCCGCGAGTGCCACGATTTCAGTCCATGTCGCCAACATTCCCTTTGTAGACGAGATAGTCGCTAGAATATCATGGTGATTATCGTACGAATTCAAGGCATTCTTGATAGTGCCTTCGAGGGCCTTTATAGAGAGTATACTGGCCGCATAGGCGTCTTTGACACTGCGCGTCGTCGCCAGGCAATCTGCGAAAACCTCGGCAGCCTTCTTGGCGTAGGTGGACTGCGCTTGGGCCTTTTCTTGTCTACGAAGAATGAAGGACCTAAGTTCAAGATCGCCGTCGAGAAGCTCCTTGAGGGCGGACATCTCTGTACAATTGGCAGGGAGATTCTTATAACCCTGTGATAACGTTGACGCCATCTAGTTGCGCACAGTGAGGCGGCAGTGTACGAGGAACCACGTGGAGTGCTTACAAGAGCAACTGGAGAGTGGTTCGATGTGGCAGGCTCCAAGAAGCAAGCGTGCTTGAACGCAATTCACTCGCTCTCACGGTAGATGGAGCAACCGCCGTTTTCGGAAGAGTTTTACGACTGTCTGTTCAATATCAATATACGATCAAGACACCAATAGAAGGGAGTGGACATCGGTCCAAATGTTCGCGGGTTGTCCGTTATACTTCGGACAGTAAGTTTCTTCTATTAGAAACAGTAGAGTCTGGTAACCACCTTGCATGGGGCGCCAGTTGCTACCTAGTCTTCATTGAAGAGGCTGAGAAAGTGATTCATACTGTCCAAGCTACAGGAGTAGGATTGTCTAACGGTAGCCATGACCGTGCTCTTCCACACCCCCAAGATATTGCAGTTTGAACACTACGCGTGGAAATCTTGTTAGTTAAAGTGCTTGGGACGCACGGGATAGAAACGCGAACGCACCATGCCCACACTCAACACAGCGGTGGTGCTCCCTCTTATCGTTTACCTCCATCCAAATAGCGTCGTGCGAGTCGGCTGGGAACCCGGTGCAGCCAACGATTCGTTCGTGGTGCTGTAGACAAAAGACAATTTCCAGAAAATCAGCAAGCTCCAATCACTTTCTCAAGAGCCACTACGAACGTATGCAGGGACTAGCGTTGGGTCCTCGACAGTGCCGGGTTTGGTGATGAGGAGAGGGCCCATGTTGAAAACATCGACGCCGTGAAGTTGACCGGGAAGCTGGAGGCGCTCGAGACCAGTCGTTTGCTCGATATCAGTGACGACGTGACTGGCTTCTGAGCTGGTATGGTTGCTGCGTTTCACGTCGCAGTCACAGATTGCGCGGCTCAGAAAATGTGTGGTGAGGTTGAGAGCGTGCGCACGGCGAGCGTCCTCGCGGTGAGGACACGCAAGGGTGCTTTGGCAATTGTTCTGGTTAGGGCTTGCATTCCGGTGTACTTCGAGGATTTGGTCAAGGTCGAAAAGTGCTGCGAGGCTGGGGATTTCACCACCAATCAGTGTTCACACCTCCCTACAATTTGCTGCTCCCGTCTCTTCTCCCTGCTATCATAATTTCTGTCCTGTACTGTGCATATGAACCTAAGACCTCATTTTCACAGACCGGATGCTATGTCGTTTCCAAACCAAATTTCGTTGGACCACCGCGTTGCTCATAACCTGTAACATGGATGAGTGGGAGGAAGAACCATGCGGCCCCTCCCAGCTCATCCGCGCGCCATATACACAGAGCATATCTCCGATCTACATCACCGCAACAAACGGACACAAGAAAGAATGAAACACAAGAGAGACAAGACTAAACAGAGACCAAACAGAATACGCCAACATATTTCACCAAACATGTCCAGTGGATATTTGGGGTCATGTTATTTACACAACTACCAACCTCAGCGGTTAGCACAGATTTCTGGCCGTAATACCCTGTTTACAGATGAAGCTCCCCAGATACCCTTCCATATTCACCCAAGAAATTTGGGCAGTTATTCCACACCACTTGCATTCCTGATGTGCCCCCTTCGATTGCTGCTGAATAATCTCGGAGCGCCGTATCATTTGCATCCGAGTGGCTCAACCTAAGCTCCTGAACTCTCTTTGGAACTGAGAGCGTCAGCATCCTCAACATCGGCTCCACCGCACTGCCAACTAGAGTGAGGGTGCGTAAACCCGTCAAAGCGTCGAACAACGGACGGAGGTAAGCTACAAAACCAGGTTCTGACGCAGCGTGGACTTCAATGTGAGTGAATAGAGATAATTGGTCACTGATGGAATGTAGATTCCAGGCCGAATTGTATCCATTAACTTCGGTGAGGACGAGGTGTGACAGGTGAGGAAAGCGACAACCCGCAGTGAAAGCTTGAAAAACCCATGGAAGGAGTGTTCCCGTAAAGGAAAGTGTATGGAGTTGCTGATGTGTAAAAGGGACGATGGGACTTTGCGTAGGTGGGTAATATGCATGGTTCGCCAAGTGCAACTCCCTCAATTGTGGGCAGTTCTGGAGAAGGTCCCTGAACTGCGTAGACGTTAGAAATGTTCCGAATTTATAATGAGAGATATGCAAGGTTTGTATCCCAACAGTGGCGTTAATCTGAGGCGTGAGTCCTGTGCATCGCAACGTCTTTGTGTGCGCCAGCAACTGCGTGGGGAGCACCTGCATGTAAGGTGCAGGAGAGTTCGCTGACGCCACTATATACAACTCAGTTGGCGAAGGGATCCCTGGTGGGATGGCACAATTACTATGCCAAAGAAGGTTGACCCTGAGAGTCTGGGACTCTGCTGGTAGCACAAGGTTAGGGTACGGAGCACCACAATGGGTCACATTGTAGCATGGGTATACGGTGAGCTCGAGTGGTTGCTTTTGGGCGAGGAGCACGCATCGCTCAAATTGTGTCTTTCCTGTGATCTTAGTCCCCAGATAGACGGAGTTAATCATAGGCACACGAGCGTACCCCCATAGCCGAGGTGTAGACTGGCAGATAGCCCGCCAGCGCTTGCAAGTCGCTGAGAGGGTGAATGGAACGAGATTGAGGGTTTTGGAAAGTGCATTGAGATCATGATATGAAGACCCTGGGTCATAGTACGAGGGTAGAGAAGTGATAATCTCGTGTTGTCTCGCGTCGACCGCCTCGATGAAGATTCGTGGGAGGATTTCGGTTGGTACGTTACGAACACCAAACAATGCTCCCTTTCTTTGAGCAATACTTCGGTCCACTGCATGGAGACTATCAGTGCAGGGGAGCAAACACTCTGAAGCTGCGATATGGGCAGATTCATGCGCAGCGTGCTCCTCGGCGGCCAGGTGCAAGTATCCTTCCACTTGCGGGGTAGCCTTGTCAAGGTGGGTGAGCAAAGCTTCTGTAAGTGCCACGGTTTCAGCCCATGTCGCCAACATTCCCTTTGTAGACGAGATAGACGCTAGAATATCATGATGATTGTCGTACAGATTCAAGGCATTCTTGAGAGCTCCTTCAAGGGCCTTTGTAGAGAGTACACTGGTCACATAGGCGTCTTTGACCGCGCGTGTCGTCGCCAGGCAATCCGTGAAAACCTCGACCGCCTTCTTGGCGTAGGTGTACTGCGCTTGGGCCTCTTCCTGTCTACGAAGAATGGAGGACCTAAGTTCAAGATCGCCGTCGAGAAGCTTCTTGAGGGCGGATTTCTCTGTACAGCCGGCAGGGAGGTTTTTATAACTCTGTGATAACGTTGACGCCATCTAGTTGTGTATGGTGAGGCGGCAGTGTACGAGGGACAACGTGGAGTGCTTACGATAGCGCAATAGCGACTGGAGAGTGGTTCGATCGTGGCAGGCTCCAAGAAGCAAGTGTGTTTGAACGCAATTCACTCGCTCTCAAGGTAGATAGAGCAGCCGCGGTTTCTGAAGAATTAAACAACTGTCTGTTCAATGTCAATATACGATCAAGACACCAATAGAAGGGGGTGGACATCGGTTCAGATGCCGGAGTTCGCAGGTTGTCCGTTATATTCGGACAGTTGAGTTTCCTCTATTATAAACAGTAGAGTCTGGTAACCACCTTGCATCGGGCGCCAGTTTCTACCTAGTCTCCACCGAAGCGGTTGAGAAAGTGATTCATACTGTCCGAGCTACAGGAGTAAAGGTTATCTAATGGTGGCCATGACCGTGCTCCTCCGCACCCCCAAGATATTGCAGTTTGAACACTACGCATGGAAATCTTGTCAGTTACGGTTCTTGGGACGCACGGGATAGAAACGCGAACGCACCATGCCCACACTCAACACAGCGGTGGTGCTCCCTCTTATCGTTTACCTCCATCCAAATAGCGTCATGCGAGTCGGTTGGGAACCCGGTGCAGCCAACGATTCGTTCGTGGTGCTGTAGACGAAAGACAATTACCAGAAAATCAGCAAGCTCCTATCACTTTCTCAAGAGCCACCACGAACGTAAGCAGGGACTAGTGTAGGGTCCTCGACAGTGCCGGGTTTGGTAATGAGGAGAGGGCCCATGTTGAAAACATCGACGCCGTGAAGTTGGCCGAGAAGCTGGAGGCGCTCGAGACCAGTCGCTTGCTCGATATCAGTGGGGACGTGCCCGGCTTTTGAGCCGTCGCCGAAGAGGGATGGGGCGGCTTCAGAAAATGTGCGCGGTGAGGTCGAGAGCGTGCGGACGGCGAGCGTCCTGGCGGTGAGGGCACGCAAGGGTGCTTTGGCAATTGTTCTGGTTAGGGCTTGCATTTCGGTGTATTTCGAGAGTTTATTCTATTTGGTCAAGGTCGAAAGGCGTTGCGAGGCTGGAAGTTGGATGTTCTCTTTGACCACAACTTCACAACTTTGACACTCACATCCGCCTTTCATTATCACGACCTTCCATGTCGAGCAAGTCATCACCTGCGGTGCCCTCGTCCCGAAAGCCAAAGGGATTTGAGTTTACAGTCGACACGAAGGAAGCCGTTGACCTCGCCACACTATCAACGCACGAAAACGTGTTCTTATTCGTCCCAAATCTAATAGGTACACCTGGCCGTACGCTTTATCAGAAAGGGGGTAATCACAGTTTAGAACAGGATATGCACGGATAATACTCGCCGCATTAGCACTGCATTACATGCCCTATCACCCCAGATACAGCATGCTCTTATACGGCGCGTCCTCCCTCCTAGACGCAGCAGACGGCTATGCGGCGCGCACTCTCAACCAGTCCTCCGAGTTTGGCGCCGTCTTGGACATGGTCACTGATAGGTACGCTAGCGCCAACCGCTGTCTCAGTACCAACGCTCACATTTTGCGAACAGATGCGCAACATCATGTCTACTGTGTTACCTTGCCTCTACATACCCCGAATATGCCCTCCTCTTTCAGTTCCTCATCACCCTCGACTTTTCCAGCCACTACATGCACATGTGCAGGTCAGGCGCCTGTCCCCCCTTTCGATTCCCAAAGCGCTAATTACCACTTCGGGCGGTACACAGTACCCTCACCACCGGCTCGAGGAGGCACAAATCGGTCAAGAGCGACGTGAGCAGGATATTGAGCTGGTATTACAAAAAAGTTCGTATAGTCATTGGTTCACCAGATTGCTGAGCCCGGAAGTGCGTCAAAACGGAGGCACCGATATACCTCTGAAAGCTGGGATTCGTCAACGCGAGGTGGTCGCATTGCGGCCCTGCGTCGTGAGATCTCCTGAGCGCTCTCAGTGCTCGTGGTCCTCTTGATGACTCGGTCCACAAGTGATTTTGCGGTGCCTGGTCTTGAGGTGGCTCACCCCATGTCCTCCACACTACCACCTTTCTGCTCGTCCCACATGTTGCTGACCTTACCTTCTACCCACAGCCAGTCCTCTTCACTATGTGCTTCGGCAACGAGCTCTTCTTCGTCTCCCTCTACCTGATGAAGTACGACCTCACCCCGCTCTCCGCCCTTCTCCCCCCCGTTCTCTTCTCCGCCCTCCCATCCTCGGCGCAGTACTACGCCGCTCACATCAGCTATGCGCAATTGTTGGCACTCATCAGCGCGCCGATTAGCGTCGGAAAGAACATCGTGAACGTCGTCCAGGCTTGGAAGGCGAGCAAGGTCCTGGTCGGCGTAGATTTAGCGGAGAGGGCGAAGGAGAGGGCTATCCAGATGGGAAGGAACAGATGAGTGAGGCGTTGTGGTTCTGCAGGTGGGCGTGCACGTGATACGGAGGGTGGGAGCAAGGCGAGGAGTATCGTTATTCAACGCTGGGACCAACCTAGCATGCCTTTTCGTATCTAAGGAGAGGGAGGGTGTGGTCACGAATGTACTTGGCACGTTTCCCGGTTTGGGTGTGTGGACTCGGTTTGATATAAGTGGCAGGTCTGTACATAAAGCGAATATGACCTCTCCATGCGAAGTATGTAACGGGTGATATACGGAATTATGACGATACTGGACCTGGTGCTGTAGTTGAAAGGTAATGGTAGTGAACAAATTAAAGGTATGAACTAAATAACAGATACGTTCAGCAAGCACAATCATTTCTATTGGTGGTTCCTAAATCAGCTTGCTGATTAGATGCAGTCTCTGAGAGTATATCTCCAGAATGAACCACTCTGCTTTCACATACTACCGACAAGACGATTCGATGCATCGACATGCAACGCGAAGCCTAAAACTAGGGGCCAAATTCGTGAATTGTGGACGGGAGTAAAGTAGCAAGGTATGAATGTTCCTACGATAAGGTGTCAAACTATGCAGACATAAGTACGTGCCGCTGGAAACGTCCTTTATAACAGAGCCACTCTGGGGAAGTCGAGGGGCATTTCAGACAAGAGACTCAATGGGAAGTTACCTAACAAGCAGTGGGAAGGTGGTGGGTGGATTGAGGTGGTACGCCCGGTCAAAAGGTTCCAAGGGGTTTTTCAAGGCAGTCCCGAATCGAAATAACTTGATGTTGATCACCATCATGCATATCATGTATTCCAGTAGTGAGTGTATAGAGTTGCAAATAGTTCGGTCGAGATTGCGCTTCGCTTTTGCCACCGACGCGCGCCATTTGCCACCTAACTCCCTTGACTCAACCTTCCTCTTCGTCGTTGAGTATGCCACGAGCGCTGGAGATACGTGAAAAGCCACCTCTCGAACTACCTCGTACCCGTCTCCGCCCTCGTAAAATGTGTCCTAGCAATATCCAAGCGCAAGCGCCACCTCAAATGCCTTTGACTGTGGCTGAACAAGAGCGCCTCCTCCGTGTTGGCCTTCCTACAGAGTTGTGGAAGGAGGTCATACACCATACTGTGAGCGTTGAACACGAAT
>Ga0307515_10002133_pt1 | contig 43373 bp, 34 predicted proteins | sample 17_EM_MG_FD_194513 | JGI IMG/M metagenome (GOLD analysis project Ga0307515, IMG submission 194513) | Populus trichocarpa ectomycorrhiza microbial communities from riparian zone in the Pacific Northwest, United States - 17_EM | ecosystem: Host-associated > Plants > Roots > Unclassified | place... | reverse complement strand
CGACCCGTCGCCTGGGCGACAGGCAGCGTGTAATTCTCCGTCAGAGGGTACGAGGTTCCGTCAGAGCCATCAGAGCCGTCTGGAACACCCGGGTGTTTCAGACGGAAACCAGGGTTGTTGCTGATGTACTGCTCTCTTCCCATTCTCTTGCCCAACTTTCTGACGGTCAGGTTTGTGTCCTCTTCCCACATGTTTTCACAGTTAATGCCTCTTTCCAACAGCTGCCTTACTGCCATTGTTTACCCTGTGTTCAGACTCACTGTTACACTTCTTTCTTAATCGATACCAGCTGTTTCCTGCTGTTTGAATAATTCACCTTCCCTCCAAGCACCCGCTTCCTATCAACAGATCTCCCGTCTTTTTCTTCTTTACTATTGAAATACATTTCTGTCTGATTTTTCCTCTTGAAAGATGTCAATCGTCTCCCAGCATTGTGCCAGGTCTGATTACTGATGCTTATGTATTGATGTCTCAGGAGTGGCCTCAAATAACCTGGTCAGATCTGAATTTGACTACAAAGGTAGATATGGAATGGCAATTCCATGGACTTTGACTGGCACAGATTTTGCTAATATTGTCTGTTAAGACCATTTACTATTGGTAGTGATGAACTTCCAGTCAGCCCAATTAGACTTGACATTCCACTGTCTGGTAATCAGTTGACTCATTGTACAGAGTACAGATCCACCATTGATTATTGTATGTCTGATTACTTCCATTGAAAGGCAATAGGCATGTACATGATATGATAGACATGGGTATATCTGCTCCTCTGAAGAAAGAGGTGTCCATGGCAGCTGGTACTACAATGTGGGATATTTCTTGAAGGATGTGAAGGGCCCAGTACTTGATAAGTGGTATGTAATTGAGTACATGGTTCGTCAAGTTATTGCTGGAAGATCTATTATTGGCACATGGCCCAGCATTGCTACTGCAATCATCTGTAGCAGAAATGAATCAACTTTGCTCAGTTGACATTCAGATCAGTCCAGCAGTTGTAGTCTGGAGAATGAAGAGAGGTTTATGTCGAAAATTGAACAATTGCAAGTTTGTGGGAGCTTTTGTAGGGCAACTTGGGATCAATGTCAATTGGCAGTCATTTGTGATGTGAACTCTTTCTTTTACTTCCTTCTTAGTCCAGCTTCAGCATCATGTGCAGTTTTTTTCCTCTCAGTTTGCTGCTAAGCTATTCTTTCTGTGTATTCTATTCCTGCCACCCTCCCATGACTTCTATTATCCTCTTCAGCATTCTTCATAATCTGACCAAAATCCAATACTCTCACTGTCAATTCATGGAAATATAGGGAATCAGTATCTTTGTTAGCCTATGAATGAAGTTCTTTGTAGATTGTCCTTTCCTGTTCCAGTTTCAGGTTAGGGTCTATTCACCATTTTGCTCCTGTTACCATACTTGGTGTCATTGTCTTACTAATTACCCAGGTATGAGGATACTGTATGATATCCTAGTCTCCCCATTGTACAGATCAGCTCTGTTATTCTTAAATCTCCTGGTACCCTCTGGATTCTTTTCTGGTCTATATAAGTGGTGGTCATCACCTATGGATTTTCCCACCACATTGTACTTAAATCAAATTGATATCTTCCAATCCAATTCTTCAAGTAATTCCAATATACAATCATAATCACACAAGCTGTCTACTCTAAAGTACCATGAAATTCTAAATACAATCCTAAATGCAATTATATCATAAGCAATAATATATATGTACATAAATAGGTATATGTGTACTATCCAGTGGTGCAGTTACCATGGTTGAATTAAAGGAGAGTATATTTAGAGTCTAGAAATGTATATAGTGAGTTCACATATGGCTCGGGTTTGTGAGTGATAGGCGAACAGTAAGGAATGAGAACCTGTAGGTGTGTGGGAATGTAGATAATCTGGAGTGAGCTGGGACAACATGGATATTGTGTGAGAATATTCAGTACTGGTGGTGGGATTATGTAGTATGATGAAGAAGTAGTCTGAGTTGTTGCGACATGAGATGATATGGCATGGTTATGTTGATAAGATGCTGGCTGGAGTGAAACACAATTATGAGTGAGGATTTGGATGTTACATTAGGGCACAGAAACTGATTCGAGGTTGGCAGATGAACCATATCTATGGAGAAGTTATTTAGCATTGCACAATTTCCATTTTTTCTCTCTTTACTGATTCTCTTGTATAGCAAAACAATGCATAACTTCAGACGAATACCATCAGCTCTTGTGATGGTTCATGACATGTACTTCCAGTATGAGTTGTGATATCCTATATCACATTATTGTTTCCAATATTGTCTTGATTCCACCCTGCCCAATCAACTACAATCAGCCCCTACACATGATACCTGCTATTGAATGTGTCTAGACCCCTCAACTGAGTGTAAGTATTGTTCTGAACTTGTTCTGTTTCTGTTTGGGTCTATTTACTATCTGATCAATGCTGAACATATATTTCTGACAAATGTGTCGACAACCAATTGCAGCACCCGGCATTGAATATCCTCTAGGAACCACATCAATCACCGTATTCCAAGTACCACTGGGGTAATATTATTATCTTCTGAACCAGTTCGTTTGACTTTACCCGACCCTCTTTTTGATATCTGAATCTGAACCTCTGAATGCTTTTGGGAGCATCAGTATAGTTCTTCTGGGATCCAAAGAACTACTCAATGCTGTATTCTGGGAACAATCAACTACTCCCAGTACAGCAAAGATGTATTGGACTGAGGCAGGCAACAAATACAGGGGCCTTGACATCAACAACCAATGTATAGGGCAATATTTCAATAGGCTTGTAGAAGCATATGTATAGTTCCCTTGCCATCTGGGGGACCCTTGTCATTGCGAAGAACCCCATTGTGCAGGGACACATTTGACAGCAGGATATGCACCATGGGCAGCAACAACAGAAACATTGGTTGAGTTCACACTGATTGTAATCATACTGGCAATCTAGACACCTACTGAAAGAGGCTAGTATACTTGGAACTGGTAGCTGTACTTCATCCGTAGTGATGTCCGAATTCAATTTGTGATGCTGAGCGGCCATGGTGCCTCTGGAAGATCAGGAAAGGATAAGAAGCCAAGTGATAGCACAAAGGTCAGCATTTGGTTAGAGGAGGTCATGGTGAGGATCACAGAACATCACCAGGTACTGCTATAGAATCTAGAATGCATGGAGCCAACGGGGCCACTGCAGAGGGTACACAACCATCCCTCGCAGAGTATTGGCCTGCAGGAAGAAATCACCAATCTGTAGACGAAACAGTTCCTTTCTACTGTCAGAGACCACTTGGAAATGGGTTTTCACATACAGATATTGAGAGAAAAACTGGAGTAGTGCCGATGGAGACAAGCAGTGGCGGGAACCTCTGAAGAGGTCATTGTGGAGTTGCTGGATCTGCTCAGAGATGTATGAGAATCAGGAAATGAAGTCTGGAATTTCAGGATAAAATAACGCAATATGCAGCCATTGGCAGCCAGAGCAGCTCCGGCAGCTTCCCAAGACAAGGTAGACAATGGACTGAAATATCCAAACTCTCTGGACATTTTGGGGTCATATCAAACTCAACTGAGAGGCCAGATTGTGGAACTCTGGATGTTCACCTGCCCCATATCTGCGAGCTTCCCTGACCAACATGCGAAGTTATGTTATGCAATCGGCCATTTGAACATGCTGGCCTTGGCCTGGATTGTGTTATACATCTGAGAGGATGAAACGATAGGGCTTTGACACCTACCAGCTTTCATATAACTCTCGGAAGCGGCATTTGGGGATCCCGGCCAGGTTGGCACAACAGAACACAAGATTGGCAACATTACGCAAAAGAATAGTAAGTTCTCTCATTCATATGCTGAGCTTCAAGTTATTGCCACAGACCTTGACTGGAATCTATTGGTAGACATGAATGCCCTGCCAATCGGACTGTCTCAAGAGATGAAGGATTGCTTCCAGTCTAATAATATGCCTGATGAACTCTGCATGTTTGTAAGGATGCGGCAGAAGCGGGAGAATTAGATCTGATAGAGAGATGCGGAATAGGTTGAGCAAAGATCCAGATTGGGAATAGATTGCACCTCTTGCTCCAAACCCCTGGTGACCCCAGAGGATCCACTAACAGCCCCATTGGGCATGGTTGCTGGAGTTACTGGGGCAGCACCTGTGCACTTCAGCATAGGGCGACAAAGGGTGCCAGCGGATGTGAGGGTGAAACAGTTCATAGATGCAAGGTGTTTACAGCATGGTGGATTCAACCACAGGGTGGCCGAGTGCGCAGGATGGAATATGGGGTGGGAATTTTAGGCAGCGGGAGCAGATATGATGGAAGTAGGAATGACAGGAAGTTCTGAGGCATCGGGAATAGAATGGATTGATAAAAGAAAGATGGCTCCTTGGTTGACCGAACAAGTTATAATTTAAATACTATACAATGATTTGGAGTTGTGTGTTTTCCAATTTGTACAGTGAAGGTATGTGAGTGATCAAAGGAAGGGAAATATTCAGTTATTACATGTACTTTGACTATAAACAATTAGATGATATCATCACATACCCAGATCGATTGTAAACGAACAGACATTGCATATACGGATCTAGATTTTCCTTGCAATGATAAATTATCCTTACAGCAGTCAACTGGAAAACATGATGCCAACACAATTGGCAGAAGACCGATCAGAGCAGGCTACATTATTCACTTTGCTAAAGTACACCTGACGATTCTAGATTACATGAAACAGTTACTGATATTTGTTGGCATGTTGGGACATTATCCCACCATTCTCAGATATCCATGGCTGAGATAGCAGGATTCGGCCATTGGGTTCTCTTCAAATGCTGTCACACTTGGATCACAGTATCATCTTACACAGTCATGATGTACTGCTTATGATACAGGTTATATCAGGTGACCCACCAGAGCTGGTGTACGAAGAAGAGACCTATGTTTTTCACCCAAAAATCTGGTTTCAGAGACTCTGCCGGGCTAATATCAGTATGTTAACTGGGCTACTTTCATCTGAAATATCAGGATAGCAATGTTGATGATTTCTAAAGTCTTGTTATATGATATCACTAAGTCTTTAGTAGGATGGAGACCCAACTGTGAAGGGGCACTGCACTCTGCTCAGAATCTAACTGAGCATAGAAACCAACAGTACATTATGAAGAACTAAGATCTGATTGGAAGAATCGCCTGGTGAGTGACCGTCTGATTCTGTTGTGGTTGTGATGTTGTATACCCATCGGGGAAATCAAATGGAAAAGCAAATAATTCATCCAAGAAGACTGGAAACCACCCTAAGTGGGTGGATGAAAGGTTGAATGGTATGGAACAAGTAGTTCCAAAGCGGCAGCACTGGCCAGAACAGATGCATCTGTTTGCAGATAGCCTGCCAGAAATGGGCTGTCAAGTGATAACTGATTGCAGCCCAGAAAGATATGTGAGTAATCAGTTCCCAGAAAGGTGTGTCAAGGCAATTTGAACGAACGGCAGTATATCAGAGCCATCAGTAGCTACATTTAGCAAGAAAGCGGCCTGGGTAGAGCATTGATGATAGTTATACTTTCCAAACGGGTAGAAATATAAACTTCAGTGGATGTGGGAATGCCATGATAGTGCACTCACGGGATATCCTGTGCTGACACAGATGTGGATCTTTTGGCCCAACAGTAACACAGGAATGAGAAAAGGATATAGGTCAACCAGTATGTATGAAATTGTGTTAGTTGTCAGAGGCCAAATAGCTGACCAGTTTGGATATCTGGGGGTCTCCAACCATTGTCAGAACCAGAAGAACTCAGGGAGGATATTTCAACCGACTTTGTTGTTGGGTTGCAGGAGTGTAAAGAGTGTGATGCCATTTGGGTAGTTGTGGAATGACTCTTTAAAATGTGATATTGTATACCTTGCCATAGGATGACACATGCCCCCGGGTTTGCAGAGCGACTTCTATGGAATGTGCTATGTCTCTATGGACTCCGGGTAATAACATGATTGGACAGGGGATTACAGTTCACTTCCGTGTTTTGGGGGCAGTTGATTTAGAGTTCAGCACCCGAATAGTGGTTATTCATGGCATTTCATTTTCAAACTGAATTGCGGACTGATAGGATGAATGTGAGTACCAAGCAGTATTTACTGATTTTTGTTAACCAAGAGGAGGATGACTCTGTCAAGTAGTTATCTATGGCAAAGATGGCAGCAAATAACAGAGCCTAGAATACAATGAAGTGTACACTGTACTTTGTGGTTCATGGTGTCAACCCCCAGATGACATTGCAAGTTTGCCCAAAGGAATGCCAAGGTCAGCACCGAGTGGAGCCCAATGCAGTACTGAAATTTGTTTAACAAATCCATGAGCGCCTGATGATAACACTGTGACAGTGCCAGGCCGAGTAGAAGGAGGACACAAGTCAATTCCGAGTACCGGCACTGAATATATGGGAAGGCACAATGATCTCGGTGGTTGGTTGACACACTCTGACAACATGGGATAAATGAAAGTTATGGTGGAAGAAACCGGGAAAATATGAATTATGTAGGCAGGTATCACTGGATGCGATCAGATTTGATCGACCCATATCCGTGTGAGATAATACACTATTGCCAGTGTCACAGTCGGATTCTGTGTTTGGGAACCCTTGGCCTGATCAGAGTGTGAACCCACGCCCATGGTGGAAGTAGATAGCAAGGAGGAATATCAAGTCTCGGGTTTTGAGTATGGTGGGGTGTATCAGAATCAGTTACAGTTTTTGATATGCTGTACAGGTTGCAATTCCTCGACATGGAAACCAGTGAAGTTTGTCGATGGACTACAGGCGGTGGAGTAGTGTCAACAGCAGTACCCTGGGAAACCTGGACTATTTGGATACGTTCTCAGAGGACCATGAACCTAAGGGGGGAATACTGCCATGGCTGAGGTATGTGAGCAACAGTTAAAGATAAAGGAACTATGGCTTGTGGGAAGTGGGAGAGTAGATAATGTGGAGGGACATGGAGAGAGGTTGAAATGACATGAGAATATTCTGAAGTGGTGGTGGGTGTATATTGCATAATTAAGAAGTGGTCTGAGGTGTTGTGACTTGGGTTGATGTGATGTGGTTGTGTTGCTAAGCATTCAGTTGGTGCTGTGTGACATGATGAGTGAGGTTTTGGATGGTATGTTGTAGCGCAGAGACTGATTCGAGGTGGGCAGACGAACTGTATATAAAGACAGATTGTTTGGCATTGGTCAATTTCCTTTTCTTTTCTCTTTACTTATTCTCTTATATAGGGAAGCAATAGATCACTTTTGATAAATATCTTCAACATGTGTATTGTTTCTTGATACACACTTTGAGTTGGAGTATTGAAATTCAATTTCGCATCATTGTTTCAAACATCACCTACATTTGACCGCACTGAATACAATGTTAACCTTTCAATGCTGAAGAATATACTCCATTATATCCCTCTGGCTGTAATTGCCATCTATATGCAGTGTACTACTTGCCTGAGTAATTGCTAGCCATCTATTTCTTGGCAATTATTGAGGTTATATTGTGTATTATACTTATAAAATCATATCTAATGGTGGTCAGGAAATTTTCAAAATATTTATCATGCCATGTACTGGTATGTTTGGCTGCAGATATATGATATTAGTATTATGATTGTACATGAAAGCAAGTAAAAGTATATGGAGAAGTAAGTAATTAGATCTTCAATACTAATGTATGTGCCATGGCGATAGCAATTCATGTATGATACATGTTTACCCAGTGTCAGATGACATGCTGCTTTCCACACATCAGCTTGGATTTCATCATTACATTATTCCACTCCTTAGGCACAGACCTTCTGCGCAGCATCCATCAATACAAGAGTAGTACACATTCGGCTGAGTATCACATCATACAGGACGGTAAGTTCCAATACCAATCGGCATGGTGTGTTAGCCGTTGGAGGAATTGTATATACATGGTCACTCCACATTCTATTAGTTGTAGAGGTGGAAAAATCTATACTGATGCCATTCTTACTGGGCTAAAATCCAATTGGAAGAGAGGTGAATAAAGAACAAGTGAACAAATAAAATGTTTAAACTGCTGTCATATATTTCATATCTTCACTCCCCAGCTCTGTGCGTCTAATTCTGTCAACCATTAGGATGCTCTGAGAGAATCATGTAAACTAGATTTTGTTCAGTTTCCAGGTGCTCAACCAGGTCCCAGCTTATTTGTTTATGGTTGTAGCATGTCCATTCAATGATGGAATGCAGCTTCCAATTGTACCGCTGTGAGTAAAGTATGCAGTCCACCGTCCATTCCTCAATTTCGACCGCTATCACCTGGTGGTGAACTGACAATAGTTGGCCATGACTGGCAGCATATATCAATTACTAAGTTGCATGTGGCAAATATTGTGATTCCACATTGTCCTGGACAAGTCAAGTGTGTGAATATTCTTGTTAATTATCTTATGCACTCTAAATGGTCTAGTGTGCTTATGACAGATCATTTTTGGCGGCCTGGATGTTCCCAAGTTTCTGGTTGAATGTCATACTTTGTCTCCAAATTGAAAAGTTATCTGTATTACACTGGATTACATTAACTGCCCAGCAAGTAATTCAAGTATGTATTTGCAGAGAATTCAGTGTGTCTCTTCCATGCCTGCTATCCCTGAGTCTACCTGTGCCCGCCACCTGAGTCAGGGAGCATTGGGTGACATGAATGGCATTTTTAGTTGGTTGTTGTAGTTCACCAAGAATGGTGTAGCAAACTTAAAGTGGTGAATAGAGTTATTGTATACTAATTTCCCAATAGGTAATTGTTGAACACTGTAATTCTGCTGGTAGTAGTAAGAGGTTCAGACATACTGCTCCTTCATTTGGTTCTGCTGCTTTGCCTGACCATCTATCTGCTGGTGGAATGGTATTGAAAGTTGCTGTTTGATACAGCTGTGGGTGCCAATTCAATCTGAATATTAACCAGTTATCTCTTTTCAACAATGGGTTGTGGTATTGTCTCACATACATCATAGTGGAGTGTATGGCAATTCCGTTGGACCGTAAGGTCGCCATTTCCATCAAATAGCTGATACCTACCGAGTTTACCATGTTTCCTAAATTCACTAACATTTTTAGGTCTGTTGTGAAATACATCCTAATTCCAGTCCAACAACTGGATGTCTATAACAATGGAATGTTGAGTTGACAGTGTGCATGACATACTGTTATGATCCTGGGGAATAGGTCACTGGCAGGAATGAATTTCCAGATAACTGACTGGATCATAGCAAAATCAACTTCCTGCATTTTGCACTTAGCATTCTTCAAGGCTTCAAAGTGGCTGGATTCAGGATGGTTATAGGAAATACTAGCAACTCTACTAAGGAGTGCTGCAGGTACATAATACCTGTTCTAATAGGTCAGAGGTCAATCAACTGATGGTGAATGCCAATTATCTGCAATTGGACGACCGAGATTGGTTGGTCCCATTTTGGAGGCTACCTGGTAATTTTCCTGTCATCTGCAATTGGACCATCGAAAAAGGTTGCTGATTCTTTCAGGACTACCAGCACATTCTCCTGTACCGCGTTGATGGCATGAAGATTGTCACCATATGATTTGGTGATGGTAGTCTCAGCCAAGGTGGCAACAAGCACTGATATCAGTCACTCAGTGTGGATAACTCAGTCGGATCTTTTCAATTATCCATGCACTGGTTTGTCCCTCTCTTTCTGATACTCAACACTAATGTCAAAAGAAGTCAGAATATCTGCCTATCTAGTGTTAGGGGTTATCCCTTAGCAGTGAAATTCATATATAGGTGGATTGCAGCAAATAAATCAAGAGTCGAGTGACTATCATTGCAAATCACCTATTCATCAGCAATGGTATGTTCCTCAGTGAAGTCGACTTTAGTGGTATCACACTTGAGTGGCAGGTCGATTAATCGTAATGAATGTACCCGGCCACTACCAGATTCAACTATGATGTTGCAATTATGATGCCATTATTAGATGTCTAATTACCAAACATCGACAGTGTGGCCAATACTAAACCACACCTACTATGTGATATCCAGTGGGACAACAGATAGTTAAGTTGTGATTATGCAGAATTTTGTATGCAGCAAACGTCATGCAATATACAAGTAGGTGGAACCTTTACATCTTCTTTACAGTTGCAAGGACTCTTTGTGGTACTTCCCAGTCATTGAATATTGCAGACCTTAGCATGCAGAGTCTCAGGGATTACTGGCATCAGCTGAAGATATGAGGTCTGTAGGAAACCTAGCCATTTTGTTGAGCTACTGAGCCTTGTGATGCTACATGTGTGTGATCATCTACATTGATGGAGTATTGGTGGGTCACCAATTATATCTCTGATTCAATTGCCAATTAATCCAAATAAAAGACAAGCCGTTAATATGATTGCAATTAAGCACTGCAAGACTATGTATTGGCAGCGGTTCAAACTACTGAACACATTGTGGCAAGATGTTCCAGGTGAAGTTATGAGCAGTCATTTTATTTGTTTGATATCTTTCAGAGGACGGCGCAAGTGGGGAGCATGATGCTTCAGAATCACGTGGGGATGAACACGATGATGTTGAGAGAATTCTTGGTTACGTAAACACAGTATAATCGAAATCGGACTGTTTCTCCCGTGATCAGCTTCCAAACCATTATCGGGTCATAGTAAGATCACCTACAGAAGTTATATCTGCAGGCCTGAACAATACAGAGCTTCCATTGCTCCGACAATAAGAAGATTCCAGTGTATGCAGTAATCCACTCTATTATATTAGCAGCAAAGAGCACCTAACAGTATGATTATGAATTCTATTCAGCACTGCATCATATCCACTCACCACTATGAGGCCGTTTCATATGTTGAAACAAGTCGAAGAAAACCATACTGCGCCTGTCCACTGCCGGATGCTTCTATGCCTTTGGATAGACACAGAATATTGCAGACAGTATTCCTCCATATTGTGACCATATTTGGAGACTTAATCTTGTATTTCAAAGGAGGTAACCATGGTTATGATGCGCTATTCGTCCTATACTTAGCAGGGTTGGCAGGCATACAGTACAAAGTCATTCATTTCATTTGCACCAGTCTAGCACCATACCAAGCAAACTTTGAGGAAGTTAATCCTGATGACATATCTTTTGATAATGATTTGTAGTAGATTGCTCTTTGACAGCATCTCAAGGAGTTGGGTCTTGGAATCAGATCAGGGACAATGAGTAGAGCAATCGAATAGGTAGCCATGCTTAATCTTAAGAAGAGTTGTAATGATTGTTGGGATTAAGATGCCCCATATCAGCATACTAGTTTCAGTGCTTCGCAGCTGATGAATGATTGCAAGGATTGTTGGGTGAGCTACTGCTTTATATACGAGGGGTTTATGTATTGTTTTACACACTCCTCTGCAACTCTTGATTGCCGCCTATGTCACTCAATTGAGAGAGGTATTGCAGACACCACAACATTGGAGTGTCAGCATTGTCAAAGTGACGCGTATTGTTCTACAACTGTCCACACCGGGATATGTCATGGACAAGCCAGGTTCACAATAAGCTGAGTCTGAGTCGAACACTGCAAAGTACAGAACTGTGAGTACAGGACTTGCAAAGAACATAACGAACAAGTAATCGTCCTAATTGATCAACTTTCATTCCCAACCACACACCCTTTCGTAACATTACATGATGACAAAGACAAGGCAGCATCCCAAACAGTTGAGAAGAGTATTGGACCGGAAGAGATTTAGAGATGTGAATTCTAGCAGAGGGATATCACATGCAACATCCAGCACTTTCGGCAATTGTTTCAGAACTTTCAGATGCTTCTGGTGGAAGCCACTCGACAGTGCAGACTGATCAAGAAATCAGGGGAACCAGTGGAGCCACATATTTGAATCGGCGAAGTAATAATATAAGCAGCCAACCCAGTACACCAATAGTTAAGAGGATTGGCTCAGCAAGTGGTGAACATATTTCAGTCATGCAACTCAGAGAAAGAGTTTATGGAAGTAGATTTCGAGTGTGTTCGCGATGAGCTGGAAATATGGGGAGATTGATTACGAAATGAGCAGTTAAAAGTCAAAGCAAGTGTCTCACTAGTTGGAGGCCAGATCAGAGTGCATCAGGCCATACTGGAGGTACTCCTCATGGGAATGACCATCATGCAGAAACAGCAGAATTAGATTGTACAGGAAGCTAGAGAAGCATTCCAAGGAGATTGTGCACAAATTGAAGATGTCGTTGAAAAACTAAACGATACCTTGGTAGGATTGTTGACACTGAACACAACAGTATCATAAATGACAGATGAGTTTATGGTCTAAAAGAATATACAACAAAGACTGGAAAATTAGATTGGATTGTTGGAAAACTAAATGAAGGCCATACCATTAAAGCGATATATCCATAACCACATTGAACCAAATACGCCACATTGCAAATGACCCCGGACATAAGTGCTGGATCAACCACCCAGTTGGAACAATACAAGTTTTTGGAGAGAACATCACATAGGCCATGATCATTACAAGCAGGAAAAATTGCAGTCTGTTCATCAAGGATGTTTAACTTTGCATTCAAATGCTTATATTGAAGGAATGCTGGCTGAAGTACATTTGAAGTTACAAAGAGTGAAATTGCATATTGGGGTGGCAAACTAAGAGGAGTATCCGCAGATGGTGATGGAGTTGGTGAAGACTATGACAAATCTAGCCTTGGTGAGCCACATGAACCAAATCCATCAGTGACCACTGGGATCTAATCCGCCTAATCTTCCTGAACCACTGTGTCTGAATCCACCAGATCTGCCAGGCCCTGTGCCACCGGCAGGTGCAAGTTGATGAAGATGTCAAAGACAGCAAGAAATCAAACATTTGATGTTTGCAAAACGCAAGAAGCTAAAGATTACAAATGTGTTTGATGGAAAACCTAAGAACCACTGTGTTTTGAAGCGGATATCAGTACACAATTTCTGGGAGAATAGCTACAAAGGTTACAAACACTAGGAGAACCAAATGCTGGGTAGGAGGATTGTTTAAGAAATAGGTATTGGCATATAACATGCGGTAGGAAAGACAGGCCATAGGCAGAAAACACCAGAGGACTTCGACAGCAGATAAGAACACATTGGAGAATTAGTTTGACCAGAATGAACCCTGAGATGAGGCATATGCTCCATCGAGAATGGTAAACTGTGAAGGAGATATCTGGGTTTAACTCATGAAGATTGACATGCATAATAACAATGTGTGATTAACTTGTGCCAGCCTTCAATCATTCATGTTGTGTCAACTACCAGTGAAAATCCTTCAGCAAATGCATATGGTGGACCTAATTGGAAAGTCGGACAAAGACATCATATGAAGCATTCTGAGAGCCAGAAGGACAGTAGAGAAACGGGAAGAGTCCAAATGTAATTTGATGACAAAAGCGCCTGCACAGCCTTATATGAAACCTGAAGGAAAAGATAGGGATAATTTAAAGGTCCACAAGATGTACCAAAAGCTAGAAGATAAGGGCTTCATATAGAAGCAGGTTATTAACCCAAGATCCAAAGAACGAGTAATATCATATGCTACCCAGGTCGAGGGGACAGATATGAACGAATTGAATAGGGAGAATCTCCCATGACAATGGCAAAGGTGCATGTGGCCTGCCGATCAAGAAGAAAACGAACAATGATTTATTGATATACATAGGCAAGACATTGAAAGGAATCGGCACCATTTCCAAAACCTAAAGAATAGCAGAAGTTGAAGGTTGGGGCATATGAGTTGGAAGAAGATAGGAAGGATTCATATTCATCAGGAAATGACAGTGTGGAGCTTAGAGATTCTGCTGAAGAACAGAAAGCTGAGTGCAAGGAGCTTGGGGATTCCACTGAGCAATATGTAGACGACAGCAAGGAGGTTCACGATTCTGCACAGGATGACTGGCAGGTCGAAACCCCTGCCTAGTACAGAGGCGTAATAGACACACCAATATAAGAAATCATCACATCAGCACATATACTATATGACACACTGTTGCCACGCTGTTCTCGAAAGCATGGTGATGTTCAAATACAAAGCAACAGAATGAATTCCTTGTCAACTATCCAAGAACCCGATTACTGGACAAGATTACGTCTTCTATACAGCCACGAAGAAGACCGGCAAGATACAACAATTCTTGCCACCAATGGTATGAAAACAACCACTCTGTATGTTATTTGGGGACTTCAATTGTCTACAGTGTCCAATCAGATGTATGCTAGATTTGGAAAGTACAACTTTTGTTATTTCTCAAAATTTTACAAAAGCTTTCCATATCACAGCTGGGGCTTTGGTCATTAGAGGATGAAAAATCATATCGGTGAGAATTCATACACTCTCCCTTGCACTCTATCGCAGAAATTACTGATCTCACATCATGTATTGCCATCTAATTGACATCATCACTCGATCAAATGACTATACTGCATCACTTCCTGGTTGGTATTGTAATATATTCCGTGCTACAGAAACAGCAACCAGACATCTGCACATTCCACATTGCAGAAACGAATGTTTCTGACATGCTAGAATTCACTGAGAGTAATAGAGTGATTACAATGAACAAGAAGCATTACAAGAAGATGCTATAAATATAGAAGCACTCATCGTGAATAATCCATCGACAGCTAAATGGTTACCACTATATTTTCTTTAGTGGTTTCTATTATCCAACTCCAAGTAGGCAGAACAGTTATGAAATTACAACAATTGCAACAAGAGAATTGAACTTATGCTACCCGACGATCAACTCGAAATCGCACATGTTTATGAAAGATCGAGGGATGAAGAACCAGTTGTTGAAGAATATTTGGGAAACATGGTTAGAAAAGGAAAACTTCGCACATCCCATAGTGCAATGGGAAGTTGAATACTTTTCATTTATCCAGGCAACCAGAAAGGGTTGAGACTTTGTGTAGATTATAGCAACCTCAACAAATATACCGTTAAGAATTCACTACATCTTCCTATTATAGATGAATTGCAAGGGCGGAATACATGACTAGACTATATTACCAAGATTGTACTAAAGGCAAGATTCCATTTATTTTGAAAACCATTAGGACATGAAATGTGTACCAATTTCCGCACCAAATTGAAGTGAGATGAATATATGGTTATGCCTTTCACATTGACCAGTGTACCAGCAACCTTTCCAAAGGACCTAAGTAAGATTTTAACACCTTGACGAGGAAACAAGTTGGTCATTAGAAGCGAAACTAATATAGATGACAATTACCGACTGGTGGTGGTACCATATATTGAAAATGTCCTAATTGCAATAATGGCTCCATCCAGAAGCATTATTGACAGGCGGGACCAGTTTTCAACCAATTGATGCACAACAGAATGTGTCTGGAGATACACAAGTGCATATTTCATGCCACAGAAGGTTCATTTCTGTGATGCGTTGTTAACGGTGAATGATTCAACATTGATCCCGAAACAGCAATGGGTATTGTTAATTGGTCAAGATCAACCAACCAGATGGAAACTCAACTGGTCCGGGGAGTGTGGATCTGTTATGGAACTGGTACATTTACCTATACTCCAATAGGTTGCCCAATAACAGCTCCTCTGCGAGGCTGTTGGAATCGGTTCCTTTTCCAATTACCATGCGAAGCAGTATTTTTAAACATTGCAATATTGTTCGTTTCCAGAGAAACCCTAATCCTTTGAGATTTCGATAGCGATAGACTGGGCATAACAGAATCACATGCATTAAATTTTGTAATTGCCATGATACTCTCTCAGAAGTTTGAAGATGGCAAAATACATCCTTGCAACATGATCTCCAGACAAATATCTCCTACAGAATTGAATTATAATGCCTACCATTTGGAATTGCCTACTATAGGTGTGCTGGAAGGATGTGGCAACATATGGTCCCAGAACCACACATCATGCAATAGTCGTTTCGGATCATCAGACTGTATTGTACTTTATGGAAAAAGTTATGCGGAATAGGAGAAATGCTAGATGGGCAGAAACATTACAAGAATAGAATTTTGTAATAATTGATCACAAGCGCTCAACATACCAAGAACCAGATATTCTGTCTTGACATCCTGTGTATACTGTGGGAGTGGAGTGTGCATTGGCAGCAATGAACAGACTGCAGTTAGAACCAGGACAACAATTTAAAATTGAAGCATTTGAAATTGAACATGAAGTCTTCCATGGAAACAACATCCCAGCAATCGAGATAGTTACATTACTTCCGGCATAAAAAATGATCTTCGGAACCAAAGGAATGGCCGGCAATGAATACAAAGCACTCTAGACCACAGTGCATAAGGTACAAAATATGAATGAGAACTACTGTAGGATTGAACAACTGTTAGGCTGGAAAAATCGATTATACACACCAAACGGAATGAGATAACAGCTTATCCCATCAGAGTATGGTTGGAAGGTACCAGCACACTTTGGATGAGACAGGACATTTCAATTGATATCTCGAAATCTGTATTGGCCAAAGTTAGAGGATGATGTTAGAGAAAACTGCAACAATTGCGACAACTGTCAGCTGATGAAAGTACCATGACACGCGAAACACGGATTGCTTCACCGTCCTGAGTTACCCATGAAGCCAATGATACATATTTCGACCAACTTCATTACTGATCTACCCGAATCCAATGGACATAGCGCTATTCTAGTGGTGTTCAATCGGTTCACACAGATTGCTCGTTTACTACCATTTGCACAAGGAGATCCTCTGACAGTCGCAAAGTCTCATCAGAATGATGTCTGGATGTATTTTTGTGTGCCAGAAGAAGTTGCATCAGATAGGGATGGAATGTTTACCGTACAATGCTTGAACAATATATATGAATACCTTGAAATCAACCTGCGAATCAGCAAAGCTTTCCACCCGCAGACAGATGAACAGACCAAACACTTGAGTGAGATTATGGAAACATACTTGAGGTCATACTGTAATCATGAACAAATTGACCCGTGCAGAAATGTGGCCAATGGCTGAGTACACTTTCAATAATTCAAATCATTTATCAATGAGGATATCCCCATTGTGCACACATTCTGGATACGAACCCAGCACCAATTCGATACTCAAGGTACCTTTTCGAAATCCGGTATTGACACTTCACAGACTATTCCTGTTCTCAGTCTTTACTTGACTAAGCAAACATCTGGAAATCATCCATGAAGTGATGGGAAATGATTCAAATAACAAACAGAACGCAATGAAGTTGATTCAGAAGTAGTAACGAGTCAGGCTCAATGGGCAGAATATTAGATCGAAGCACCGAAGAGAGAAGCTGGAGGATGAAATCTATGGCCTATTAGAAATCCAAATAGCGGGTCGCAAAGTGCGATACTACAGACTGAAGTTTCCCAAAGCCAGTTCAATACGTCCATAGTTGAATGTCAGATTATTAGAATCATATTGATGAACCAATTCCCAGAGGTTGGTGGTTGTGATCCAAGCAGATGATGCTACATGCATGATGGAAAATATTATCCCCAGCTGTCCTTCCAGTGCCAACAGTTTGATGCACATTCATTTGGAAAAGTGGGAAGGATATTCACACATTGAAAATTCCTGGGAGACATGAGAATGTGAAGGAAACTGCGCAGAAACTATTGGAAAAGTACTTTAAGGAAAATCTAGATATAGAACAGAATAAAAGATTTGGAAAGAAATAGGTAATGAAAAATATAGATTCCTTTGTCATATGATAATTGCATTGGAATAGTTGACTTTGCTCTCTGAGTAATATCTTTTGTGACAATCGCTTCTTATGGACGGAGCTACCATTGGGTCACTGGTCCCAGGAGGGTGAAGTGGTGTCAGAGTTTCTCTCTCAGAAGAAGTAATGATAAATAAGTGGATTGCAGTGAATACAATGAGAGTCACCTGACAGTAATTGCAAATCACCTATTTGTAAGCAATGTTACATCAGCAAAATGTAAAATGTTCCGGAAGCTATATGCAAACCGCCCAGACACCAAAGTCAACCCCACAGGTGCTCCTATGTATTTCCAGTCACTTGCAGGCCCCCCTGGAGCAAAGGACACTGTTTGCTGAAGCTTCAAGACCATTGTCTGGTGCTCCTGACAGCACCTGCAGTTATGGAGGTGCTTTTAAGAGGCTATTATATTTGACTTATAGGATAGTCAAATTGGGGAGCAGCTGGGGCCTTTGCACAGGTTAGCGGGAGAGCATGGGAGTAGCTGAGACATCTATGCAAGGTCTGCAGGAGATGTTACATATCGTGGGGTATTCTCAGGGCAGTGGTTGTTTGGATTGCAGAACCCCTGGCCATTTAATTGATCATTCGTCATCGTTTGCCATTGGTGTTTCACAATCACAAGACATTTAGGTATATTACAATATGGTAACCAATATCTATCTAAGTCGATCTATATATTTGGATTCAGCTGATCTGGCAGCGGACAGTACCCAAGCACCATTGGAGGATCACCTGGACAATCTCAGTTGAGTGAACTTAGAAATTTATTTGGAGGCTATGGCAAACTTCAAGAGCATGCTCTAGCAATATTGGGAATGAACATGGAGGCCAAGTGAACTCTGAAATGCACCTGGAGGTCATGATGGTGTGAACTTGGTGGCCGTGATGGAGCAAGTCAAGAGATGTGCTTGAGGCCATGACAGTGCAAACTGGGATGCCGTGATCCAGCGTGTTTCGAGATGAACTTGGAGGCCACTATCATGTGCAATGAGTGATGCGGGCTGAGGCAGCGATAGAGAGAGTGTCGAGTCAGCTGTAGGCCGTTATCGTGTCAAGTGGGAGATCCACTTCAAGGCTGGGCTCGAGCAAGTTTGTTGACACATTTGGAGGCCATCATAAAGTAAGTTTGGGGACACACTTGGAGGCCATGATTGAGCGAGATGGAAGATTTACTCGGGGGCCATGATAATGCAAACTTGGAGGCTGTGTTCAAGCGAGTCTGGAGATGCACTTAGAGGCCATGATGATGTGAACTTGGAGGCCATGATCGAGCCAGTGTGCTGATCACTTGGAGGCTATAATCAGGTGAACTCGGAGATGTATTTGGAGGCAGTTGATCTGGATGCGGCCAATCCGCAGGCAGTTATTCAAGAGGTAGTCTTTCTGGACCTGGTTGATCTAGAGGTGGTCCAAGTGGAGGTGGTCTATGTTGTGGCGGTTGAACTAGAGGCAGTTGCATGCAATGTGCAACTCAGGCTGTAACCGTATTCATTGGTTGCCTCATACTTGTCGGGATGAAAGTAGTAGAATACAACACTGTCTACCAAGTGATGCGAGGTGACAAAGGAGAAATGGGAGATGAGAAATGAGAAATGAGAGACTGGCTGCGAGCAGGAGACAGTCGATCTCAAGTTGATGCTGTACTTGGTTTATGTCATACTTGGTGTTAACTCATGTTGATGGCATGGGAAGATAGTGAGGGATGACTTATTTTGGTGTTCTCAGCTGATGGTAGAGTTGAGGATGAGATAGAGAGAGATGAGAGGAGATGGGGGAAATCATTATGAGAAACAGGGTCATCAGACAACTTCATGTGCAAGTCAATTTACTATGCCCCATATGGCAGGCAAGACTCTCAATCCGGCTGGTTGGCACACTGATATGAGGTATTACAAAAGCAATCATACCTGTTGTACCCCTGATTTCCCACATCCTCCCAAGATTGTTCCCATCATTATCCCCTATTTCTCTTTTTTGTCCACAAAACTACCATCCTCGCAGAGCTCAATGTTAAGTCATCCATCTCTACATCTCCATGGCATGGTCATGAATTAACACCAAGTGCAGCATACACCGAGTATACTATACACTGAGTGCAACATCCACCCACTACAGCTGCCACCCAAGGTTGGCTGCCATCTCTTGAGTGTCAAGCTTATGAGTTGACCCCTGAATGTAGCTTCCATTTCCGGTGTTTCTCTTGACATGATCAACCACCACCAGCCAGCTCTGCATTTGAGCGCAATGGTACAGTCAACTTGTCACATTCCCACTATTGTCAGTTAACTATCAGATAAATAGACTCTCTGCAACCGTCACGCCACCCAATTGAAGGCCTCCATCTCATCCACCTCCAAGTACTCCGCCAATGTCCCTTCAGCATGTCTTCTACATGTATTTTGAAACACACTCAATTATGTCCCCCAAGTGGGCATGATCATGGCCTACCAGTGCATCAACTAACAACCTAGATTGGAGACTCCAAGTTTGCACAATCATACCCTCCAAGTGCATCACCACACTGGCTTGATAATTTCCTCCAAGTGCATCTCCTAACCAGCTCGATCACCGAATCCAAGTTAGCATGATTATAGTGTCCAAATACATCTCCAAACTAACTCATTGATGGCCTGCAAGTACATCTCCAAACTCACTCAATCATGGCCTCCTGATGCATCTCTATATTCACTTGATTGCCATCTTCATACACACCTTGAATTGCTGTCAAGCACCAGCTGCAGGCTGTGTAAGTATACTGTGTATAGATGGACATTTATAGACTCATCGATGGATTGATGAGTATTCACACTGAATACATGACCTTTAAACATGGTTAAACAATAAGTGGTTAGTAAGATTTCCAGGTGCCCCATTAGCCCTCCCAAAGAAGATATCATTTTTCCCAGTCTGCTCTACAGTCATCCCAGGTCCTCACATACTTGATGTCTGCAATTCCAGGTGCGGTGAAGCTTGACCCCTGCATTCCCAGGTGTGCCAAGGCATGTCCCCTGCATTCCCAGATGCTCCCCTAGTTGTCACCATATCTTTTATGTCTTTGCAGGTTGGTTGCAAGCGCTCCCAACCATACCTGAAGGCCACTGCATTAGTCCAGTCAACTCTGAGGTTTGACAACACTGGGATTATGGTCTGACAACGTCAAAACTCTCCTTGCAGTTCACAGTGACTAAAGTACATTTTGCTAATGTGTTGTCAGTCAAATGAACTGTAGTGCAATTACACTGCAGCCACATGGTGATTGATTTGTACTCTGTCTGCATTGCCACTACTGTATTCAAATATGAGTACTCAACTAGACCCCCATACCCAGATGTTTTATTCAGAAACATCAAAGGTGTACATAATCATCAACCACACCTAGTATATCTTATCCAGGAGGACAACAGACAGTGAAGTTGCCTTTTCCCAGAATTACAAATGGAGGAGAGGTTACTCAATATGCAGGGAAGCAGAACTGTTGAGCCCTCTTTAGTGATAAGTGAAACGCTCACAGTACTTCCAGGTCATTGAATAGTCAAGTCTGAAGCATGCAGTGTCTGAGGGAGGAATTGCATTGCCTGGAGATATGAGGGCTGAAGCAAACATAGCAATTGGGTTGAGCTAGTATGCATTGTGACACTACAGGTGTGTCATAATCTTCATTGATGGATATTTGGTGGGTTGCTGATTTAACCTCTGACCTATTTAGAGATAAATCTTACTCAAAGATGGGGTATTATTACAATTACAGTAATGTACTACAAGACTAGGTGTTGGCAGATGTTCCAATGCTGAACAATCGAAAGCACAATGTTCAAGATGAAGTGATAAGCTGGGATTAGGATTGTTTGATGTCATGCAGAGGATGGCCCTAGTGGGTAGCGTAATCCTGTAAAACCACTCGTGTATGAACTTGATATACTGGAGGGAATGCATTGTCAGGTGAAGAACGTATTATCAGAAATAGAAAGTGTCATCCGGGAAACGCTTGCAGGCAATGATGGGATCATAGTGCCAAGATCGAGTGAAGTTTCTTCCTCTGGCCTCAACTCTAAGCAGCTTACTTTCCTCCGACAATGAGAAGAAACCAGCTGTATCAATGATTCACTGTTAGACTTTAGCAGTGACGAACAGGGTAATATATTATCCAGAATTTTATTCCATATTCAGTAATAGCAACGGTTCCAAATCCGCTGTTTGGTTCCAGGTCCAGGTTGGAACCGAACTGCAACCATTGCAACATATTTCACACCATCAAAAAACCGAACTGTACTGAACCGGCAGTTTTTTGGCCGGTTCCACAATTGGCAATAATGAGGTTCTACAGTAGGTAAATCCTGGCCAAAAATCAGCAGTGATAGGAGCGGGTTGGGTTTGGAACTGCTCATCTTCGGGTGGATCAGTTACTTGGCAGCTCCAGAACCTAACCGGTGCCGCAGATCTGGTTTCTGTTGAGCTGATTGGAAGTACGGATATCACTATGCCAAGGACTATGATGTAACTTGCCTCTTTCGTAGTTAGCACCATTAGTTATCGATCGACCTTATGTCGATGCGAAATGTCTCGTTACACGATACAATGGACACACCTTCGCATACGCCCGCGCACACTCGACTACTCGAGCACATGCCACCGTACAACAGGTTATGTGCCCTTGTGTTTATAACAGAAACCGACGATAAACACTTCCATTTTCGTTTGTCGAGTGAAGGTCATCGTCACGCAGAAGTATCTCCACAAGCTATGCGATGACCGCGCATTCCACCCTGTTTCGGACGGCCGCTGCTGGACGTCTCCCATACGTCTGAGAGACTATGATAATCGACGATTTCGATACAAGATTCGGATCGTTCAAGATGAGTTCGACGACAATCACAATCACCAAGTTCAGTGGCACGAAGTATGAGCCATAGGCAACCCAGATGGCACTACTTGTCGAGGAGAAGCAAGTGTATGGTATCATCAAAGGATCCGATGACAAGCCCGAAGAGCCAGCAGCAAACACGACCACTACAGAGAAGGCCACTTTCAAAGACTGGATGAATAGCCATGGTGTTGCCAGATTGACTATCCTGCTCGGCATGGAACCGAGGATACAAGCGGAATACACGGTCGTCGACGATGCGAAGACGCCTTGGAAAAAGCTAGCATTAGCCAACAAGTCAAAGGTGAAACTCAACAGCTTCAAGATTAGGGAAGACGTTTGGAGCATCAAGCTACAGGACTGCGGAGATGTCGACAACTACTCATCGCGGATCAATCGGAAAGTCAAGGATTACAATCTCTGTGCTGGGCCATCGAACCCTGACACTGATGCGGACACTGCTATGAGAATCGCCAAGATGAGTAAGCAAAAACACATCTTCTACCACCTTCGAGGGGTCCCAAGGAACAACGACCGGAAATTCTCCCTGGAGCCCATGCGGGACAATGACGCCACGATGACCACCACGCCCGATGAGATCGTCACCAAGCTTGTCGAAAAGGAAGCTGCAATCAAGACAGAGAATGGGCTCGCTCCAGAAGCTCTGCTCTTTGCAAAGAAGGGTGGCAAAGGTGGTAATGGCGCTAAAGCCGGTAAAGACGGCAGAAGGCCAAAGAGGGATAAGAGAGATGATAAGAGAGATAATAAGGATGATACGAAAGAGAAGGATTTCCGGAAGTGCTTTCATTGCCAGCGGCGAGGGCATACCACCGACAACTGCTTGAGCAAGCAACGCAGCGATCCTCCAAAGTCTGCCAACACTGCAGCAAAAGCATCAACTGAAGCATCGGCTACTTCGACTCTCACCACTTCGATCGATAACTATTGGATGGTGGCCAGCTCAAGTGCTTCATGCAGTGATTGGTTCATCGATTGCGGATGCACGACTCACATCTCCGGCCATTGATCACTGTTCATCACCTACACCGAATATCCTCCGAATACGAAGAAGGTGAAGTGATACAATGGGGTCAAATCAGTGGCATCAGGAATTGGAAGTGTTAGGTTGACTTGCCAGCTGCCAGATGGAAAGATGGAAATGATCATACTTCAAGAAGTGGTGCATTTGCCGGGATTGTTCAATCTCATCTCACAATCTCAGATCATGGACAAGGACGTCAAAGTCGAACCGCTGAACCACTACGGTCTCAACATCTACAATCGTCATGGCAAGTTGATTGCGACTGCACCTCAGGTCGATGGGCTCTTCGTTCTGGATCGAGTTCTGGATCGAGCTCCGGAATCGACTGAATACACCGATATTGACAACAACAACAGCTGCCTCCTGGCACTTAAGACAACTGGGCATGCATCTCAGTACGATGCAGAGAAGCGGATGTTATGGCACTGCCGCCTGGCACAGCTCGGTCTAAAGGCTTTGGAGATCTTGCCGACGATCACCGACGCTCCGACGATGACCAGGAAGTGCGATTGCCAGAGCTGCATCAAGTGCAAAGTAGCTCGAAAGCCCTTTACTCCCACCACCTCCCGTGCCACTGACCCTCTGCAGCTCGTGCACTCAGACGTATGCGGTCCACTGGGAACAGCCATCGGAGGAAGCCAATATATGCTCCTCTTCATTGACGACGCCATGAGGCATACGGATGAGTACACATTGAAGTACAAGTCGGAAGCCTTTGAGTAATTCAAAGGATGGAATGCTCTTAGAGAAAAGGAGTTGGGCAAGCAAGTGAAGCGATTTCGTACAGATGGAGGCAGTGAGAACACCTCCAAGAAATTCGCAAAATACCTAAAATCCGAGGGCATACTAAAGGAAACGACTACGCCCTGCAGTCCTCAGTCTAATGGAGTTGTCGAACGGGCGAACCGCACGTTCATGGAGCGCGTACGATGCGTGCTGGACGATGGCAGACTTTCGAAGAAGTACCGGGCGTTTGCAGTCTCGGTGGCGGTCTATCTCAAGAACTGCACTCCAACGCACTCCGTGGTTGGTAAGACTCTGTATGAGGCCTCCCATGGATCCGGATAGAAGCCATCTTTGAAGCATCTCCGTGTGTTCGGATGCTTGGGTTTTGTGCAGGTTCCGAAAGAGAAAAGAAAGAAGCTGGATTACAGAGCCACTCCCGGCATATTCGTTGGGTACAGCATATCGACTAAACAGTACTTCGTGTACGACCCATTGGCCAAGACCCTTCACCGCTTCAGAGATGTGGTATTCAGAGAAGGAAAGCGGTACACAGCACCGAATGCTGCAGACGAAGCGATCTTGAACAAGCACTTCTACAGAGATGTCATCGAGGAACCCACACCCAAACCCACAGAGAAGCAGCCAACCAGAGATGAAAGTTCCGAATGTCAAACGGAGGAGCCATTGGACGACGATTCACCTCCGGATCCTCCGAAGCCAAAGACAAAGAAGTCACGAGAATTGACTGGCCTTGGGACGTCACTTGGAGATGCATGGAAGCCGCCGGCCGAAGGCAGTCGCCGGAACCGCTCTGGGAAGAATATGTTGGCAGAGTCTGCACAATTAGCTATCGAAGATGAGGAATTTGCGGATATGATTCCCATCTACGCTGCAGCTGCAATCTCCGACGATCATGAGGATGGCATCGACAATCCAAAGTCGTACAAAGCAGTAACCCAGTCTCCGCTCGCTGACAAATGGGATACGGCGATGAAAGAAGAGTTAGATGCATTTGGTCCGCATCAAGTCTTTGGAGATTTGGTGGAGCTTCCGGAAGGGAGAATGGCTTTGCCAAGTCACTGGGTACACAAGATCAGGCGCGATAGAGCAGGCAATGTGCAGCGGTTCAAGGCAAGGCTAGTCTGTGGAGGAAATCACCAAATCGAAGGCATCGACTATCAGGCTACGTATGCACCGACTGCTCGCTTGGGCCACGTTAGGCTGGCACTCGCCATCGCCGCCAAGTACGATCTCGAGATTCATCAAATGGACATATGCACAACTTTCTTGGGTGTTGACTTGGAAGAAGAGATCTATATGCACCCACCGCAGGGATATTTTCGTTTGGTCCAAACAGGGAGATTAACAATGACTTCCCGGAAGATGGTACTCCGCTTGAGAAAGTCTCTTTATGGCCTGGAACAGTCTTCGCCCGTTTGGTACGGCACATTCAACGACTTTAATATCTGGATTGGGTTCGAGGCATCACGTGTCGATGGAGGACTGTTCGTGCTAAATAATAAGGATCAAGACATAGTTGCCGCGGTCGTTCTGTACATCGATGATCTCCTCATCATTGCTCACGAGGACTTCATTGGGCAGATGAAGGACCAGATGAAGAAGCGGTTCCGGATGCATGATCTCGGGAGTGTCTCCTTCTATCTCGGCATGAACATCGAACGCATTCGGGAGCATCACACGATCGACATCCATCAGCACTGCTACATTCGGACGATCTTGGTGAAGTTCAGAATGGACAAGTCCAGGCCAGTTGCCACGCCAATGGCAATGAAGCTTCATAAGAGGAAGCCCGACGTAGAAGCTTGCGATCCGACCATATACCAATGAATGATCGGAAGCCTCATGTACGCGATGACCAGCACTCGGCCCGATATTGCATATGCTATCGGAGTTCTCAGCCGGTACAATCACAACCCGAGCAATGAGCATATGGTAGCTCTGAAGCGCATGTTTTGGTACCTCAACAGCACGAAAGACTGGCGTCTGCGTTTCGAAGGAGCACTTGGAGGAGAAACCGACGGCGCACTTGGATGTTATGTCTATTCCGACCATGCTGGATGCCCGGATCACTATAAATCGACAAGTGGACTGGTCATCACCTTCGGAGGAGCGGTCGACTGGAGATCAAGAAAACAGAAGTCGACTGCCCAGTCAACGACTGATGCCGAATACTATTCTTTTGGAGTAGGCTGCCTGAGACTCACACAGATCTCGAATCTCTTGAAAGAGCTTGGCATCCCGACGATCCCTCACGTATTCGCCAATTTACAGTCACTGATCGCGAGCATCAAGAAAAGAATCTACCACGGAACTGCAGTTACACACATTACGACCAAGTACTATCTTGCTGCAGATATGGCTAGAGATGGAGAGAGTGACTTGAGCTACGTACCGACTGCTGAGATGCTCGCCGACTGCTTCACCAAGCCACTGCCGAAGCCCGCCTCCTTGAACCGGTGTGCAGCGATGAGAATGATCGGAATTGGACTTGGGAATGGCCTCGGAAATGGCCTCGGAAATGGCCTTGGAAATGACCTCGGAAATGGCCTCGGTACGCTCAGAAATGGTCGCACGAATGGTATCGGAATTGGAACTGGAAACGGCATCGGGAATGCCATCAGAAAGTAACTTTATTGGGCACCATTGTTTCGAGGAGATCCACCATGTTTGATTGGCTCCTCTTCTCTTTTGTTTACTGTTTTGTTTGAAACGGACGTGATAGCCATCCTGGAGGAGTGTTGAGCTGATTGGAAGTACGGATATCACTATGCCAACGACTATGATGTCACTTGCTTCTTTTGTAGTTAGCACCATTAGTCATCAATCGACATGTCTCGTCACACGATACAATTGACACACCTTCGCTTACCCCTGCGTACACTCGACTACTTGAGCACACGCCACTGTACAACAGTTTCAACCTGGACTGTGGCCGGGCAACCCGGAACTATTGCTACCACTACCCATACTGCATCTTATCCCCTTAGCACCGAAAGATGATTTCGCATTTTCAAACCACTCACAGAAATCATGTCTCCCCAGTCAACTACTATATTCTTGTATGCCTTTTGTTAGAGACAGAATATTAATGACAAAATTCCACCATATAGTCACCATACTTGTAGACCTGTATGGCTATGCATGTATGTTGAAGATTGCAATGAAGATCATGATGGCCTGTATATCCTACACCTCGTAGGGTTGGTTGGCATTGAATATGAAGTCCTTCGTGGTATCATGTGCAGCCTCACAGTATATCCATAATATATTGCGGCAGTCATTCCTCTCGACGGATCTTCTGATCATTATTCCAAATGGCTCGCCCTTGGAAATGATTTCAAGATGATTGCTCTTGAATAAGCCAAGGGAAAGTGAGCTGAGCAATCGAATTGGCAGCTGTACTTAGTCTTGATATATGTTGTATTGATTATTAGAATTGAGAACCCTCATAACATTTGGTATGCTTGTGGGAGAGCACTATTGACATTGGAAAGTACTCCAGGTTCTTGTGGTTGCATTTAGTATCAATCTAATCACTCGCTACCTCAAGATAATACTACCAATGGGTTGCAGTCTCCATAATGGCCAAGAGCTTGCAATTGTCCAGATTATACTTCTTCCTGGCCGAAGGGCTCTTGTCAAGCAGATGTTCAGTAGACTGACAAGCAGGAATTCATTGAACTGGTTGAGAATTCAAGTGATGACTATGCTGTGTGCTTTATTCAGCAATCAAATCAGCATTTCTTATCCAGAAGGCTCCTGAATCAGTGGATCAGAAATGTCCCTATTAACATTGCAAAATTGCCCTCCAGGATCTTAGTTCAATTTATGGTTGAGATGCCAACTCATCCTGAAAGTCAGAAATATATTCATCTGCTTCCGTTTTGGTGTGTTAATGATTGGATATTTCCAGATGAGATACCAGCGGACACTGGTGATGGCCAGAAGCAAAGGGATGTCCCAAATTGATTCCATGTTTGACCTGTAATTGAGAATTCATAAGCTGTCAGACTCCAACCTGATCGTACTTGGGATGAGAACAAATCTGGCAAAGCCGAACCCTAAGACTCCGACATGGCACATTCTGGGTTTACCATTCAAACCACATTCTTATGGTCACTCCAGCACTTTTCTTACCTGCACTTTGTACTCTTCCTCATTGGTCAAGTACATCAGCATATCATGAAACTAGGACATAGTATGGTATTGAATTTCATGCTATATGCCATTATGGATACAAACTTGGATGGTAGATGGTGATTTGCAAATGCTGGAGCGCATTTCTCTGTATTCATATAGGCCATAATGGGCATAAAAGCCATTTTGAACCCACCAGCATCATGAATTTGAACAGAAAGATATGTATTTCAGAGTTCCAGTTGTATAATGATCAGAGTCTTGCATAACAGGTCAAGCATCTCCAACTTCCTGGGAAGGGATATTGTTTATACCCAGCACGGTAATTCAGAGCTTCGCAGTCGACACACAGCTGCTGGCCAGCTTGGTTTTACTTTTGAATTTCAATTTGGGCCCCGGGTGGTAATGACCATCACCGGATTCATACTTTGGATTGATGTTTGTTTTGGATACCTTGATGGTTTCTATCTTGATATCTGAAAGACTGCAGATTCAGCTCTCTGGTAAGTTAAAGCAAAGTACTAGATCAATTGCATGTTTAATTGGCAAGTGCGGTACCAGAGTATCTGTTTTATCTTCCATCAAGATATCCACATACTCTTTGTATCTCATAGAGATATGTCCTCCATCAGCAGATATTACAGTATGTGGTCCATCAACTGTGCATTGGTGTCCATCTTCAACTGAGGTTTTGGAACTAAGCCATGACAAGATAACCTGGCAATTGTGGATAATGTAGTTTTCCAAGAAACAAGCCAAATCCCACCTATCCAGTGATCTTCTATCATATCTTGCCAAGCCAGAAGCAGTCATCCAAGGATTGGAGAATACACCTTCGCCATGACTACTGCTGGTGCAACCAACTTACTCATCTAGCACTTCAGTTGATTGTGTCATTTTCTCCTGAATCTTTACATGTGGCAACATCCATAGTTACTCTCCCCATTCCACTCCATCCCCCCATTTGTATGGCAAATATCTCAGTGGTCTTGTTGGATCATTGGAGACCATGGAATGTCATCACTATGAGTAATTCAGTATCTAGTGTAGGACTGTCCGCAAGGTTCTCACTCAGTATTCCATGTACATCCACAGCAATATCCAACATTGAGTTTATCATTGTTGTACTTCCAACACATCGTCGCCACAGTACATTAGTACTGTGATCATTGTGACGCTAATTTTACTGGACTATTATTCATTATCTTTGTGCCTAATAAGAGCCACTTGCGGTCCTGGGAGAATCCATTTGACGGGGTGCAGAATTAGTCTCTAGCATGCTGGTCAACAATTCATGGAATCATAGTATCAGATCAGATGCTGTAATTGGCATGGTAGGCATCTCTAATACATGGACTGGCATTATGTGAATCATGTATTCAACTGTCAATCCTGTCATGCTGCTCACCCTTACATGCTTATTCACTGGTCCATCAAGGCCATGAGTTGAGATATATACTACTATGTATGGCAGTCCAAGTCAATTACGGAATTGAGGTGCCATGGCAATACTTGTAGTGCAACGATTAGTCGGCACTTGTACACACTTCAACTATTCGGACCGCTCTCACATTCACTTCGTCTGAACTACATGCATGGTTCTCCATCTTGCTGTTCTGTTTGAGTATTGACTTGATAGTGGAGTATTCAGGCTCTCTAAGATGAACCTTGGTCTAGGTGAAATCCAATGAAAATAAATATCCTCCAACTGTGTACAGAAAACCCTCACACTCAATAACTGCAATTCCTGATATGATTCAGCCATCATCTCTCACTGAGCCAGATACCTAGAGAGGTTTGCAGGAGCATTGGTCACTCATATGCTAAAGGAGATCTGGACTGTGATTTATTTGCTATCCCCTAGAGGGGTAAGATTATCAGAAAGGTACACATGCGTATATTGGGGGCACTGGAATGTTTTATCTGTCTGTAATCTGCAATTTAAGCATTTTCATTCCAACTTTCAATATTCCTAGAGCTCTGGTCAAACTGATGTTGAGGGAGTGAGTGTAGAATCCTTGCTGAACTATGATTGATTGGGTTTCAGTTCTTCAGCCAGGTAGGATATGGAATTTTGCAAGTTACATTTCATGCCCTCTGCTTGAGATAATTCTCCTGATAGTTTCTGCTGTTGATGTGGCTGTTGCGGCTATTGCTGTTTGCAGCCTGGGGCGAGCTGTATATCAGTACCATAATCAACAAGCTCATCCACAATTGTGAAATAGCCACTGGATTTATTCAACAGCTTGATCTTGGCGTTGAGTCCTGAATGTAGCTGAACCCAGACACTGTTGAAAAGAAACTTGTTGTCTTGTGGCAGACATTCCACAGCTCATAAATGATTGTTGATTCGATTGCCGTAGACTCTCACCAGCTCATTCGCTTGTAGATGGCAGTAAGTCATACACTTTAACAACCATTTGCATTTACCGGCCTATTTTCTGTGTACCATCTGATTTTTTTTAGTCAATGCCATGCAGTCATTGACACAGAAATCCTGGTCTGTCTGTGGATCTTGAAGCCACCACTCAGGATGAGTCATATTAGTCTGCCTCTGTGACAGGTGTAGCAGATTAATCTATAGTCAGAGAAGACTTGCTGCATACATACCTTTATTGGGATATCTGTGTGGGAATTGCTATGCATGGCACGGAAAGTTAGATGGTAATGTACAGAGAAAGGTTTTGATCTCCTGTGCACCACCTTTGTACATTTCCTGAATTGGTCATAACAATGATTTTTGTTTCCATTGCTTCTGTTCAAATTCCTTGCTGTGGGATCCCCTGTTCACTTCCCTCTGTGTGGCATTCCCCACGTGGCGGTGCTAAATCTAATGGATGGCAGGGATGGGAACTCTCACTGTTCCTAAGTTATTCTGTATATACCTGGGATGGCGGATTCAACACTACACTTCAGATTGGGCAATGGCCCAGAACCAGCAATGTTTGGGTGTCCCTCAGGTCGTTGTGCAGACCAACTCTCAGCCCAATGTTCATGTCGCAACTGTTAAGTTCCTCACTGTGGTCATCCTATTGCTACATTTCAGCCTCCAGATGAATAGAGGGATGTTGGGTGAAATAAGTATAACCCAGCGGAGCCATATTAACAGCTTTCTCTGCTGTGTCATGCATTAGACACATTATAAATTTCTCTCGGCTCACTCAGGCAGCATATTAGTAGTACTGATATAATATTGCTCAGTAGATTGATTTTTCTATCAGTGATGACATTTTTGATGCAATTTGCAGATGTGGTAAACCGGTGTATTCTGGAGAGCGCAATGTATGAAACAACATATCACATGAGTATTGTATGATGCCATGTACATCTATGCTTTGCTGAATACAGCTTGTATTAGCTGTACCATTTTATGCTATAGGAAGTAAGGGAAGATGGACAAGTTAGTGGTAAGATATTCACTACATATCCAAGTGGAATAGTATTGGCTTGCAGCATGTAATAGATACTTACAGGGTCTGAATTTATGTATCACACTCCACACACCGGATTACATCTTGCCTCTTCAGTATCAATGGAAATCACTTTGTAGAAATTTGCATTCACCATCACTTGAATTTAGTAGCTTTGTAGCAGAAACTAAGGTTGATCACAGTCAGAGTATACTTGCAAACATCTGATAGATTGTATAAAATACCCAATAGATGTGAATAACTGATACATCACTAGCAGCATTGAAATTTTGGCCAGTACTATTAGAAATAGGAATGATTCACTTATCCAGGAATTTGGCAAATTCCAGATTTGAAGTTGGGTGCTTTATATATTTATTGTGGCTTATATCAACATCTATGTGGAATATTCCTATTGGTTTCTCCATATTTGGTATTGAATACAACTTTGAATTATTGATATAATTAGAACTAGACTATAAACAAACTGCTTTGTCTGTAGCAGATATGTTAAATAAGAAAAATCAAACCTATTATGGTAATTAAGTAGTATGTTATTAGATGTTTGTACTTGCCTGTACTTGGGATAGTTTGTTTATGCATATACTAGTATTAGCAAATATGTACCTCCAATCGACAGGTATACCATACAATTATCTAAATCCTGTGCAGGGAACACAACATACTATTCCATACCATAACGATAACTCTGGTCAGTATGTTGCAATTTACAGGGGGCTGATACCCAAGACCATTTCTGTACTATCTGTATAGTAAATACATCATCTAATGGAAAACATGCAAGATAACTCTAGAATGATACTTGATCTTCATTGTTCCTTTCAGGATGCCCAAGACTTTTATTCTTCTTTAGCTTCTGAACTGGTAGCTACTTATGCAAAAATTTGCAATCAACCAACTGTGAAATCAGGAATCACTACAAACTGAATATTTTTTGTGATAGGGATTATTTGATCCACCTTTGTATTATATACTGATCATGTGAATCGATTGTAGCCAAAAACAGTGCCTCTCCAATGGAGTTGTTCATACCAGTACTATACAGAGTATTATTGTGAGTACTGGGATAAGAAAGGTGGTTAGAACATACCAGTTACTGAGTGCGTTGGACTGAAGTTTTTGTATGACCCCAATCTTGAATTCAATACTAGCTTGCATTGTAATTTACCTACCCACTGTATTGTAATTATATTCAAGTAAGACTTCTGATATATGCCATAAGGGTTTGAATATTGGGTGAGTTGACTATAAGCTGCTGGCATAGTACAGTAATATTTAAAATTAATAAATAAGTTTTTTGTTATCCAGTTAATCTGTTATAGTATTCAGATACTAGTGAGCTAGATTTGCATGTTCTATATTCTACAAAGTTACAAGTCAACAATCTTACCTGGAAGTTATCCTGTTGATATTACTTAAAAATATCACATAATTACTGGTATCATAACCAGAAGAATCCATACATTGAAAAACACAGAGTATAGACACCTCTAAGGCAGAGTTGTCTAACTTCTCAACACTGCTAGTACCAGGATATTCAATCACCCACTGACAACCTCTTTCATTTCGTAATCCTGATTCTTCAATTGTCAAGCAATTTATACATCTATTTCTCCTTAATATACTGCTACATAATTGTCAACTGCAATCTTGGGACAGTCTTACCAGTCAGTAGTTTGCAAATATATGTAGATTGATCTGTCATCTCAATGTAACTAACAATTGATTTATCTACTACTAGTACTTTTGATATATGTTAATTGTAGACCACTTTTGAATGTGATTTAACAAAGAAGTGATTGGTAAATATATTATAGTAATGTTGGTTCTAACTGAGTGTATCATGCAGCTACAATTCTTCTGTGAACTATCATTCCAAAGTACTGTGCAAATTCCCAATATCTGGTTCATAATGTATATTCAGCATTGTGTTATGTAGCTTATCTAGTATTACAAGAACTAGTGAAAGATACTACAACTGTTAAAGTTTTACAATCTGCACTTTCATTACTTGTAATTTGAACAACTGTTACCTCAAGTTGTAACTATAATGCAACTTGTAACCATTTGACTGGTTGCTGATTATGATAGATGTGATCAGATTGACCTGATACAAGGAACAAAATGCAATCCAAGATACTCAAACTTGAAATATGTATTGAGACATACAATACATCCATTAACATTTTATTCATAGTCATATGTTGATTTGATAAATAATAGAACAAGAAAAGATTGAGAAAAAGGAATATGTACAATATATAAAATTCTTAGTGTATATTGAGTTCATAGATTGTGTCTAAATAATCATTGATACCCAGATTGATCTTTGGCAGTCTGCATTGTAATCTTAAGTACCATGAATGAATTTCTGTATCAATACACTTATGCCACAACCTCCAATCTCCTAGTCCATTGAATCTTTTTCTTATCATATAATCTAATTCTGCCATTATTCTTCTCCAATATTATATTATTCTCCAACAATATATTATTCCTCAATATCATATCATTCTCAAACATTGTATCATTCTTACATCCCATAATGTCAACAGCTCTTAGTTATTCTATCAATGACTTGCCACTCCTAATAGCTCCTCACACTTCCAGTATTGTGCCCTGAAACAATGACCCACTTGCACAGTGCATCATCAGAGAACTGATCAGGAACAGCTTCGGTGTAGCCATAATAGAGATCAATTATAGCCATTAACATTGTACCATATCATGTTATTGGTATTACTACCATACTGTGATGTATTATTGTATCTGATTGTCTGTTTGTCCTATGTATCTGCAACTGTAATTTGGTCAGGGTATTATCTTAGTAGCACCTTCTGCTGTGGGCATTACTGGTGAGTTGTAGTATCTAACTGTGCATTTATACGCATTGTTACCATTTCAAACACACTTTGTCTGGCCTGATAAACAGTTCGTTTATTATCCAGTGGGGCCTTGAGTGTGTTTGAGTGCCATTTTTCCACCCTCAAATTTGACCATGTAAACTTAGTGTTATTTGTAATTATATACCATCTATGGTTCAGATCTCAATGTCAAACCATATATGAATATCATCTGGCTTGCTGTGAAGCAGTGCTTAAACCACCATGGGGATGTATATAGAAGGATATCCAACAGGCTTGCAGAATGATTATTTCAGTGTATCGTATGGGGTAATAGAGAAGACTTCATGGGGATGATCCAGCAATTTCAGTTAGGAGTTATTCAGTCCACTCAGTGTGGGCTATTTAAGCAGAGTAGGAGATGAGTGAGTATACTTAGTGTATTGCATGGAAATGCTAATCAAGCCCACTCTGGAATATATTAAGAGGCAGGTGATCAGTATAAGCTGCAGATATTACTCAGGGACTGTCAGTCAGGGTTGGCTGCATATGCTGCTTGCATGCTGGCTGGAAATAGTCTATCTTGGTTTGCTGCAAATGGTACTCAGTCAAATTGGGTAGAGCAGAGTTTGCACTGAATTTGAAAGTTACCTTCATATCATTGTAGTGATATAGTCAAAGAAGCAATCAGGGCACCTATAGTCAGTGCTCAACCTTACATCTCACAGCATCCCCAAGAAATCCATGAAAAAAACAAGCTTTTAATTTGTGCAGTGTGAGAGGATTTGATAGGAAACTTGGCCATAAAAAAATGTTCAAATGGGTGGATCCGGAAAAACGCAACATAAGTGTGAGAGGCCAAGAGCTAGAAAGTAGAGTGCATAATATAGTGTAAGTTGCCATGATGGCTAGCTTTTCATTGTCCCGGTTGTTGTGTATCTGTCTCGGTTTAGAACTTGATCACTGAGACCATACCACTTTTTCTGCATATTCTTCCACATCCACCCATTGCGATCCCCACACTGGGTCTTGTGCATCCACCCCATTCTCAGTACTTGAGAACATGCAGTTAACGAATGGTCATTATCAGCAATCAGTAGCATTATGAGATAATATCAAATATAGACTACAAGTATCCAGAAATGGTTGGGCCAAACGTCCCAATTGACTGTTGCCTAACACTGTCTGCCTCCTGTTCCTTCAAGTGTCGAAGACACTCGTCTGAGAAGCCCCAACTGACTATCTGTAAACAGCTCATCACGTGATCATGTTGTGTTTTCAGCTACCATCAAGATAGTCCCAAACTACCCACTGAATACAGTCTCAACTCCTGGTCAGCCTGTTTCAACTGAAAACTGTCTGCAGCCAACAGACTGTGACAATAACCAGCCAGCCTTCAAGAACTGCCTACAGCCAACTGTCAGTGACAGTCTCCAACAACCATCTGCTGATACCTGAGATTGACTGTCACCATATCACTAAAATATAATTCTATCAGTGGGGGCCTCTGGGAGTATGTGGACATTGTCGGACAGAAATACCAGGATGGCCCAATCTTGAAGTTGACTATGCTGAGGCTGTTGAATTGAGGTGGACCTGAGAGTGCTGGTAACAAATCTCAAAGTTGACTGGACTGATGAAGTGGCCCTCTAGATTCAACTGGCAACATTTACAATAAATCCCCAGGGTACAGGAGGACCAGCAACAATCTCAGAAGCACCTTGGAACACAAGCAACATAAATGTGACTCGGATCGGAGCTGGTGCACTGGGAAATCGCTGCGACGAACTATCATTGAATGTCTTTAAAATTTTTGAATTCAGTGTCTATTCACAATGATGTGTATATGTATCTTTCTTTCTGTGTGTCTATGGATCTATCAATTACTGTCGCTATTTATCGACATACCGAATGGCAGGAGTGGGTGCAGGCAGTTCTTGAGGGCATTCAGAGGTGCCCCTGCCAATTACTACAGAGTGAACATATTATCCCACATTGAGGCCATGATCGAGCAAGTTTGGAGATGCACATGCGGGCAGAGATCATGCTATCTCAGAGATGCACTTGCAGGCTGTGATCATGCAAGCATAACGATATACTTGAACAACATGATTAAGTGAACTCAGCAAAACACTAAGCAGCTGTGATCTTGGTTGCTCAGAGATTAAGTGGACTCAGACTTACATGTGGAGGCTGTGATTGAGCAAGTTTGGAAATGCAGTTGGTGGCTGAGATTGAGTTAACTCACAGATGCAGTTTGGCCATTATCCAGTGACTTTGGAGATGCACTTGGAGGTAGTGCCAAATGGGGCGAAACAGTGGAGCAAGACGACAGAGAGCGTATCCTCAATAGTTGGTGGCACGTTGCCCAACATTCTAAGGGATTTTGTACGAAGTAGTGGTTTTGGCTGGAGGAGTATTGGCAGCGGGTCAGAAGATATAATTGGCTACCCAGCTGGAAGGAACCACTCAAATTGTGTAGATCTATACAAACTCAGCAATCATCAAGGAGACCAAGATCTGGAAATGATAGAGTGTGTATACAGCCGTGTGATTAGATGATGTCTATCTACCACAGGGTTTCCTCATTTTGTATACTCCCAGTCGCTCAGTCAATGTCCATTGGATATGTCTGTCAATGTGCTCCCTGATGGCTTCCACCTGGCAAATTCAGTGCCTGAGGCGATGAGAAATGGATTTTGCCACCACAACTTCTCCCTGGCCCTCTGTGGAAAGCACAACTCTCCTGTTTCATCCCATATAACCACATACCCTAACCTGAATCAACAAATGAATAACATGAACCAAAAGGAATGACATATACCCAATGCAATACCATACACCAAATGGAGAAATATAAACCTAGAGGAAAAACGTATAGGCGTACACTCTGTGTGCACCAGCTTCTGCCTGCCACCTTCAGGATCCGCCCTCCATATAATGTGATATGTCGAGAAGTATGAAATGTTACCACACTGAGAATCAAATTGTACTGTTACCTTAGTCATTGTGTACATGGCTGCTGTAATTTGTAGCTGGGCTTCTATAAACAGCTCAGCATCTGTGTTTACGGCTTGTTGGAACATGGGAACAGTGTTGTTCCCCAATTATCTCTCTTGGTGTGCCACTGTTGGTATTTCTTCATTCAACATTCTCTTGCATTCTTGGTTAAGGGTGTGCTAATCTAGAATGCAGCTTGCCGATTCCGTATTTGCAGTGTCACTGTCTGAACTGCCACTTCCACTGCCGGCAGTGGAAGGTCAGTAGGGCTGTTGGGTATCCTTGATCGTTTGATAGGAATGCATCTGTAGGGCGGTTGTTGCCTCTGGTTCGGTGTCAGTTGGTAGGATCATGCTGATCAATTCATTGGCAGGAGTGTGCGTGATTGTACTGTCCTTAGTCCTTGTGGAAGCTGGTGCAATCGGGCAGGCCCCTGTCTCAGTTGGAGTGGAACAGATGGTACCAGACTCAATGTTCGCTGGACAGCTGCTGCTATCTCCTGACCCATCCTCAGCCATATCGATCAAAAGCCCTCAAATATTACTCACAATCTGGGTTGGTGTCGATATTGATGGAATCAACCTATGCTGATCGGGGGATGGCGGTAGTAGGGCTATTCCATGCTCTGCAGGTGGTACTGATAATGTCAATATACAATGTCGATATATGTAATTGTGGACATCCATGGCATGGTATCACCTGCATGGCATTGCTAACCACCAGTACCATTTTTGGGCAAGAGCTGCATAGTCAATTGCTGTTTGCAGCAGTGGGAGGCGATTATCTAACAACGTTTTAACTTCCCGGAAGTCGCCAGAAGAAAGCCACATACTAGATTTTGATTGTCTCTATTGCTTGCAGTGGTGCTTGATGTATGCACAATAGAGGTATCTCTTCAGTAACTGAAGATCTCTAGATGACTGCATGGCAGTTGCAGTTGATCACAGCCCCATCTGACTTCCATTGAGATTGCCAAAGATTTCATGGAGTTCAGGAGAGCCCTGTCAGAGGTTTCGCAGCATGTTCGTTGCACATGCCTTCCTCTTCTAGGCCGTTCAATGGAAATGGAGCATCAATATTCTCTGCCTGAAGCAATCGAGGTCCTGCAGGTAGTTGTTGAATCACTTCAATATGAGCATCATCCAATCTAGGTTGCCTTCCGCTGAGTTTGAGAGCCAAGTTACCTGGGCATTAGCATTATTGGTAATGTCCCCAAATTGAACTGTCGATTTTGTGCTGGATGTGAGTGGTGCCTTGTGGGGTGAGCTCATGAGTCGCACCCTTCGCAGCATCTGGTAGTGATCCGCCAGCACTGTCCGAGATGCACTCCCCACTGAGTTGTGATACTGCCTCTGGTGAATGGGATACTCGAGGTGGACCGCGAGCGATGGTTCACGTATCCCGGCAGGAGCCCTCAAGATTCATGGCGGTGGTAGTCACTGTGGAGGTGGCGACTGTGGTCGTGGCGGTGGCTGTCATGGTGGTGGTGGTGGTGGTGGCTGCAGTGATGGTAGCTGCGATGGTGGTGGCTGTGGTGGTGGTGGTGGTGGTGGTGGTGGTGGTGGTTGCAGTGGTAGTTAGTGCAGTGGTAGTGACAGCAGTGGTGGTTGCTGCCTTGGTCGAGTCGAGGTCCATAGATGCAGTAGTAGTGGCTAACGGCTCTACAAATATCATGGCATTGCTGGGTGCTGCAGCAGTCGCAATCATTTGAATGAAGATTATGATTGTTATCAGGCATCAGTTATGATTGTAATAGTGATATTGGATACATTTCTTGGTGAGTCAGGGGAGGTGAATGGTACAGTGCTGTAGCTGTCTGTCCTTAGGAATGTGGGAGGGGGGAGCTCTTTTTATACCTGGTGGGGTATCATGTGCCAATTCCTGATTCATCCAGTCACTAAGTGGTTTCTGACATCCCTAGTATGCTCTTCCCATATCTTGTCACAACTTCGTCACTTCTTCCCCTGCTGTTTTCCTGCTTATACTCTGCGGCTGGGCATATCTCACTTGTCATTTCTGTTCTCAGTGGTGAATTTTCTGCTTACTCCTCCACTAGTCATAATCTATCTTATCTCAATGTTAGCTGAAGGTGAGGGGCGAACAGTAGGAATTGTTTGTTTAATTTGGGTAGTGTTAGCAACGGTTCCGGAGCGTCCCTTCAAGTCCGGGTCCGGGTCCAAACCGAACCGTTGCCAAATTGGCGGTCCGGGTCGTCAATAAACCCGAACTGCCCACTCGGGTACAGTTCCAAGGTAAACTCCCAACCCGTCTGGATTGGGCGGGTTGTAAGCAGGTCACCCAGCGGGTCCATCTATAGATTCATATAAGGCTCTTTTATTTGCAGTGTGTTAATAGTATCTTATCAAAATCGCATTTTCAGCAACCAATAATGTGCTTTTGCTTGTTGAGCAGTTTGCAATATCGATTAATTTGATATCTGTGTTTCACCTTCGATATATGGTATTTTTGCCTAGCAGGGTGGTCAATAATACAGTTATGCACGCGAAGATCCGCACGATGCCTTGATTACAAAATATGCAAGGCCTAAACCTGTTGACGTTCCGTTGACACTCATTTTCAGGATGCCGCAGGGTGCATGTCGCTGTTGTTTTTGCCAGTAAAGGCTGCCGATATCTCATAAATGGATATCTGCAATCAATCGGATCATAACCTGCCCAAGATGCATAGCCACACCTTGTTGACGCTCCGTTGACGCGCATGCTGAGAATGGGGCAGTGACCGTGTTGCTATCTGTTTTGCCAATAAAAGCTGCCAATACTTCCATTATGCCTGAAAACGACCCTGTCACTCGTGAATTACCATACTTACAAGACCACAAATTGTTGACGCTCCGTTGATGCTCATGCCAAGAATGGGGCGGTGACCGTGTTGCTATCTCTTTTGCCAATAACAGCTGGCAATACGTCCGTTATGCATAAAAACGACCAAGTTACTGGTGCATTACCGTACTTACAAGACCACACATTGTTGACGCTATGTTGACGCTCATGCTAAGAATGGGGCGGGGACCGTGTTGCTGTCTCTTTTGCAAATAAATGCTGCCAATAGGTCCGGTATGCATAAAAATAACCAAGTGACTGCTGAATTACCGTACTTACAAGACCATAAATCATTGACACTCTGTGACGCTAGTTTTAATGTATTGTCCATTCAACATCTGCTGCCGTCGACGATTGTTTTCATCCTGATTTGACTTTATCGGTTGTCTTTCTACCTGATTGTGACTCGGCCCTGTGGAAAAGCCGAGCAGCATATAAATCTTGCACTGTTCACTCTCACACAACTAAAAATAATGTATCATGCCAAACGATTCATTGCACCTGCTATACATCTATTTATGAACCGATATTCACACGCTACTTCTTACCATTTGCCCATAATATATCTCTAACTGAAACTCTCGGTCAAGCTACATAAAGCTGGTGAACCATTGACGCATTCTGTCCTACTTTTTCTTCCCTCCTTTATTTCTCCGCGTTTCTACTCCATTGACCGTCACCAACACCTTTTCAGCCTGCCTCTTTGACTTCCGTGTTGGCCAAACCAATCCAGGCACATTTGGCGCGGCGCTCACATCCTGCTGCTCTGGGCATTCCTGATCCTCAATGCCAGTGTTCGGCTCGATATCGGATTCATCATCCGCTGCGCAATCGTCTTCGCTGTTATTTGGATCATCCAAGTCACCATTCCAGTTTAACCAGTCATCGGTGGCCGAAATGCTTTCAGGTGCGCTTGTCCCGTTGCATTCGACTGGATGACGGTTGATTCTCCGGATTCGGCGGACATTTCAGATTTGAGTTCGTCCTCCAGGGAGGTCCTTTGCAGACAAAGCTGGTGGCAAAGGTGATCTTTCTGACAATTTAAATGCAGCCGCACCATCATCTTGAAAGAGTAACCAGGATGCTTTGACGATCACTTCCGTGTCCGAAATGTATCCTACAGCGGTCATCTGTTTATTTTGAGCCCGAGATTCCTTCTGGGTAGCATGTAGGTTGTGGCTGCCCTGCCACATCTCCCAAAAGTCATGAACCTTGGCCATTCTGTGGAATTTCCTTTCTTCCGCGTCTTTCTTCATTTCCCAGTCGTTTTCTGTGTCTGTAGGATCCAATTTCGTGTCAGTGCCTGCCAAAATACCATTATTGGCTCGAGTGAACTGCCTGACAACGACTTTTTCGCGAAGGGTCTCGACTGTGGTTTTTGACTGCCTGCAGCCAATAACATCTCGGCCAACGGAACAACTGGCCTCCACTCCGACACCATGTGGTAAGATAGAGAATATGTCGCGCGCCACATTGGAGAGATCGGCGTACTTTGAGTGCGTTTATTCCTGTTGGCGCCACCAATCAGTTATGTCCGGTAACCAAAATGTACTGCTAATCTTCATTGTGTCGGAGTGGTAATCAATGAGATTTGGATTAATTTGTCCCCAGTGCGTTGGTGCCTCAGGCGGGGAATTTGAATAGAGCCTGGCGGGGGTCATGAAGCGGGCTGCGCGATTGCTTCACCCGGGTGTCATCTCAGCCACATTGATAGGTGTTAAGCATTCATCATCATCGCTGGACAAATCATATGGATCAAATGATGATTGATTGGACACTGAAGCCGTTGCAGAGGGGACGAGATTGCTGCTCGATATGGTTTGGAGTTTATTGACTGGCACACGTCGATGTTTGGCACAGTATTCATTCTGCACATTCTTCAGAAAGGCCTCTTGGTATTGTGTAGTGTAGGATGTCTCGTCCTCAGGATTAATATCCATTCCCCTGTCCCACTTCCTAAACGATCGCAACATCCGGAAAGGATCGAGGATCTGTGCGGCAATCAGAGGCATGCCTGCCGTTGGAGTCACTTCAGCGTAGTATTTGGAAAGCTTCTGTCGAGCTAACTTCACCGCAAAGATGAGGTCTTCTTTCCATGGAGGCTTCTTCTTGGCCAAAGCTCGCATCACACCATCCATGTGATCGAACATGTCATTGTACACTGTAATAATGTGATGCAATGTGACTGTATGCCTCTTTGACATCCAAAGGGTCCAATATCGAAATGGCCTCAATACTTCCATGACATACTTGACAAGCGTACATTCATCCTGAGTTGTAAATAGAGGCCGGTATTCAGCGTAATTTGCGATTTAAAGCTACTTGCATGTGAGTTCCCGTAATCGGTAGGCGCGCTCGAGCAACTCCAGTGTAGAGTTCAAACGTGTCTTCACATCCATAATCGGAAGTACTGCAATGCGGACTTTGGCTTTTAGACAGTCAATGAACTTGTTTCGGCGACCAGGTGTCAGCATAATTAATACAGCAAGCATTCTCTGCTATATGAAGGTCAGTTTCAGGACTTTCAAAATCTCATGAAATACGTACTTTCTCAAATATCTTTGGTAAACCTGGTCTCATGGCCGACACCTTGTTGATTCTAGCATTGCCCTCTTTTCGAAGTCTTTGACTCTTCCCAATGTCTATGCTTTCATTCTCTCCAAATTGCTGATCGCGCTCATGGGCTTC
>Ga0307515_10002132_pt1 | contig 43375 bp, 37 predicted proteins | sample 17_EM_MG_FD_194513 | JGI IMG/M metagenome (GOLD analysis project Ga0307515, IMG submission 194513) | Populus trichocarpa ectomycorrhiza microbial communities from riparian zone in the Pacific Northwest, United States - 17_EM | ecosystem: Host-associated > Plants > Roots > Unclassified | place... | reverse complement strand
TCTTTCTCAAAGCGTCCTTTGGCCTTAGGTAACTTCGCCGTTCCTTTATTCAGCTTAATCGGCCTTATACAATCCGCTACTCGATGACAACCCTTCCTATCACTTGGCCAAGCACACCGTAGACACTCTCCCACTTTCTTCCGTCTCTGGATCTCCGATTGATCGATACCGGCTGTTTTCGAATTATCGCTCCTCGGTAGATCAACTGGCTTCCTCTTGATCCGATTCTTCTTCTTTAGACGTCTTTTGGAAATAGCCGCAGGATTAGCTGAGCCAGTGAAGGTCTTCCCTGCTGCTTCAAGGGCGGCGATTTCCCTTAGTCGTTTCGAATCCTTTAGATATTCCTCACACTCTTTAAGTATCTTATCCTGTCTCTGATCTTCCTGAGTATCCCTAGGTATCGGTGATACGGTTCCCCTAGCTTCGGGAACCCTTTCCGAGATAACGGTAACGTCGATCCTGGACTGAATATTATCGATGTAATTGGCTAGTCCTTGTTCTAACCCAATAATCGATGCAAGCCACCACACACACTGCGCCACAAAGATTTGCTGATTTCTTCTGGCGTAAGATATAACCTTCTCGAGAGCGTAAATGATACCGTCGTTGTCGTTCTCGAAGGTAACAGTCATGCGTGCCGTAATACTTCCAAGGTGCGGGGCTGCCGCTACACAAAGCTAATAGATTCTAGGTATAGATATAATAGATATAGGTATCATAAAAACGCAATAATAAATAAGGATATTTCTCCGCTGGTAGGTATCGTTTTTCTCTCTCTCGAATTTGTTGTTCTTCTCATTGTCGGAACAATGTGATCTCTTTATAGCCAGTGCCCCTCGGCCCAACATTGCCCTGACACATAGCTATGATTAAATCCCTCAATGATAGCCACTTATCTGTGGGTCTTATTGACGACGCCCGATAGATATCCTTGCGGCTTATTTGTTGGCGCCTCTCGGATGGGCCCGCGCATCCCCATAGGAGACACGTATCACTTCGCTCATTAATCAGACCATAACTTCGTATTTAACATCTCGCTCCGATAGGTGGTAGTCGGTTAGTTGGAACGTGGCTCCACCCTCGGTGCCACGTCTCTCCTTTGATATCATCTCCGGTAGTTCAGAGTCTTAAGTCTCAATGAGCTGCTCTGCCAACGTAGAACTCATGCGCGTAATCAAAAGATCATCATTGCAATGCCATCCCTCAACTCAATGCCGGGCGACTGCTTTAGGCTTATTGCCAACGCATATTATTCCCTCAGTCTTATGTGCGTAGGTGTTCCGAAACCCGGGCGTGCCGCACATTCAATTAAGAAAACTGCAGAACCCTTCTTGTCACAGCTGCCGTGCATTTCATGCAATCGCATAGTATCCAAGGATGAATCTGGTTGGAAACAACAGCACAACGGGATGTACCTGGCATGTTGTTGCATCGTCAAATCAGCTGCCGTGGCCTTCTGCTTTCAATGACTCCGCTAAGCCCCCTCGCTTATCCAATCGAGATGTGACTAGTAAAACCCCCGCGACAGGATTCTACTAACGTAGTTCGTACTCAACCGCTTCTGAACCACTATCACTGTTAGGGGAGGACCCCTAACACTGTGCCTCCTCGTGAGCAGCCCACACTTCTACTAGGTTTGCAAGATATCCAACTGTTCAGTGTACCTGAGTTAGCTCCTCTACCTGCTGTCGGATAATCCTCTCATTGCGGCTCCTCCGGTCGCTGGAGCCGGCCAGGGCCTTGCTCCTCCTTCTCCATTTTCCGTTCTTGTGTGTCTCCATCATGTCAAATATGGCTGTGCCCACAGTCTCTGCAGCAATGGATCTCGCTGATGTTGCCATCTCCATCGTCACGTCCATAGGCTTGTCGCTCCACTCATCTCCAGCATCTTCCGCGTCCAGATCACTCCTCCTACTCACTGTGAATTCGGTCATCACTTCTGTGAGGCAAACCTCTAACTTCTCATTGTGGTTTGGTTGTTGGCTGACACATCACTTCCGTCGCGAGACCTCCCAAGGCTTTACGCGAATCCAATTGGTTGGGTGGATTCCTGTCCCCACACTCCTCCTGCGGTGTCGCTGGAGCTGGAATGGTCACTCCAGGGACATTTCGATGTCCAGAATCGATTGCCACTGTCCGTCTGTCAATTGCTATCGTCCACGTCTACATATTGCACTGTTTCTGTTTCACCTGGACTGTTGTCAATGATGATGGTGAGCCTCGTATGGCCGGTGACAATTGTCGGCCTGAAGAGTCTATGTATAGATGTGTACACCCGCATTCACGCAAGTACTTATATATATATATGACCTTGTGGCACTCTTAGATGACATACAATCAAGCTTCTCTAAGTATCACTATTTGAACATTGATTGTTGAAATGTACTGATTGCTAGAAGCTTGGATTCTAAAGTACAGGTATATTCGTGAACTTATATATACAGTATTCAGAGTATGTGCTGTATGTCTTCTATGGATACATGTGTACTCAGCGGGCATCTCCAGCTGAGTCTGAAATGATCTTCATCTTAATGAGATTTTGCATTGGTACAACTGTTGCCATATGCCAGGGAGATAGACCATACATGCAACACTCCCCCCCTCTTGCTATGCTCCATGGAGCAAAGAAACAAACAATCAAACAAACAAACAAATGGCGATTCCTATAGTTGCTTCCATAAAACCATCTGTGGCAAGTGACCAGGGAAAGAGTACTACTGTCGCCTGAGGATGGCCATCCATATAAACAAAGAAATCTGTATTCCAAAAAACACGGAATAAACCAAAATCCAACTTTAAATCAACCTTCAATTGTCTTCCAATTACCATGAACCGATTGCTTTCATGAACTTCATAAGCATACCTGTAAAAGTACTTTCTTGAGTATATCTGCCACATTCTCATCTCTGTCAATGTAGGAGTTGTTCAGTAGTCACTGTCTTAGCAGGTCTCAACAATTGTGATAACATATATCGATGTGTGTATCAATCTTTGATTAATCTCGTGGTAATTTGAGTGGGAACACACTGATTGTAGCAGTTGATTGGCAGTGGTGGTAAGTCTTTGTCATGAATGTCTTTCAGTGATTGAACTAACAATTTCGCTTCGCTAGAAGCTTCCCAGCAGACAATGAACTTGGCTCCAAGAGGTGACATCGCGATTTGGTTCAATCAGAATCCGAGTACCCTTGAAGACCATTGCCAATGTTATTGCTAATGCCAAAACCAATGCCATTGAAGTGTAGTCAAATCACAGCTGCACATTTGAGATTCCAATGGACTTTCATAGCAGCAGTCTGATGGCTGGTGAAGGGCCATGAATTGTAATGAGAAAGAGCGGAAGCTGCGAAGAGATTATCTGGCCGAGTTGATCGTGTTAAAATTGGGATGATAGAGAAGCTTGATCATATTCCATCTAAGAGGGCCACATAGCCAGTATATATATGACAGTACAAGTATGGCTGAATGCCATCATCTCTTACCAAGGTCTACAGTCACCTCCAGCCATACAAGACATCTCCAGCTGATACCTCAATATGTAATACTCCCCCTCTTGCTATACACTGTAGAGTAAGAAACAAATTAAACAATGAAACTAAGAAAGTCATATAGTAACCTCCATAAAACCCAGTGAAAGTAAGTAGGGAAAGAGAACTACTGTAGCCTGAGGATGGCCATCCATAAACAGACAAAGAAATCCAGGTGCCCAAAAGATGAACGAAACAACCTTAAATTAACTTCAATCACCATAGCCCGATTACCTGTGTGAATTCCTCATGCCTATCTCTTCTGCAGGCATTGGGAAGTACAGCTGCCACTTTGCTGTTTGTATATACGTAGGAGTAGTCAACAATCGTGCAGGAATCAAAATCTTGACAATGGGGACAGCAAGTATTGATATACTTTTTGGCAGAGTGTACGATTCCAGTTGAGATGTGACTAAGTGCGCTCTGAATGTCACAATTAATTAGCAGCAGTGATGTGTTCTTGGTGTGTAAATCTCGGTGGAGCTGGAGCAGCCATTTTGCTTCACAGAGCTTATGGAGCAGACGATGTATTTTGCTTCAAGAGTTGACAATGTGATGAGATCATGCTTTTGCGACTGCCACAAGACAGCTTCATTGCTGCGAATGAAGGCATGAACACGTTGAGATTTGTGGTAGACACTATCATTGGCCCAATCTAAGTCTGTTTAGCGAGTAAGTTAGTCATTGCTGCCATTGCTGCAGCTGCTGAGATGAAGTGGATATTTGGCGGTGGATTTGAGATACTGGAGAACTCTTTGGGCACCATTGAGAACTTTGATGATGCACTGTACTTTGAGACAACAGGGAAGTCTAATTAGAGATACAGCCTCAGCTTTCTTAGCCTTACATGCATCACAGTTGTCATCACAGTTGAAAACCAGAGGCTGCCATTAGAGATCAACTCTAGTGACATATTTATATGCTCTGACCACTGACAGGAGGAGTGTCATATTTTCTTTACACTTGCCGAAGTTGGCATAAGTGAGCTTAGAAATGTAGCGATATCAGATCTTGTTGAAGCTGGGTTTCCAGGCACGAATCATGGATGATGTTGTGACATTGTGCAGTTTGGGTTCAGTTTAAGTACTCTCTATGGGGCTGTTGCTATGGTGATGAGGATTTGGGATCTTGAGGCTCTTTTTGATGGTTATGAAAGATATTATAGGAAAGATCATAAGATTTTTAGATAGTAGCGATAACCAGGCTCATAACTTGCTGAAATCTAGTTTGTGCCCACAGCTTGTACTCTACAGTACAGGTACATTCATGATCTTAGGTATACCATATTCAGAGTATGTCTTGTATGCCTTGTATGCATGCATGCACACTCAGCTGGCATCTCCAGCTGAGTCTGGAATGACCATCATCTTACGGAAATTATGCATCAGTACACCTGAAGCAATACGCAAGGGAGATCAACCATACATGCAACATCAATTGTTGCATGAACCTGACTGAGCTAAGCTTCAGCTGAGCTGATATCAAGGCACACAGCCAGTAGAGCATAAGGTACCCAACTATGTTGTATATATCTAGAGTCTGTCTCCTGCTCTCCAACCAATGTACCGAAGACTTTTCCCACAGTTCCCCCTTCCATATTTCAACATCGATGGTGGTTCGACTCGAGGCAATCACTTTTGATAGCCAACTTGCAGCAACAGTCAACCTTTTGGCTACATAAAACTTAGATAATTACTTGATTAAATTGCAGTGGCTGTCAACTTTCTAGTTAATCTTCAAAATTGAATACTTAATGTGCTGGTTACAATCATTACATCCATCTCGACTCTCATCCATGGATGCTTGTTTCAGTGCTCATAGCTTGGCTTATGACTTGTTCAGCGTGAACCTTATAGAGTTAGAGATATGGTAATGACTTTGTTGTGGAAGTACAAAGATGGGGAGAGCCAGTAAGAGTCCCGGAATGAGGGAGAAGCGAGAGCACAATTCTGGACCTGGATGAGGTTGTAGACCAGCCAGGTAACAATCTTGGTGACATGTTAAGTGATGAGTATAGCTATGAGCATGAGCCTAGTGACTAGCACTGACATGAGCTCAATGATTGTCCAGCATACTGAGTAATTAGTTTAGTAAGATAGCCTGTGCAATTTAATTGAGTAATTAAGAAATTGTTGCAAGGCCGCAAAGTTGACAGTCACTGCGATTTGACTGTCAAAATTGACTGCCCCGTGACAAACCGTTTCGATGGTTTGATATGTTCGGACTTATTGTATAATGGCCGCGGCGGTTATCAAAGCAAGTCAACTTACATATAAAGTTCCTTTCAAAAATAAACTGACTTGGTGACCAAAACATCTGCCGGCAGAGCCCACATACTCTAGTTTCTGAGCCCCTCAAGGCATTCTGCACTCTGCAGCAGTGCCACTGCAATATATGGTTGCTTATTCCTATAAATTTATTAATACTCAATTAATGGTTTCTCTGCAATGGCATAGATTTGCTGCTGGGCAATGCTCATACTCAGTTTTGTAGAGGAATCCACAGCAGCCTACATCCTATGAAATTCAGCTTCACCTTGGCCTACGAATTTGGGCGACTCTAGCTTATGCTAGTAATAAATCAATACTAGGACGGTGATAGTGATGGTGAGAACTCAGGCAACCAGTTCATGATTGTTGTTGTACTGACAGTCTAGTTCTAACTTAGCGACATATTAATTACAATATTTATGTGATACTGCCAACTACATCCGTAACAACACACACCTTCAATAACCACACTCAACGCCTGGTTTTGCCAAGCTTTCCCACATTTTTGGGGGGAGCGTGGTTTTACTTTGGCTTCACTCCATATCTTTTGTCTGTGTCCGCTTGCTTTTGCAAGTATATCTTGTCATTTAAAGCTCTCTTTACCACTCAGCATCGACATCGACCGGTAGTCTACCCAGCAACTCGCCAACCATTCGACGTGTTACGCCAGTTATCGAAGCCTATGACATGGCTGTGGATATACCAGTGTGTGAGGTCTGGAAAGGCCTATCAGTGCAGTATCAGTGATGTTCTGTCAAGTGGCTGCCTAAAAAACCCCACGAAACGTGAGTGCTGAGATGCACGCTCCGTACAATCTGTCCGAACCGACTATGATGGAATCAAGACCTTCTTCTCAGGCTCTACTAGCACGAAGTACAAGAAGAGGCATTACGATAATGTCACCGCCCTGCCCCCCGGTTCCAGCCAAGCCCGAAGATGGTCAGCACGCCATGTATGACCTAGGGAGTTTCACTTCCGGACCTCCAAATGTCCTGCCTTCCTCTGTTTTGGCTGTTGGGGTATTCCACTGCGATAACATCAAAGAGACCCAGGACTGAGTGTGAGCAAGGATTTTTCAAGTGGTTGTTGTCAGATGACGGGATGTGCAGGTTATACTCTAGGAAGGGGGCCAATTAAGTAAAAAATGGGGGGAAGGAGAAAGGGATGGTACATTTGACTGAGAGGAGGGCATTGGCGGACACGTCAGGTTCACACCGCGGAGTATCGGGGACGAAATGGTTTTTTTGTCATACTCTAATCAGAGTAAATATAATATGATTTAACAACAACCACTACATCCGCAACTTGAAGCATCACATAAGTTGACTTATTGTGAAGTTACACGATTTGCAGTCCGGCCAACCGGTTCCAAAACAAGCCACTTAACTACCTTAACTTCAGAGTTCCGTCATTGCTCATTGATAAATAAGCCAGCTTATTTGATAAACAGTTGACTTATTTGAATTTCTGTCGACTTCTTTACAAAGTAGATTTATTGATGTATAAGTCGGAACACATATAGACCTAGCTGATCGAGCTGACCATATGCTGAAGGCAGATGGTATGGCACCTAGTCAAGCGTAAGGCACATACCTCTCATATATATCTTCAAACTTTCTCTCCTTCGCTCTTCACTCTGTATCACAATCTACAATTCTGTCATATCGCAACACGAATATTTCTTAAGATCAGTTCGCGAGCGGTCAATGTGCCGCTTATCAAAATTTTCGCGCAAATAAAATGCTCCAGGCGAACTAAACACTACCAATCATCAGCCGTTCGTCAAATACAGAATGACCCAGGCCAATTCTGCAAGCCACCACCATCACCAGCCCAAAATCTGGCGCATAAGTGGCATCAAAAGCCCATGCATGAACTGCAACAAGAAAAATCTTCGTAAGCAGCGCTGCACTCCACTCCTCTATGACCTATCTCCCTCATTTTCAGTAGCCCACCAATACAACGGCACCGCCGATGTCCTCGACTGATACGAGTTACCAGCATTAGACAAACCATCGTCGTTCAGAACATGACCCGCGATCCCATCTTCGACATATCTCTGAGCATAGGACGTAGCCTGGCCTGTGAAGTACAAATGGTCCATCGTTTCTTCGTTGTAATAGCGATTTAGCGCAACAGTGTTGGGGGGGTTTTGATCGGCATCGAACATGAACCATCCGATAAACTCGGGTGTGTATCCATAGTTTTGGATAGCATTATCGAACTCTGATCGAGATGTCGTGTAGAAATGGTTGTTGGTGGATGGATTGAAACAACGGTAGACTGGGACGGTATCCTTCACCTGCATGGTGTAGACGTAACAGGCGATTCCTAAGTACCGGTAGCCGCCTTGTAGGGCGAGCTCCCCCTTCGGGTCTGTGGTGTAGAAGTGGTGAACCATTTCGTAATGCGAAGCTCGTATTCGGAGAGTGAGATTAGATTTCGTGTTAAGTTGTTGCCTTTAGTCTTTGGTTGGGACCCTTCTTTTATACCTTGTTGATGCGAAATGTAATTCATCAGTGGGTTGTATCATGAGCGCTCTAAAGTACTTTTGGCAGGTGGAGCTATTTTGATACATTTTGCGAGCGCGCGGGTATACAGCTCGCTGAATCTAATAATGGTCTTTGTGGATGCAATCGATCGATACAGATCATTCATTATTACCCTACACCACGTCTGGCGGGTATCGAGATGAGATTGACTTCGCTTATTTTGTCATAAATGCGGATAAGAACATATGAGGTGTTACACAATGTATGATAGAGATCGAGCTTTGTGGGAAGATCGGCCATCCGCTTCCCCTGTTTTTGCCCAGGTGAAAGGCGTCCCCCACTATACTTGATATTAAGAACTTGTAACAAATACGACGTGTGGGCGTGGTGTTTAGGCTATTGTTAGAAAATAAAGGGGTTCTTGTTTTGAATGATGATACATCGCGTTTTCAGGCCAATAGTGGGCAAAAGCATTGATGTGTGATGGTTGCTTACCATAATCCCCTTTTGTTCGCTATGTGGCACTTGTTAGATCCACTAGAATAAGTATTTGAATTAATGTTGAGGTTCAGTTGACTTGATTCTAGCTGACTAGAAGTTTCTCAGTGGATTTCATGCTTTGTCTATTACTGAAGCTTCCCGGAGGCGTATATCTATTCGCACCCAGTACTGCCCAAGTCACTGTAGTTTCAACTACAGCAGAAAAATCTCATTTCGTACAAATCTAGATTTAACTACCACCACCACCACCACCTACAGTGTGGTGTCTGCAGCATCCGTTGCTCAGTTGATGCGAATTGCATTGTGGCGTCCTTGTAACTGGTACACATGTTAATGCTTCCGAGTACAGCCGTCAGTCAAAGTTTTAGTGAAGCCGGACTATTGCAACTCTGCAAGTTCTACAGCTATCAATAGCCGGTACAAAACTGTATGCTTCCTTTTCACATACAAGTACATAATGAGTGTTATTCTTGTAACATAAGCTCTAGGAGTGAGTTGTGGCTTAGCTAGCAGCTGCGGTACTTCTGTGCTTTTTGCAGCATTTATCTGCGTATTGTCGGGTCCAAAAGCGGGGTTTCAACACCTTCAGCCAGCTTCCAGATACCCTTTGCATAGTTTTAGGATTTTCGCCCAACAAGGTGGAGATCCGATGAATTTTGGATTAGTGATGCTAAACCTAATGTCAAAAAGGGTTAGCGATTAACTAAATTGAGCGACCAGTGATGTCATAAAGTTTGGCTTCCTGTTCAATATTCTTTGGAATTTGAAACTTGGTATCTACTGAGTCCAGTATAATGAAAAGTCACGACAAATTTTCTAGTAACAGCAGAGTGCTGGTTGTAGTGGGGCAGCTGCTGTAAAATGTGTGTTTTTGCATGATTTTGGTGCATGGGGAAAGTCAAGATCAGTGAGATATTTGACCTCCTTGACTGTAAGTTATTTCTCGGAGCCATCACTGCCCAGTCGACGAAGTAGGCAGTAGTTCGTAACCTAACAGCCGGCTTAGTTATCATACTCACTATGTTCCACTGTACCCAAACTGCAAATTGTTCCTTCTCTAGGGCTTTCGGAAGGCCGGGGTTCATGCCTACGGTGACAGTGTCCTTGTAATGTTTGCAACCGGGAGAGACTCCGATTTACAACCGTGTGAATGGAACCGGTTCCGGTTTACACCCTTGTATTAGCTTGTTCCACTTTTTTTGCAGTAGAAACTCGAAGCTTGCTGACCGCTGCTGCTCTCGACGCGGTCTAGAGTTTTAGCGATAGCGTTGTATATTTGCCATTCTTCACAATATTCTTGAAGATATGTGCAGGTGTTAAGGAGCCAATTCTCCGCTTTTCCTGGACAAGAGGAATTTGATGTTGTGCCTTTTCACCTCATCGTCAGCCAAGGCGTAACCACTACTTGGGCCTCAGAAGTATTCGATAATGAGTTCGCTCGTTGTGATTTTGCGAATTACCAAGCGGAAATCCTGTAAAATAGATTTATATTGTTCAGATAGTGATAGAAAGTACTAGAAGAGTGATGTTACCCAGCAGGTAAAATATCGATCTAGGTATGTTCTAGGTTACATTGATAGAAAGGAGGGGGATATTGATTATCGAGATTCAGTAGGAATATAAATGAAGGGCGAACAGGAAAACTATAAAGAGCGGAATTGATAGTTGATCACATTTTATAATGTATAATCCATACTTCTGGTTCAAGTAATTTCTAAAAGCGATGTGTTGATCTTGCTCATTGCTCAATTTTGTTTACGTATATCGCGAGCTCGTCTATTGCAGCTCTGACTGGCCAACAAGTTTTTTCCACGGGACAGGACTGAAAGCGCTCGTGTATTTCAAATTACATCAGAATGCATGATAAATAAATAAAACCTCACACAAAGTATCCAAGATGAACTTGAGCAGCAACAGCAGTCTTGCGATTGGCCAGGCGCACTATTTTGCATCTAGTCAGGTTGTTGTGCTCCCATTGTAGGCGAGGAGCTGAAACTCCTAGAGTGACGAGTCGACTGGAGGCTTACCGAAGAGCAACGGCCTGCCGGAGAATTAAGGTATTACAGAGTGTTATACAGATTCTTTAAACATTACAGGTTAGTGTTTGTGATTGAATTCGAGTTGTGCTACTACACCGTTGGCATCTGAGTGACCATTCCTTCATCTTCGCTAGTATCCCCGACTCTCTCATGACTGCCAATCTCATCCCCATCTCCTTATGACTGCCAATCTCATCCCCATCTCTGGTATATCAGCCTCATATTCTTCCACGTCTGTTCCACGAATAATCTCCCCTTTCCGATGCATTCCAAGAACGCTCAGCATAAAGCCACCTTTTTACACAATAGTAGACCTCTCAAAATACTGTGTCATTTCATCTATGCAAACCACTTTGGACTTAACCATACAGGTTCTAACGCCAGCCGTCAACTTAAACACGCCCGGAAATATCAATAACCCGACAGGTCTCTCATGGCCATCGCTTCTGCGCCTGTCTTCCATTGTTGTAGAGTTGAATAGGAGACCTCCGGCCGGAACTGAAGGAAATGCGACTGTGAAAGCAGAATTATGCCGCATTTGGAAGGCGCAGGAAATATTTAATACCAACTGAAAGATGGTTTGTAAGTCTGCCTTGAGTTGTTTCGTCGATGTCTTTGATGTTGAAATTCTCAGCACCGTCGTGCAAAGCTGATCTATATTTATGCTCGTTGAATCGGATAGCGAGGGATCTGTTCACAATTTATGAGGGTGTGCTCCCACTGTTGACTTGTGCCAATTTATGTACCTTGTTGATTCAGCATTTGCGAAATTGAAACTCCCACTAAGCCTTCGATGACATGGCGGCGCAGTGTTTTTTCTTTTAGTGTTTGCGAGAAACTACCAGATAGACTGATTCGCTCGATCTGTGGCTCTAGGTCTGCAGGAAGAGCGTGGTTATCGCCTCCTAAGAATTCGGCACTCCATGCTCGCACTCTCATGTAAAGCTGGTTAAACTGTTGTATGATCGAAAAGTCATCGGCTGGGCGTGTCACATCAACTGCAAGAGGTGCCGGCGCAGGTCGTTTCCCGAAGAGTCCACCCGAACTTCGAAGTCCTGTGCTATGATTCAGCTGTTAGACTGGCATTTTAACTTCAAACTTCATCAATAGGTATGAAAATACTTACATCCTGTTTAGTCAAGCCGTCAGGCACAGTTAGTAATATATCTTTAAATTTGAGAGGGAAACGCACAAGCTGTCGGATCGCATCACGAAGCGGACATTAGTGATTTACCATCATAAGCCTGGAGTGAGGGACTCACCGACTATCGGGTCACGCCGTTGGGATCATATTAGCAATTCATATCCGTTGTGATGCTCAAGCGATGGTAGAAAACTCACTCGCTGCCACATCAAGGAATTGCGTTTATATTAAAATTCATCACCATTAAACAGCAGGTCGAACTAAAACTTACCTTCTATCATACTCCGTCAAGTTTACATCAGCAATCACAACCACACTCTGTTACTGAAATGGTCAGGAAGCGGCTCACCCACTATCTAGTCGTTTAGGTTAGCACTCAATGCTCGTAGCATTTGATACCAAAGGAAACTTGCGTTCTATAATAGTAAAATATTAGGTCAGATTGCATAGCGAAGAGTTTATAAACAACCAACACTCACAAAATTGGCTTTCGAAGGATGGCTGCAATCCCGCCTAAGGTAAATAGAACTGAAATTGAGCTAATGGCCGGGGTTGTTGTGACCCCAGACGTAGCAGAATAACTCAAAACTGCCTTGGGCCCCCAAGCAATTCCATTGTCGGCTATGGCATTGCCGCTGGAAGATATTTTTCGTATTGGGTGATCCTGGGATACCTTCGTTGCCGATAGTCTCCTTTCGGAGATTTTTGGTATTGTAGGACTACCAAGATCATTCTTTGCTGAGCTCAGCCTTTGAGTAGTTCCAGTTCCTGCAGTTGCCTTATAATCGGTGATGACGTTGACCCCGGGAGGTGCTGACCGTGCGCGACACTCTAGGGCCACATGCCCCACGATCGATCCCTCGCTTTCTGGTGCGGTTTGGGGACAGTGCAGTGCAGGATGGTCCGTAGTTGGGTTCAGGATTTGAGTGATTTCGAAACCTGATTGCAGCAGGTGCTCCTGGTGTGCGTTGCTCGTCAACATTTTACTCCTGTCTGAGATCTCTTGGATTTGTCGCCAGTTCTTTAAGTAGCGCCCCAGTTCTTTGGTGATTTCAAATCCGGATGGTTCCGATTTAATCCAGTCATGTTCTAAAGCAGAATCTGCCGTCATCCGGTGTATTGGATCCCAGTGCACAAGGCGTTCCATGAATTCGATTCCAACCTCGCTCATACCCACGAGGCTCAGTTCTAACCGAGGAAATCTCTTCCGTCCGTACTGGTACTGGAAAACATCATCGATAGTCGGAAATGGCCTCTGCCCTACTACCATTCTATATAAAATGCATCCCAATGCCCAAAGATCGACAGCAGCAGTATAGGATGTGGCATTAGAGTAAACCTCCGGGGCCATGTAGCCTTGAGAACCGACATGGGTACGAGCTACTGTGCCATTGTTATCGGCGGCGACCCGCTTTGAAACTCCGAAATCACCAATTTTCACTCGGAGAATGTCAAGATCAAGCAGGACGGGAAATACGTTCTAGAGGCAACATATAATCAGTCTGGTATATCCGGGGGGGGTGGGTAAGAATCGCTGACCGCTGGCTTGAGATCGCGGTGGATGATCCCGTCCGCATGCATGATCTTCAATCCCTCCAGTAGTTGTCTTGCAACAACCTTTGTGTCGTGTTCGGTCCATTTGAATGTGATGTGACGTTGCAAGTCGCCGAAATCGATATGTTCCATCGTGATGTATATGTAGTCATTGTCTTCATGCCACCCGAAAAAGCTGAGAAACCATGCATGATCATGCTACGACCGATGTGTCAGACATGATTACCTGAGACTCTGCGACGTAAATAAACCAATTCATACCTTCGCTAGTCTGGCAAAATTCTGAATTTCCCTCAAGTACAGTTCGCGGGGAACGTTATGATTATCCTTTGATACTCGTTTCACGGCACACAGGGCATTCGTGAACACGCACTGATGTCGGTCCTGCGCAGAAAAAACAATTCCAAACGCCCCGCGGCCGATCTCTGTCATATTTTCCCACTCTGGCTGATGGTTGAACCTGTAGTTTTCATATTCGCTCTGAGTATGGTCCATTATCGGCGAGCTAGGGTTTCGATTATCGGGGAGCTCGATGGTCGACCAGGGTGAGTGACTGCAATATTTGAGTATGAGAGATCAGATAAAACCTTGTTGCATACGGTGGAGGTAAACGAGGATTAAATGTGAACTGATGGTGCCAAGCTTCTGCAAAGCGACGCAATGGTAAAGAACTGGTCCAATCGCTCCAATGAAAAGGCTAAAATCTAGATGGGACGAGTAGGGGTCCATTGATGCCACGTATCACCTAAAGGCATCCAGTTTATTTGTAGTGCCGCAGGAGGCATATGCAACCCAAAGTCTTGTTCGCCCCAAAGCCTTAAACTTGCATATAAGTCAGCACCACTGGGAGAGAGGGCGAATAAATGCAATGGATCTACTATCCTGCAACACTGCAAAGAAATCGGATACGGTCAGATAATACGGTATATCACAGCACTTGCAAGACACACTTAAGCAACTTCTATGCACCCAGTAAATTAATCTAACTCAATTAACCACCATAAATGATAGAAGAGACTAAAAACAACTGCCAACAGATACTCTGTTCCGAGGCTCCAGCGGCTATGAGATCGCAGGTAGCTCTTTCACGATGGAGAACTAACAAAATCGGTGCTGCACAATGAGCCCTGCTTGACTTACACTCGGGAAAATATTTCAGTGTTTCTAGCACACAAGATAAGGTGGCAGCTTCGCCGCCTTTTAAGGAGGCCCAGATAGACCGTCTCTAGCCCGGCTAGCCCAGAGTTGCCACCTCCAGCCGGCTTCCAGTATATCTATCTCTATTATCTCCAGCCATGCTCCTAAGTGTATTTGACTCCAACCCGCTCCAAAAATTCGAACTTAGCTAGCCACTTACGAACGACATGGCAAATTCATGATCTGACAATGCGAGTATATAGTGCTCATCGTGTTAAGCATTTAATGTCTAACAATCAAATCATAACTAATAGAGAAATATTGATGGAGTTGATATGGTTGGAGGTGGTAAAGGCTACTATGGAGGAGGATTCCAGTTTACTCAATGACTGCTGCGCGGAAAGTGAGCAATCCAAGAACACCGGCATATAGAGCTCATCTAGTAAAACATTATATACTCTCCCGTCCCCAGTCTGTGCCCCATATCCTTGCACTCCAGTCGAGCCCGGTTGACGCTCCCAAGAGAATTTTCCGAGTGCACTTACCGTAATTCCCAAGTTCGCGGAAGCGCTTCCCGTAACTACCAAGTACGCTCTCTGCTAGTGGTGATGAGAAATGGATTTCTCACATGGCCTGGGTTGGCCAGCTCCCGGTAGGTTTATGTCTATCTCCAGCCAGCCCAGTACCATCTCCATCTAACTGCCAGTGAGTGTATCTCTCCAGCAGATCGTGAATTTCTGCCGTCTCCGTGGCTACGGCGGTATTGGCGACTTAGCAGAGGCTTTCTACCTAGCTACCTAATCCAATTGAAGTCTAATTAATTTTGTTAGTTTTTGCTCTAATCGCAATGTCTTTTATACAAGACTTATGCAAAAATGCCCCTCTTTCGCTTCCCAGTCTCTGATTTTCGATCGCACCAATATTCATGGTATCACTGTACAAAAACGCTCCAAAACGTTTCAATGAGGCTATTTATCCACAACCGCTCACTTAATATGAGATATATTGTAAATCTGAGAGCGGGAGGCGAAAGAGGGCATAGTTATGCACAATTTATGTATAGGACACTTTGTGATCAGAGCCAAACTGGTGGACTTAATTGGGCTGGTGATTTTGGATTTGAGTTCAAGTGTAGTTATGATAATCGATGCTGGCCACAATCAGCCACTCAGCCACAGCATTCCGACCAATCAGATAAAGACGCCTTCAATTGTACCGTTCAGAAAGAAATGCGTGAACGGCCGTAATCTCGTTGTTAGGCCTTCACAGGGCTGAGAACGAGACTAGAAAGAGCGGGTTTTTCCCTCGGTTGTATAACGGGTCTTTACTATTGAAGCGCTTCCGAACCATTTTTCCTCGCGTGCACAACCGTGCTTAAAGCAACAACCATTACAAAACAGGACTTGGACGTATTCCGAGGATAGCCCTTTTCTTAAAGGTATATATGAATGATGAATAATGAATAATATATCCCCACGGCAGATTATAATCAACAGAGTTTCAGTAGAACTCACATGGGCAAAAAACCCCAGTGATATACCCTTCTAAGCTGTCAGAGAGATCCGGACGCCCTCCAGTCTCTCATATACGTGCCTAGTCATTTTGATGGCCGCCTGAGACGGCCTAGGTGAGGAAGAGATATTGCCGGGATTGGACGGCGTCGTGGTCGCCCGTTGGACTTGCGGGTGTATTCTGACCCACCAGTCATGGACCGATGAATGCGACAAGTGAAAAAAAAATATGCAAAATAAATTTGTGCCACTAGGAGGACTATTGAAAGCCAGTAATTTAATTGCTGGTAAAGTTCGCTGAGTAAAATAATTATAGACAGAAGTTAGGTTTACGGAAGCGAAGCAAAGCTAACCTTTTCACATTCCATTCAGCGTTACCACTCCTCCTATTGCACCAAAGTACAGTAAATCCCATTCTCAACAGTCTAAAGAAGTGAAAAGGCAGATGCATTTAGAGGATAGAGTGGAGGAGTTGGAGGATGAAGTGGCTTGTTGAAAGAAGCCAGATCCCATACATCTATATTGAAGCAAAGTGAAGTCAGGTTTTATACATATAGAAGCGAAGCCAGCTGACTTGTAAAAGAGACCTCCAGCAATGAGTCGCAACAGGTAGACGGACTGTTTCCATCCCTTCCTGTGCCAAGTTATTTCAGATACAGGGGGCGCTATGGCATTCCTACTGGCGTGAGGTGGAGTTCATCGGACAGTCTGAGCAGGAGGTGATGTAGGACTATCGCAGAAAGTCTAATCTGGTGCATCATAATCCCATCACTCGGCTTATCTGCGAGCCCAGTCGTCCCCGAGTCTTTACCCCGAATGCCATAGTCCACGATACTTCACACCCCCGCCTGCCAGGGACGGCACCCCAGGCGCCTTATTAGGGGTGTGGGCGCCCACACCAAACAAGCTGGTAGCGGGGCACCTTTTAAATCCCGGTTTTTTTTCAAAATTGCAAATTACTCAACAACCACACAATGGAGAGAATATCAGAGAGAGCAGTATAATAGACAACTCCAAGGCCTATATGTCAATCCAAAAATCAAGTCAAATGGTCCAATTTTGAGTAAGATGAAAATGTGAGTGAGAGCCTATGAAGCTGGCGGATTTTTGCCCACCTCCTAATCCCTCCTGTTTTATCACCAATTGTAAATGGAATTCACTGGTAATACTATTAGAGCATATACAGTATGCTAGCTGTCCATTAATGTCAGTCTTGGCAGATTTGGGCTGGTGGTTGTTGAGATAGGTACTAGTTCTGCATTGCAGAAGTGGGAGACCCTCTATAGTAGTACCATAACTCAGGTAATTTTTGCCCAAGTGACATTTCATTGTCCCTAGAAACTGCCAAGCTGCACCCAAGTAGCCTTATAGCATGCTGAAGAGACTCAGGTAGCAAGGGAAATGAATTCCAACCACAAGTGGTGGAGAAATCATGTGGGGTAGATAGCTCTCCTTGTCCTTATTCTTCCTTAGCAGTCAACCCATAAGTCCACCAATCCTGGGTTAAATTGAAAGCTCTTTGGCGTAGAGTAGCTATACTGTATTCAGATGGGTTTGGAATTATTGTTGGCCTGATACTGGTTGTAAACTGGTCAGTCTCTATATTTGAGTCATAAGCTGTCACACATCACAGATGTCCTTAACAGTGTTGAAATGTACTGATTGCTAGAAGCTTTTATTCTCTGAAGTACAGGTACATTCATGAACTTATATACATGGTATTCGGAGTATGTCTTGTATGTCTTGTAGACATGCATGAGCACTGAGCTGGCATCTCCAGCTGAGTCTGGCATCCCCAGCTGAGTATGGAATGACCATCATCTTAGAGAGATTATGCATCATACAACTGAAGCCATATGCCAGGGAGATAAACCATATATGCAACACTCCCCCCTCTTGCTACACTCCGTGGAGCAAGAAAACAAACAAAGAAACAAACAACTGTCAGTTCCATAGTAGGCTCCTTAAAACCCTGCATGGCAATTGCGCAGGGAAAGAGTACTACTGTAGCCTGAGAATGGCCATCCATATAAACAGAGACAATTCATATTTCTAAAAGAAAAGTAAGACAACCTTAAATCAAACCTTTAATTGACCTTGTTGTAAAAATAAACCCATTGCTTTCGTGAACTTCGTATGCTAATCTCATGTAAGTTCATTTGTTAGTATGTCTGCCACATTTTCGTTTTTGTGTGTGTACGAGTAGTTGACGATTCGTCCTCTATGCCGATCTTGACTGGTGTGATAGCAAATGTCGATGTGTTTAGTTCAAACTTTGATGATTCCCATGGTGATAACAGTGAGGGCACCCTGATTGTCGCAGTTGATTGGTGGTGGTGGTAAGTCTTTGCCGTGAATGTCTTTCTGTAGTTAAAGTAACCATTTTACTTCTCCAGAGGCCCCCAGACAGGTGATGAACTCGGCCTCGAGAGTTGCCATGGGGATGACACTTTGCTTTCGAGACTGCCACACGATATATCCATCATTGGTGACAAACACATGGCCTCCCTGGGACTTGCGGTCCGTCCTGCCATTTGCCCAATTGGAATCCGAGTATCCGACGAAACTATTGGCGATGTCAATCCAGTTGAAGTGTTGCCAAGAATCAGCTGTAGATGTGAGATACTGAACAACTATCTTAGCAGTAGTTATAAAGCTGGTGAATGGCTGCGAATTGTAACGCGATGGAGCAGCAACCGCATAGGAGATACCTGGCTGAGTTGCAAGGGCTGCGTACATTAGTGATCCCACAACTGCTTCATTGTCTGTGATATCTTCCAATACCTTCTCCCCCAAATCTTCAGCCAAGTCCAATTTTATACTGGGATCCATGGGTGTCGAGATACCATGAGTATGCTCCATGCCGAATCATCTCAGAATTGTAGTGATATAGGCTGTCTGACCGAGACTGATTCTGGTAGTAACTTCATCACAGTATATCTTGATGGCGAGGAATTGATGTACCGGGCCGAGGATTGTGATCATGTATTTGTCCAAGAGGTTTTCCTTGACCTCGATCGCTACCTTGTCGGCCACCTGCGGATATTACATGGAGATATTATCAACATACAGAAGTATCAGAATACCATCGCTGCAGAAATAGAAATTGGGATCCGCTCAGGACTGTGTGAACCCAAGAGAGAGTAGAAAAGCATTGATATCACCGTGGAGCTTGTTCAAGACCATAGAGAGATTTTCTGAGTCTGATGCAGATTTTGGGGGTGTTGAGACCTTCTGGCCATCCTTCTGGTAAAGTCATATAGATATCGTCATCGTCGATTTCGAGATTTGGAAAGGGGGTAACTTTAAGCAAGTGGTCCATATTCCTTCCATCTCTCCGGATGAGAGAGATGAGATACCAAAACCTAGTTAGCTTCTAGACAGGGGCATGAGTCTCACCGATATCCGTCTGCTTGGAGCCCATTATGACTAGCTGTGCTTTGTACCATGTGGACCCATCAGGATTGTGTTTAGTCTTATAAACCCACTTAGAGCCAATTGACTTAACTCGCAGTTGCTGTGCTTCCCAGGAGTTGAGACCTGAGAAGGTGTTATTGAGCAGGATCGATGTGCATTCTTCCTCCATGACTCTTTTCCAGTGATCTCATTGAGGGCTGTCCATAGCTTCCACGTAGGAGTATGGATCTTCTGCAGCTGCCGTTAATGCTTCTGCGGAGGCTTTACATTGACTTCTTGTGACACCACTCCATATCGTCGGAGCTGGAACTGCTGGTGGTATTTGGCTTGATTTCCTGATTGCTGCTGCCGAGCGCTGGGGAGTCTGATCCTCTCTGCTGAAGCTCCTGCAATGAGCGATGTTCTCTGCATTTGCTGCCGAACGACGGGCAGGCTGATTCTCTCGGCGGAGGCGCAGGCTGTGCGCGTTTTCTGCTTCCTCGTCAGGACCTTCATGCATGTGATATTTGGATATTATACCTATCTCCATCGGTTGAGTACCAATCTGCGTAGGTTGACTACCAATCTGCGTAGGTTGACAACCAATCTGCGTAGGTTTAGTATCTCGGAGAGGCTCATCTCCGGTATCTGTCTCTTCGACATTTTCCTAATCTTCTGGTAATCCAAACATGTTGATCTCATTGCTTCGATGCTGACATGACATGTGTGCATTACTCTCTTCATCGAAGACGACATCTGATTGTGTTTTCACCCTCTGGAATTCGGGATCCCATATCATCCACAACGTCTTTTAATAGTGTGTATAGCCTACCATCATGCAGGGCTTTTACATTGGGCCGAGCTTACCCTGGCAGTGTTGAACTTCGGAAATGAGTCTACTGGCATAGCATCTGAGTTGACGTAGATTGTGGAGAGAGGCTTGATACAATATTTCGTTGACGTCAGCATTGTGCATCGGCAAAAGTGCAAATCGACTATAGGCTGCGCTACGCACACACGCGCATACGCGCAGCTCATGGCAAGCTTCCTGTGGACCCCTGCGCGACGCGCAGTCTATAGTCGTCTATAGTTGATTCATAGAGATGTGCGCGTGGGCCTATGGAACTATATACGGCTGCCGGCCAGAGATGGACCTATATCTGTCTTTACTGCCCGCAGTCTTCGTTGTTATACCGGCACTATACACACTATCGCTGCGAGTCCGCATGAGAGCCCGCTGGCGATTGACAGCCTGCTCTAGAGCCTGCTTGAGAGCCTACTTGAGAGAGCCGCGCTTCGAGTGGAGTAGCGTTTTCCACGGGAAGCTTTTGGCCGATGGCTAACTCTAAGTCTGTGGAAGCTTTGGCTAATAGAACGCACTAAGTCTGTGGAAGCATTGATGCTAACGTTGACGTAGCCAACCTACTTGTCTAAGTGCTTCTGGTACTATGATCACCATCACCGACACCATCATCATCGCCGTCATCACCATCGCCATCATCACCATCGCCATCATCACCATCGCCATCATCACCATCAGCCCTGAATGCGCACACATATGCCCACAATCGATGGGAAGCGAGCAGTAGATTCCTCTGGAAAATCTGAGTCGGAGACCTGCTCTCCCCAAGATCCAATTGTCTACAGTTCCTGCAGAATCCAAGGCTGCAATTGTCAACACCATGACCGTGAGGCATCGTGATATCTCGTCGGGGTGGCCGCGCTAAAAATAAGGTTCAGACTATGATATCGACCGACGTCATGATTTCGCCCGCTGACACCCGCCTCCCGCCACCCGCCTTCCAGTGCCTGGCGCCTGCAACTCAGCAAGTCTCTGGATAGCGCACCCAGGAGCATACATGGGAGCATATAGTCAAGTGAGATTGGGAGTGTCTTGACTCTGGAGAGTGTACTTGGGAGCGTGCTCGGGAGTGTGCTTGAGAGTGTCTTAAGTGCTTACTTGGGAGCGTACAGTCAAGCAGGCCGGGAGTGTGCCATCGAGTGCAATTGGGAGCGTCTTGAGAGCTTACTTAGGAGCGTATAGTCAAGCAGGCTAGGAGTGTGTCATCGAGTGCAATTGGTAGTGTACTTGAGAGCGTGCTCGGGAGTGTGGTTGAGAGCGTCTTGAGAGCTTACTTGGGAGCGTACAGTCAAGAAGGCTGGGAGTGTGCCTTTGAGTGCAATTGGGAGTGTCTTGAGAGCTTTCTTGGACACGTACAGTCAAGCAGGCTGGGAGTGTGCCATCGAGTGCAATTGAGAGCGTCTTGAGAGCTTACTTGGGAGCGTATAGTCAAGCAGGCTGAGAGTGTGCCATTGAGTGCAGTTGAGAGTATCTTGGGAGCTTACTTGGGAGCGTATAGTCAAGCAGGCTGGGAGTGTGTCATCGAGTGCAATTGGGAGTGTACTTGAGAATGTGCTCGGGAGTGTGTTTGAGAGCGTCTTGAGAGCTTGCGAGCGTGCAATGAAGTGCATTTGGCAGTTTTGTTGAATGCAGCATGATGTATAGTATCGAGCGCACACAATCGCATGCGTATCATTGTAATCTAGACAACGCACAGGTCCATAGGACCTCATAGTGCCACGCGTCAAATATGCTATGGATTACCGTCCCAGAAACAGCTTCTCTATGAGTTACGCGTCGCGTAAGGTCATTTTTCCCGGTGGTGCTTTGTTTTGCCAAATCCATACAGCATCTTGTATGGCATTTCGTACAGTGCTTTATAGCTATTGTTATCATTGCTTTTCAGACCTTTATTCGGTGATCTTTGATGGAGATAGACTGTGGTATTAACTGCTTCTCCCCAGAACAGAATGGGAATCAGAGAGTTGATCATCAATACCCGGGCATTTTCAGTGATTGTACAGATCATTCATTCGGCACCACCATTCTTATACTGGGCGTATGGAGGGTATGGCTCATATGTAGTACTGTGGGCCACTAGGACATTCCGGAAGGTCTTATTGTCATATTTTTCCCGTCCATTATTGCACCGGAATTGCTTGCTCTGGTATCGCATTGAGTCCCCTCAGGCCTGAAATCACTGGTAGGTGGGGGTGCAGGTCTTGGCTATCTTATTTGGGAGCAGCCATACAGATGTATATCTCGTGTAGTCATCGATGAATAGTACATAGTTTTGATTGTCTCCCAAGGTTGGTGTACAGAAGGAACCCCAGATATCAGAATGTACAAGTTCGTAATGCTTGGTAGTGCACTTGACTGGCACTCTAATCAACCATTGCTTGTGCTTGGCATGGATGCAGACTGTGCACATTGAATGATCGTGTGTATATATGCCAATCGGAGTATTCATGGTTGTAGGATATTTCTGGGCTAGTTGTTGGCGCCATAGTCTTGACTCTAGGATTGTGAGAGACTTTCAAGTGGACATAGTTTGGCAGTCGAAGGTGCACTAAGCACAGAGGAACCAGGTGGATCTGTAGATGCAATCGTAGGTGACTCTGAAGACTCGATTGTAGGTTGGGCCGTAGGTTCTGTGATTAGTTCTCTTGAAAGTCAGCTTTCTCTTGTACTGCATTTTCCATTCTCGGTAGTCGATGATAGGAGTGCGGTCGCGGGGACTACAATGTATATGCCCTTGATTAGTTTGCCGGCGAGATTGCTGGAAGATGGCAAAGTTATGGACCATATTGCGGGCCGAAATTACTCAAATGCCCGCCCTGATCCAACTGGTTGATCGATAAGAGGGAATGTCGAAAAGCAGGAGTATGGAGGGCTATGACTTGATAGCCTTGTATGATATCGACCAATCCATAGTGTGTGGCGGTGACTGAATTGTTCTCTCCAAGCTCAATTACTGTAGGTAGTGAGAGCTTTTTGAACTTTGAGAAGCAGCTGCGGTCATTGGACATGTGGTGTGACGCTCCAGACTCTATGACCCACTTGGGAACCGCGGCGGCATTGGGGGCAAGAGCACAAGCTGTTAGTGAGAAGAGTTCACAGTCGCCAGTTGTAGCGAAAGCTGTGCTAGCAGTGGCTTTGTTCACTTTGCACCACTACTTAATACGTGTGTAGGAGACACAACCGACTTTAACGTGTCCTGGCAGCCCGCAGTGGAAGCTGATGCGCTCAATATTGTTTCCTCCCTCCAGTGCGCGTTTCCGCTTTCAACATGCATTTGTATTATGGCTGTCATTTTTGCAATAGGTGCACTTAGTTTTGTGGCTGTCTTTGGTTCCACTGCTTCCACTGTGTCCACCATGTCCAACATGTCCACCATGTCCTCCCCGTTCACGACGCCAACAGCCTCGGCCCTGGCCACACTACCTGCCATGATGAGTTGAAAGGGTAGCCCCCATGGATGCATCTCCAAGTTGTTTGGTGTGGCTGGCTGTAGTATCTTCTTCTAGGAGGTCATGCATGGCTTCTTTGGGTGTAGGTAATGGTGTTCAATGCTGTAGGACCATTAATATCATCGCATACTGAGATGGTAGTGATGTAAATATTTGCATGTGGAAAATACGATAAGTGATTGCATGGTTGGTATGGACCAGCTGTATGAGGTTGTTACAAAGGTTGGTGAAGTATGGGTTAATTGGCTCGTCCTCCTTAGGTCTGCATGCACGGAACTGGTGAAAGATGTCCTGGCTGCCGATATAAGATCCGGTGGTGTCCAGGCTGGTCTCTAGTGTGTTCCACATCTTGTGAGAATTCTTTATACCTTTAAAGATATGCTGTACTTCCAGGGAACAGGAAAGTCTAATTATAGATGCAGCCTTGGCTTCCTTACCCTTCCAATTATCATTGTTATCATTGTGGTCGAAATCGAGTGGCTGCAGTTAAGGATCCTCTCCGATGACGATTGCGTATGCTTTCATGGCTGACAGGATGTGTATCATGTCATCTCTCAGTTCATGGTAGTTGGCGTGAGTGAGCAGAGGGATGTCATCCAACCTTGACTTGTTGAAGGTGGCAGGTTTGGAGGAAGGCATCGTGAGGTCATGGTGTTGAGGTTTAGTGCTGGTTCTGTGGGTGTTGCTATGGAGACGAGGTTTAGGGTTCTTGAGGCTCATACATTGAAGATCATGAAAGAGATCATGAGAATTTAGATAGTAGCAATAACTGGGCTCATAACCTGTTGAAATTTACTGATTGCTAGAAACTTGTATTCACCAAAGTACAGGTACATTCAGGAACTTATATATGCAGCATTCGGAGTATGTCTTCTATGTCTTCTATTGATGCATGTGTACTCAGCTGGCATCTCCAGCTGAGTATGGAATGACCATCATCTTAGAGAGATCATGCATCATACAACTGAAGCCATACACCAGGCAGATAAACTATATATGCAACAAACAGTGATGTAGAAATGATTTACCTGACAGTGTATGACATGTATCTAAGTGTCAGGTAGAAAAGATTCACCTGATGGTATACAACATGTATCTAAGCATCAGGTAGAAATAATTTACCTGACGCAAAACACCTGCAGTGCTAAGCAGTGCTTAGCAGAATCAACAGTGCTAATTATAGTCTAAGCCACTGTAAATGATCTACAACCACTCCTTGAATATTAGAGGAAACTAAAAGAGGAGACAAGCAAGTGAAAGAGCATCTTGTTAACTACATTTCATATATAAACAATATCCTGGTCAAAGTAAAACTAATTTATTAATTGAGCTCAAAGTTGGATAGATGTGGGAGCGGGGAGCTGAGGGTGGGCATGACTACAAGGTGCCCCGCTAGTAGCTTGTTAGTGGCTAGTTTGGTGTCGGCACTAGACGCGCCCACACCCCTAATAAGGCGCCTGGGCCGTATGCATGAGGTGTTGTTGCCACCTTACCAAAGCTTGAGTTATTAACCAGAAGGATGTGGTGCACATAATGGAACAGAGATTGAGAATAGAAGGGGAGATGGCAACAAAAGCTAAAAAGCACAAAAAGAAGACTAAAGTAAAGAACTCAGCTGCTACAGAAGTGAAAGAAAGCCACCACATCCTCGAAAATGTAAGCCATAGTAGTAGAGAAGGCCCCTGCAATTGTGCTTAGTGATTGGGAAGATGAGGAGGAAGATGTAACTGATTGGGAGGAGGAGGATAAAGGTGAAATTTATGAAAATAAGGACCCCATTGTATATAGAGATTCTATTCATGGTCAGAAAAGGGCAGGATTGAGTGAAGAGATGCCCTGGGATATAGGCAAAAGGGTTGAGGTTGTTACATAGTCTGGGAGGAGAATTCAGTCAGTCAGATATGGTCAATAGATTTCACCCGCAGGTGAGCGCTTACCCGGTCATGGACGGTCACTCGGTAAAATACGTTATCTCGTGTGTTACGTATCCTGTGACAAGTGACTCAGAGTGGCAAGTGGCGAAGCATCAAAGTTTTCTCTCATAATTCTCTGTATATAAATCGAGTCTTTCTCCTTCTCTTCACTATATCATAGAATCAATACACGGTTCTCCCCTAAGTACTATAGTTATATCTTGCGCGTTTAGATCTGTTTATATGAGGGGTATGCATTATACTTTCTTCTAGTGGCTGTTAGGGCTTAAGACTCACTTAGACTGTAAGATTAGATGGGCCAAATACGAAAATTATACATTAGAGAGCAGCAGCAGACAAATCAGCTTAACAACAAAGACCTTGGAACAGGGTCGGTAAGAATAGTAGTTGTAAGGGCCTGGTAGGCGTTTATAGATGATGGGATATGTACTCGGTTAAAGTGGCAATGCCGGTCCCGACTGTAGGCAAATTATGTGTGGGGTTACAACTCGAGAGAAGTACCCTAGCTATTATAGTTAATCATTACTTAGGCCACTGTAAGCTGGGTTGACAACTCAGGTCATTAACCGTCACTGGGCCACTGTAACTTGGATAGTTGTAATCACTCAAGCTTTCCACGATCACAATTCAGCTGCAGATCATGTTGCATCGCGCGTCAGAGGCTCAAAAGTGTACTTCACCAGTATTACACTTTTCTCGCATATGCACAATTGAAGGATTAGTGCTGTTGACACTCCAAAGACTGTTGAGAACAAAAGAGAAAGAACGAAGAAGCTCAGTTATCTATCGATACAAGAGAAGGAAAACAGTAGACTTATATACGAAAGAGAGAAGGAAAACTCCTTGCCGACTACCGAAGCCGGGGCCCGAAGCCGAGTACCAGTGCCGAGCCCTCATCCTCGGCATGGGGGCAGGCGAGGCTGGTGGGGGCAGGTGAGGCCGATGGGGGCAGGCGAGGCCGGTGGGGGCTTCAAGCCACCGGCCTCATCCCCGAGTCCACCAGCACCGAAGGCTAAGGAAGCCACCGGGCCAAACTCCTAGTCAACAAAGACCTGTATCAAGGATAAGTAGATAATAATCTTGAGCACTAGTACTCTAAGAGCAAATAGATCACGAGGAGGTTGATGGAGAGATTAGAGAGGAGATTGCACTACCAGTAGTCGGTTTAACTTCTTGCCCTCAACGTTGAAAATGCTAGATTGTAGTTTGAAAATTTGAACTACAACAAAGGTACCGGTACTACTTTGGATCAACCGGTACTACCTATATTCTGGGACTGTACTTCCGTCACCGAAGATACTCGATCATGGAATATCACTCGTCTATGACCACCCGGAATTGGAATGCATCAGCAGATGAGAGTTGGGCAGTAGTATAGTAGGGGGGGATATGACGTAGCTTATTATCTTTTGTTAAATTTGAGAAGTGGTAGGGAAAGGAAGGAAATGGTATATCATGACCACAAGTGGCCAAATGCAATATAATTACAAACAAACAATCAAGCAGATGATAGTGACACCAGAGGGGATGCGAAAAGATACTTGCGTAATTGTAGTGAGATGATTTCTATGGAATCTGCCAACGGGGACCAACTGTATAGCAACGACCCTGTCTTCGGATTGAATAATTCCACATATGGATACAACAATATTAGGTCACCACAAGAAATCAGGCTGGCCAGGCCTTAAGCCAGCTGCGAGTGCATTTGCCAGAAGTATTGCGGTACGAGTGGTGGAAGCCCGACAAGGGCGATCCAGTAACTGCAAAGCGAAATACCACTGGGTGGTAGCCTCGAAGTACAAAAGCTCAAAAATTAAAATGCGACAACGGACATATCACAACAAAAAAAGTTCGCTAGTAAAACTGCAACCAGACTCAGAGTAGAGTAATTGTTTCTGAGTTTAGTTTACTTGGAACTTGGCAGGATTTTATAGATATTTTTAATTTTGATGTATAGCCATTGAACTTTTGATGTGTTGTCATTAGAATTTGATGTGTAGTTATTGTAAATTTGATGTGTCACTAACAGTGCTTATAATGACTGATCTTCACATGCTATTTGTAGTCACTATAATGTAACTGCTTGCCCATTAATTTTTATACCTCCCCACTAATTAAACACACATCACCCCCCATTCTTTCTACCCTGTGTCCCTAACCCGCTTTCAGGTGATGGTGCAGATTGAAAATCTTGTAATGCACTTCAGTGTAAAAGTGGCACCTGCCATAATTTCTCTTGTGTGTAGTGCCAGTACTAACCCCGCTCCAAGAAATTCTTCCACCAAATTGTGCCTCTGCTATTACTCATACTTAAAGTTATATACTTAAATAAGTACTAATTAGTTAGTAATTGGTACCATTTGTCGCAGTTTACAAGCGAACTTTTTTGGATGTGGTATGTCGGTTGTCACTTTCGAGTTTTTGTACTTCGAGCCTGCCACCCACTGACACGCGGACCGGTTTTATAAATGCATCCCGAAATCAGAGCGAAAGCATAATATAATCTCTAATCGATACAGCGTATAAGGTATCAAATGTTGCCGCTACTCATATTTTCCAATGCTGAGCTCGAATTTGCATGATGGAAAAGCACCAATCCTGTACTCTTCTGCCGCAATATACCCGAGTGGAAATCCGGTTTTCATTGAGATTCTCTGTCCTATCCGTTGGCCGACCTGGCGACACTGACAAAAATTGTGCGGGATCTTGTGCGTGTTGTGTGGGTGATAGAGCCCATCAGGTATGGTAATCTTGCTTGCCAGGGCTTTCGCACGCTAAAGCCCCTTCAAACACCTCGAAGCCATTCGCAATTCTTGATTATCAGATATCTATGTCCGCTTAACGAGCTTTTTCGGCGTGCCACTCAACTAGCCAGGTCAGTCGTGTTTGTACATACTGCTAATTTCACTCACAAAAATATTCGATCCAAAACGATTATATGCTTTCCATGAGAGTCCGAACGATAGCGTCATTGATATTAAGAACTTGCACAAGAAGTAAGAACATATTAATACATGAACGGTAAGCGCCATCATATACGCCTCTCATCCGCGCTAGAGTAGGCCAGCACGCTACTGAATATCAAGGATTGACTTGATTTTGAACGGAATGGGATTTGGGTCTTCACCGACTCAACAGTAGCGCCCCAGAGGCAAATTCCCCTCTCAATCGTAATACGGATGTTTATTTTGGCTAGGCGTACAACGGCATCTGACATCTAGGGTTAGGATCACCGGTACCAGAAATACGTGTATCGTTTCGTATTTCTTTACTCCAGTGAGGTAGATATAGTTTAGTAACAATGGAGATACCTCTCATTTACGAGGAACGCTCCTGATTGGGTTAATGTGACCTATTTCTGTATCCGGCAGCAGCCAGCCCTAAAGCGGATATTAAATTTCCAATTTTGGATTGTACACTACCGTTTCGGGAATGTTGACCATGCCTAATAAGTGAGTGGATATAGTAAGTGACTTCTAGTCTCGGAGTGCCAAGGTTCCGAGACCAACTGACCTCGTATTTTACAGATGAAACTAAAGCCATCTAATTCAATATCGGGAATGTGAATGGACGCGGTTTCGTGGTTGGCCGCGAAGAGGGCGGGCTTTGGGGTTGACAATCGAAAAATGTTGCCTACTATATGTGATATATTTTTCATTCAAATTTTGGATGGCATAACGGCTAAAACGCTTTACGGCTGTCCTGTTGCATTAGTATATGCCCTTACTTGAGATCCGCTTTTCTCCCACCCACCCACACACGGGTCGAGTGCAGGGACCCTGTTAACTACTATTAGAAAAAAGGGCCATTTCTTTAGACGATTCCGAGTATGTTGGTCGGAGATAATGGTCTAATAACTGTCTAAACTTTTTGAAGACCGTTGTTGGACCATTTTTGAACCGTCCCTTAACGTCAAATAGACCGTCATATTTCATTAGCATACTCCGGACCGGCTAAAAACAGGCCCTTTCTCTAATAGTACCTTGGTAACTAGCCTCGATCTCTGTATGTACGTAGCTACAAAGAGCGGAATCACCTGTGACCGTACAAAAAAAGCCTTCATATATACCCTATCCCCCCGGTGGAAAAATCGTGCTGGCTACAATATATCGTTGTAGAGTTACTATCTCAAATTTTTGATGACTCGGACAAGGTAAGGCTGCAAATATGCAACTGAGGCAGTATGTTCGTATCAATTGTACGGTACAGGTGCTGTTTCTATCCTGCCGCACCAATGACCTTTGGATACGATGATACTATTGAATCCGGAATTTCTTATACCCCCCATTTATGACAAAGGAGTCACCACTACAGTTTGGCCCAATCGCAATGCGTGCCCTTGGTAAGTAAGTTGATTACTTGTCAAGTTATCTACATGACAACGGGGTGGGAACAGGTATCTCAGTTGCCCACAATTGGTGTAGAATATATGCAATAAACGTGTAATTAGATATTGGAAATAACTCTACTACAATCCCTGCATTTTCCCCACAATTTACTATGGCGCTTTCAGCCGGTAATATTAGGCTTGTCAATGTCCCTGAAATCGGGAGCCCATGCGCAGCCGCAATTAAGATAATGACGAAACGAAAGCAACGACGTATTAATAAAACTAGAGATCGAACTGTAGATAAGTCCCATCATGCACACCTCACACCTACTTTTGCGTACCCGTTATGGCGAAAGGCTGCAAGCCTTATTATATAGTTCATGAGAATAATGGGCGAGCGTGAAGGGAAATCAGTAAGCTGATACGTAACTTCGTATCTATAATACAGTTATATAAGACACTCCTTAAATGCAAACGTTCAGTTTAAGTTGCAAACAGGAGCTGTGGAAATTTCGACGGCCACAGTGATTCAGTCGAAGTGAGTGAGCGAGTTCGGGATGGCTTGTATTGTATAGTAATGATTGAGACTAGAAGGAAGGGAACAAATTTGTTCCGAGCGTTAACTTTTAACAATTTGGGCCTGGAATAACACGTAGCTCTGGAACCAGGTACGCTTCGATCTTCTTGTCATCCCTCCTCCGCCAGCTGGTGGAGCACCTGGTCTTGGCCTCCCTGGGTTGCTGCTTCATTATATGTTCAAGCACTATCGGTACGACACTCGAGTAATGCTGCATCTTCCTAGCATAAAGTATCTATTATACGCAATGCAGGATCTCTTCCACATGAACTCGACACATGCATCAGGGTGCGGTCCAAATGTGCTTTTCTTACCCACGATCCACTATAGTATTTACATCATCTCACATTAGAATCTCTGATCAATTACCGAATATTAGTGGGTGGTGGTTGATTGCGCGCATTGAATTAAACGAATTTGCTCACAACCTAGAAGTCGCACTTGTAGCGCTAAGGAGGGGCGTCTCAACATTAGTTTGGGGTGTGCGAGTTGTACCATATAGGAAATATCAAAGACGTATTCTCTAATTGGAAGGAGTCGGGGCCTTCTGAATAACGCATATACACAAGTACATGAACTTGGTCAAGCGTCATTTCTACTATCCGATGCTTGATTCACTTCACTTATCGAAGTCGACATGACGCTACTAATAAGATCGAACGCGTTCTGCCGCACTGACACTGAATACGCCAGATCTCGGTACGTACGTAGATAACCTACCCGACAAATCTCAAGAAGACAAAGAAGATGACAAAGGAAGATAAGCAAGCGTGGAAACCTCACCAACCAAATGCCAACCATATCTTAACAGCCATCACACGCGTAATGGTGTAAATCTTCTCACAAGTTAGCTTCGTTAAAGAGAAAGAAAGATAACGGAAGACCTATCTTTTCACCGAAAATAGTGGGATACTGATTGGAAGATTGACTTTTACAAGGTAGTAGGTGCTTTCATCTATAGAGTGGGTCCAGCTGGGGCCTTACAAGCCTTCTTAGATTGATAAAATAGACACAAGAATCTATCTAGATTTGTTGTTCCACAGAAGTGACCGGGAACAAAAGCAGCCAAATCCCTGTAATGACGACTCAAGTCGGCGCACTCTTGTAGTGAGGTGCAGCAAGGTTTGAACTCAAGGAACTAGTCATAGAGATGCAGGCAAGTCCTGAGCATAAGTAGGCCACGTAGCCAAGCGTTAAGTCAAGCGACTTTAAAGCGTGAAGCAGCAGTGCTTTATAAAATCACCCCTCTTCACTTCTACATATCCCCCATCCTACTAAATGTTAGCACAGGTATATCAATGCTTGATCAATTTCCTAAATTGCTCTTACCCTAACCCTGAACACTGTGTTCTTAGTATATCTCTGAACAGAAGTTTCTCTCGAAAATACCGTCTGCGTAATGCGATTCCATACTAGCTCGTTATCAACCGCAGTTTTGGGTACACTTTTTTCATTACTTCCTCCACAGTTACCATCATCTAACTTTCCCACTCACGCACAGCTGCAGCCTTCTTGCCAGGCGTCTCGGGTTACGACTTCTACAGATTGAAATAGATAGTCCAAGTCGCGTTTCTGCTTTTTGGCTATTTTAGTAGCAGACATGAGAAGCATTAACGACACTTAGGGCAGGGAAGGGAATTGGTGCGTTAAATCGCGGAAGAAACTTTTGGACGGAGAATGAGTGAATTCGGAAATCGAGTTTGTAACACCTGCGGTGTAGAAAAGAACCAAATAGGAGAAAGTTAGGATGATCTCTAAAATCAATCAATTCGCGCCGGTGTTATTTGATTTGTAGCTACAGTAAAAGTCTCATAGCAATTTGCAGGCTCATGTCGTGCGGAACATTACATCTGCCTTCATACGTTAATTGTTGCATTCCGTGTACTATCTATCATCTATTGCTTAGTTCGCACAGACCTCCTTCCCCGCCGCAATCTTTGCCTTGCGCGTTCTTTCCACCGTTTCCTCGGCGCAACCACCCCTCGCTCTACACTCTTTTTTCCCACCCCGCACCTTGCTTTTCGCTCACACTGCTCAACCGTGCCCTCAACAAACACACCAACAGGGTGAAGGCTGAGGACGTTCGACGGCAAATGGCCGCAGGATTCAGTGTGTTGCACGTGTGACGAGAATAACAACCGGCCGCTTAGCCGACTTGTGCTGGAAAAAGGGATATCTCGTCTTGGTTGCAATCCGGTCTCGGGCCGGACGAAGCACCCTGGCTCGGCGTAACAATACACCACTGAAACAGATTGTCAAAACAAGGACTTAATGAGCAACCGACATCCGTAGTTTAGCTGCCGCGTAGACGAACCCTTATCCACAACTTCATTCACACTTCAGTGCTTGTCGTGTCTCTAATTCCAAGGCAGACCTGAAAATTTCGATTGCTCCTTATATTTTCTGTTGGGTTTCATTCAAGATAGCCCTCTAGGGGACCATACTATGCAGCTTAACTCTTTCTTTTGCTAATTGATCCCGGATAGCCCTCTGGTAATGAATATTTTTGTGACATAACCCTCTCATGTAAAAAGCAATCAAGAGTCAAAAAGATTCGTTGTTAAATTATCAAGTTTAGGATTTCTTTATGCTATGTCTCATCTTGGTTGCGTTTGAGGATTAAAGTGATAAAAGCAATGAGTAACATCAATTGGCAACGCATGTCATGAATTATAATACAACATGCAATATCACACACACACCACCACAAAAGGATAAAAAGCGGTCTTTGAATACCAACAATTTCCCAAATGCTTCTCTGCATTTTGCCCACTATGTGGCCAAATATGTTTAGTAAGAGTTATCCTACATAAAAATCGGTCAAGAGGGTTATACTACATAACATAGCCTTCCAAGTATTTTCATGAATAAAAGCAGCTTTTATTTTGTGAACACGCTTTAGCAGATTACATTGTTGCCCGGCACCGAGCGCGAGCAGCATTAAGATAGTCGGAAATCAGTAAAATAAAACACCCGATGCCATTCTCTGTCAAGAAAGTTTCGTAGTCGTAAGTATGCAAATCCAAAATAAACACAGCAACTCCGTAAGCAGTCGAGATATTCTAGAAATCACCTCCAACGCCGCCGCTTCTTCTCCGAAATCTTCTAGCTTCAGGAACAAATAAAACAAGTGACCATAGCGCGTTAGGACAAAGGGAAAATAAACTATTACCCACACATGTCAAGAATGGGAATGCGTCATTACTGGCAGTTTCGGGGAAGTTACACATTAGAGTTGATGATATCAATAAGAAGGTTTAGGTTTGCATTTTTATTTGTATTGGCACGTGGGATGGCGTTGGGTTCCGGCAATCTAACTCGCCTGACCAGGACTTAAAATCCAAAGCATGCTCTTGCTACTGTCAATCATCTTTGTTTTCTGACTTGAATCTGTTCAGCACGGGCATGTGCTTCCGCCGCGGGTGAGAGTATGTGATGCTTCCCTACGACGGACATAGGATTATGTCGAACTTCTAAACAAAAGCGATTTTATTCCCCGGCTAGAAGAAAATGATAATCTCAGACGTCGGTAAGACGGGGCGCATTTGTATCATGGCATCTGGTCAAAGCCTATATCATTCGCCCAACGACAAGTAACTCTTTCATTTGATAATATCTATTCTGGAATTTTCATGTCGTAGTTGCTCTATTTTACGATAGTTTTGTTGAGAGTTGTTGTTTTCTCCACAACCGAGAAACTCTCCGTTAGGGTTAGTAGCTCGGTAAGAGAAAAATTCTACCGCCTTATCAACAGTACATAGGGAAATGAATTCAACAACTGGGTGACTGATTCGTCGGTTGTGTACTTATCATAAGAGGTAGTCCGTTCTCAACGACTACTGAGCGCTAGCTACTATGTCGCGGGTCCTTCAAATTTCACTGGCACAGCTAGAAGCCGCGAGCTAAAGCCTATAATAAAACTACATTCCCTCTGGTTCTCCACCGAGAGAGACAAGACTTTCTTCTGATCAGTATTCAGAAGGGAAGTTGGGTACAGAACATCCGAGCAGAATGATACTCTTCTAGGGAGAATCAGAAAAAGCATGCGAGAGGAAAGCGTAAATTACAGATGTATGAGTTGGCGGCGATAACGAGGGTCCTCAGCACAATCCATATTCGTTTCAACCTAAAGTAGGATACATTCTTGTTGTAGAGAATTTGGCCTACTTAATAGTTTCGAGGAAACAAATAAACTGATAACACACAGCGTCCAATTCCCCTACCAACCAAAATGTTAAAGATTTCTGTTAGGATAGCATAAAGCTACTCCATGGAGGACAGTCGAGTCGGGCTGGAATCGTTTACATATTCCTGTAAATGAGCGAAATTTCGAAGGTTGAGTGAGCAGTATACCTTGAAATTTTGTTACCTACAGAGTCGGTCAGTAGCGTGGATACTTCCGGCGTTAGGCATGCTCGCGCCTCGTCTAGTAGTATGAATCCCGCGCCCGTATCTGTTACCGAAAGCATCACCGTGGCTTGAACTGTGGCGTGGAGCGTCGAGGCTGTGTGTAGACATCTTTTCTGCCAAGGTGGATCCTAAATGATACTGCATTTCCGCTTTGCACATGTCAAAAAATTCCTCAGATACACTAAATTCCAAACTGCAACTCCGATTTGCTGTAGATCTATGTAGGTTATCCCGGAACGATGTTTCACTAGCAGCAGACTACGTCATGGTGCTTATCTACCAACCGATCTACATGCGCAAGCAACTTGGCGGTGAGCTGCATGCTTGTGCATACACTGGAGTGGCGCACGTTGCCGAGGCCGACATTATAGTACGGTTCATCTGTGCCTTTAGGCGATGATCCTTCTTCACTCTTACCTATCTTCACCAGGTACATCGGCTACAAATATATCTACCCTAACCCTGTCGACCCCAGCATTACCCTCACAATGCCGTCCCACCTCTCCTCAACCGCCATTCTCGGTCCCCCTCCCTTCTCCCTACTAATTATTTCGCTAACACGCCGTAGCCTCCCTGCCAGCGGCCTCAGGCTTCATCGTTGACACGAACGGACTGAAGGTGGTAGTCTCGCAAGCGACGTTCTCGGCGTATCTTTTGGTTTTTCTCGGGGGGTTGGTTAGTTATGCGGTGATGACGAAGGCGGCGGGGAGAACGGTCGATGGGGTGTGGTTTTATGCGTGCTTTTTGTTTCTGAACACGTGGATCTCGTTTCATCTGGGGTCCGACGACTTCGGGTCGCTGCCGGTGAACTGCCTGGGCGTGCTGTTTGTGCTGTTTGTGTATTGTCAGGGGAGGCGGGGGAGGCTTTGATGTCGCTTCAAGGGGGGATTAGCCCTGGGACCATAGGAGGAATCAACTAGGGAAGGGGGATTTTCGCTATGGTGTAGGAGGACAAAGGTGTCTCTGTGGGATACTAGAGACGGTATAAGATACATTATAATGCATGAATATTGATGTTGCGATATGGGGAGAACCGTGTGTATAGACTATGGTACAGAGAAGAAAGAAGGAGAAATACCAGAGATATATTCAAGAGATTCGTGTGCCTTGTGCCCTATCATCAGCTCAATATATGAAGCCATTTATACGGAGAAGCAGCGGCATCCATCACGACGCCCACGCTTATTTATCGCGGGTTTATCTCCCCACGGCGTAACCAGCCAATCATTCAAACCTTCTGACCGGCCCTCGAATAAGCAAAAAGCATAAACAAAATTCCAAGTAAGTTACCCACAAAGAATCCAATATGAAAGGAAATCCAAATGTTAAGAACAAAAAAGAAGCCATAAAACCACCCACTATTGACAGTGCTCCCCTTCACTTTGCCGCCAACGCATACCCAACTAAGCCTATTAGAAATACCAGAAGATACACTGAGATGATTGCATTCGACAATATTCCATCCAGCCGGCTTGCAGCATTTGCAGATAGGATGTCCAGCTCGCTTGTACCCTGGGTGACCGCTGTGGACAGCTTGCCAATGGCGTTTTCCACTTCGCTTGTGCCCTGGGAGACGGCTGTGGACAGCTTGCTAATGGCGTCTGAGACTATCGTGTCCACTTCGTGTGTGCCCTGAGAGACGGCTGTGGACAGCTCGCTAGTGGCGTTAAAGGCTACCTGGTGCAGCGAGCTTATGCCCTGAGACAGCTCGCTAGTGGCATTAAAGGCTACCTGGTGCAGAGAGCTTATGCCCTGGGAGACGGCCGGGGACAGCTCGCTAGTGGCGTTAAAAGCTACCTGGTGTAGCGAGCTTATGCCCTGTGACAGCTCGCTAGTGGTGTTAAAGGCTATCTGGTGCAGCGAGCTTATGCCCTGGGAGACGACTTTCTCTAGGTTTGAGATTGCTTTGTGCAGCCCGCTGAAGTTTAGTAAGAAGCCGTTAATGGTTGGCAAAAAGGCTGTAACTAAGTAAGAACATAAATATTAACTAAGGGTAGCCGTTTCTGGGCATAATTTGGTAGACCAACTCAGAATTGCCACCAAACTCTTGTGAGAGTTTGTCATGCTTGAAGATTTTGCGGATGTTTTTAGGGCTGGTTGTTCGAAGTTCGTTTATATCGTTGTCAAATATTCCAAGCACAAGGTTAGAGTAAAAATATGTTAAAGAATGACATTAGTTAGGACGTACGCTCTTGCTTGAAGAGTTGGATGGTTAGTGTTACCAGGTATGAGGATTATTTCATTATAGCAGGGATTCCCCGTACTTTAAAGTTCCTTGAGTCGACCCCCGAATACGTGGACCACTCAGGACCTGCAGATTGCCAGCCGCCCTTGTGTTCGTGCATCTAGAGTGGTATGTATAGCAGACCATGTCGCATTTTCGTGCTGGCGTATTGAGTCATTGTGATGGAATTTCAGTGTTTGTCGATATCTGTGGCTTCATTTGTTCCTGGGAAATCCGCCTGCATGCACATGCAGCGAAACCCAAAGTTGGGATTTTGTGGAGGTCTGTAAATTTCTTCATGCATGTGGACGGTGTCATCACAGTAATTGGAAGTGGGACGGTGTTTTCGAGGTTGCCTGTTCCACCTATTTCGCGGATTCACCTCGTTCGCAGACAGGTGCGCTTGGTGGGATTCACCAATGCGGTGGTTTAATAATGTTAAAAACGATGAAGAGAAGCTGTGCGGGGGTCTTCAGGAACTATTAGAAGGGTTATGCAACAAAAATATCGCAATAGTTTACTCTAGTCCTGGAATGTGGGTGTGCGACAGAGTAGGTAGAAGCGCACCGCTTGTCCACAGCGAAGAGGAGTTGATTTCCCCATTAGTCCTATTGGTATACTGATACTTAGGTGGTCGGGGGGCAATGAATGGTGGGTTGGTGGTAGCGGGGGAGTGGGAGGTAGCGGGAATGTGATGAAGGGAATCAAATTAGCAATGCAACTTCACGAGACATCATTGCGATGCATCTTCGTGGACAGGAAGAAATGCGATTTGCAGGGTTGGGTGCGGGTTGATTGCAACCTTATACCACATCGAAGTTACTAGATCAAAGTTAACTTATCAAAGTTAACTTATCAAAGTTATCATATTAAAGTTACCCAGCCCGTTCGTGGTCTCCGTCGACAATTCGCTGAGAGGGTAAGTCGCGGAATTTGTCCCATCTGTGAAAGAGCAGTCCTATCCGCGGACAAGATGAATCCGCCAATAGGGTAGAACATGCCACATGAATGTTGGGGTCGTACTCTAGAGTACGGCGTACTTTTAAACCAACGATGCTATTATAAAGGTTGAATTTGTTTGATTGGAAGCTTTCCATGGGAGTTAAAAGATTAGTCTGAACCGTAGAACACCATTAGCACAAGTGCTTAATTCACAATAGCTTGAAAATAACCTAACACATATGCACCTGTTATAAACGACTTAAAAAAGCGGAAAAATAAGCAAACCTCGCAAATGATGTAAGAAACTTTAGATATTATACTAGTACTGAAGACTTCGTTTGTGTGGTGTGTGCATACGGTAGTATTATTACCGAATGCATTCAAATACAAGATTCATCCTCACACTTTACCGAAGACAAAGAAGTGTGAAACTTTTGTAGAGAAACATTAATAGAGGTTGGTGATTACTAGTGCACTTGGCAACTGGTGCAATTAGAAGGGTAGAAGATAGGGATCTCTCTCACTAATCTGCGTCATTCGGAAGGGGAGGGGAAGCTGGCACTGTCATACTCTAGATAGAGTGAATACAGTATGATTAAACAACAGCCGGTGGAATCAGAAATAGGAAGTACTTTTGGGCTATCGGAACCCAAGCGCCTACAAGTGCGATTAAACTAGAGAAGTTAAGCGTACGTAGAAAGCAATCGAAACCAAATGTAACTGCACTCACAACGAACTACAAGTACACCTAGTCGGGGGTGCCATACGGCGCAAGTTGGGTGTATAGATGAGCATTGTTATGTCTTGATCTATACACTCTAGGTAAGTAAACCCTTGAATGAAACTTGTATAAATGTGTATCCAAATGTGAATAAAGGTGTGATAAGGTTTGGTAAGGAGGACATCAACCGGCTGCACCGCTTCTTCCTAGAAATGCCTCGTATAGATACAGCGGTTTGTCATCGAGCTGCATCTGGCAGGTTGCACCATAGCATCTCAGTATGAATCGTCTCAGCAGGGGATGGGAGATTGTCGGTGTACTGTCGGTGGACAAAGGGTTGGTAAAAGATACATTGTGATGCAAGAAAAGAATATTGATACAGAGAAAAGCATTAATCACTACGCCGGTGCTTATTTGCCGCGGGTTTATCCTCCACCTACGCAACCAGCTAATCAACTAGACTCTCTAACCGGCCCCCGAAATAAACAAACAGCATAAATAAGGTCCTAAGTAAGTTACCCGCAAAAAATCCGACATAAAAGGATATCCAAATATTGAGAACGAGAAAGCAGACATAAAACCACCCACTATCGATAGTTTTTCCCACCACCTTCGACACCAATGCATACATAACTAAGCTTACTAGAAATGCCAGAAGATACACCGAGATGATTGTATTTGACAATACTCTGTGCAACTCGCTTGTACCCTGGGAGATAGCCATGGACAGCTTGCCAATGGCGTGTTCCACTTCGCTTGTGCCCTGAGAGACGGCCGTGGACAGCTTGCTAATAGCGTGTGAGACTATCGAGTCCAGCTCGCTTGTGCGCTGGGAGATAACTATGGATAGATTTCTAGTAGCGTGTGAGAGTACCGTGACAGCTCTTTTAGCCCTGAGATACGACTGTGTCCCACTTGCTTATGGAATGTGAGACTACCGTGTCCATTTCGCTAGTGCGTTGGGAGACTACTGTATCCAGTTCACTTTTGTGCTGGGAGATTACCGTAGACCGATTTCTAAGGGCGTTTGAGACTACCATGTCTAGCTCCCTTATGGTGACTCTCAGCTCTATGGGACTGGTTTGAGTGCGGTCACACGTGGGTTGAGCGCGGCGGAGCCGCATGCACTTTAGTTCTTGTGTACGTGTCAATTGGACTTTGAGAGACAGTCAGTGAGTTCTCAGTCAATAGAGAGATTCAGCACAACAAGCTCAATGGTGTTTATCATAAAACCGTCAACAGCTAGTAAGAAGGCCGTAACTAAGCACGAACAGAAGTGTTAACTAACTGCAACCATGCATGAGTATGACTTGTAACTAACCTAGAATTGCCACAATTGTTGTCAAACTGCTGCGAGAGTCCGTCATGCTTGATGATATTGCGGAGGGTTTCGGGGTTAGTCTTTTGTTCGATGTTTGTTTAGATCGTTGTCGAATATTCTAGGTACAAGGTTAGGGTAAAATTACGTCGAAGAATGACATACCGGCTAGGACATACGCTCTTACCTGAAGGGTTTGTATGGTTAGTGGTATGGTATATTTAATATTTAGGTATGAAAGAGGGTTATTTCATTACAAGTTACGGTGGCGGCTTCGCCGCCCTTTGGAGGTACCAAGATAGATCATCCCAGGAATACCTTACCCCTGGCTGTCAAGTGCTTGGAGGGTACAAAAAGTTGGGCACACTTCCAGATATGATATCAAGTCCTGGCAGCCATTTCGCTGTGCTTGATCATGTAAAGATAATCTAGTGACATCTATGACTTGATTTGTGTGAAGGAAAAAAGTTGAATGCACCACCTGGTCTCTCTACCAAATACCACATATATGGTGCTATGCCGCCCTCCACATCAATGACTGTCTGTATCCAGCTGAATAGTCTACTAAATAGACTATCCAGCCACTCTGTTGGTGGTTTCTGTTGAGGGACATTATGGTGTAGAAGAGAAATGGAGAAAGGAGTCGAGACCACAGGAGCAAAAGGAGTGAGGCTCTATGACTTACTCGACTGCCAGTCATATACCCTACGATTTTTAGTCATGATTCAGTGGATCTAGAATGTTGAAAGCCTATGTTCAGCATTCCACCATATATTTTACAGCGTTGTAAGGGAATTCTGGAGGGAGCAGCTGTAGCTCAACAAGCATAAGAATATGGTGACAGGATTTGACAGAACACGCAGCCTTGAGGAACCACACACATTGCATTGATCAACAAAGCTCAACATAAGTACATGTAACCAAGTGCTGGAATCAATAAAGTGTGTATTTCATTGTGTGGTAAAATAATACATCAGCAAAAGTACAAATTGACCATAGGCTGCACTATGTGTACCTGCATACATGCACAACTCATACCAAGCTTCCCGTGGACCTCTGCACAATGTGCAGTCTATCGTCATCTACAGTCCATTTAGTGAAACTGTATAAGACTGGTGGCCAGAGATGGAGGTATACCTGTGTTAACTACACGGCTGTTATAGTAGTATGGAGTCCACTGGAGAGCCTGCCAGCATTTGATCACCTTATCAGAGCCTAGTCTGAAGCCTGCTTGATATTCCGCTTGTAAGCCTGTTGAACAGCCTCCTTCAGAGCCTGCTTGATGACTGTATAATAGTGCAATGCTTGAGAGCTGCAGCTGAGAGATGCAAACATCATGAAGAGTTAAGTGTTCCTCGCAATGCCTTTGGCCGATGAGAACATATGAGTTGTTTGAAGATTTTACACGATTGTTGATGAACTGAATCTACTTGATTGAGTGCTTCTGGTACTATATTCAACATCACTAACACTATCATCATCATTGCTATCATTACCATGGCCATCATACCATTAACATCATCACTATCAGCCCTGGACTGAATGTGCACACATACACCTACAATCTGTAGGCTGCAGGCTGCAGATTTTGTTAGAACATCTGAGTCCTAAGATCCAATATTCTACTTTTTGTGCTGAATCTAAAATCATAATTGTCAATACTGTAACTATGAGGCATTGCAAGATCTCATTGTGGTGGGCACAATAAAGATATAGTTTACACTTTAATATTGATTGAGATTATGATTTCTGCTACAATATGCCCCCGACTACCCACTACCCATGATCTGCCTCCTGGTGCCTGGCAGCTGCAACTCTTCAAGTCTCTCAATTAATTACCAAGAAGCATATATTGGAGCATATAGTCAGGTGAAATGGAGAGTGTCTTGCCTCTTGAGAGTAAACTTGAAAGCATAGAGCCAAGTAGGTTGGGAGTGAATCATGTCATGCAATTGGAAACATACGTGGGAACATCTTGAAAGCCTACATAAGAGCATATATGGCTGCGAGTATACCATCATGGGTAATTAGGAGTGTTGTTTAGAGCATGCTCAGAAGGGTACTTGAGAATATCCTTGGTGGTATACCTGGGAACATACATGGAGTGTACTTGGACGCTTCTTGAGAGCTTACATGGGAGCCTAGAGTCAAGCAGGCTCGGAATGTGTGATTGAGTGGAATTGGAAGCATACTTGAAGAGTCTTACTCAGGTGTGTACTAAAGAACATCTTGAGAGCCTACTGGGGACCATGCAGTGAAGTATATTCAGCTGTATCGTTGAATGCAGCAAAATGTATAGTATTTGGCGAATAAAATTGTATGCATATCATAGTAATGTACTCAACACACAGGTTGATAGGAGATCTTACTGCTATCCATCAAATATACAGTGGACTCAGATCCCAGAAACCACTTTTCGATGAGTTATACATTATATAATGTCATTTTTTATTGGTGTACCTATCTACTTCTGAGTCTTCTAAATATATTCCCTTGCAATCACCCTGTCCACCTCTGTTATCCCTGTGCACTACCATCCCCGTACTGGCTTTCCATGCCAATATATGCAATGCAGATAGGATATGGATGTTTCCACCACCCTGTTTAGACTCAACTCCATCTTCTACAATGTACCCACTGTATAGATTCCAAGCCCACTAGTATATCTCTCCAAGTCTCTGTAAGTTGGTACTATGTCTATGGCCAGAGTAATTATTGTCAGTTGAAAAGAAGCTTTCTGGGCAGCTATTTGAATTATTTGAAATCCAATGATGTCACCAAGTTTTGCTCTGATCACAACATGTTCTAGGGATGAAACATCCTCAAATATGTCGTATTTCACTATCCAGTTGCCAATTGACTCCATTGCTAATTCTCCGCATACTACTGTCACAAAACATTACAATAAAGATATTAATCCACAACTACTCACCCAATATTAAAAATATCATGAATGTCAACCTGGGATGTGAAAGCAGGTAGAGTTATATACATTTCATATATATCACACTTTGTTGTCAGAGTGCAACTTGCAGACT
>Ga0307515_10002131_pt1 | contig 43381 bp, 38 predicted proteins | sample 17_EM_MG_FD_194513 | JGI IMG/M metagenome (GOLD analysis project Ga0307515, IMG submission 194513) | Populus trichocarpa ectomycorrhiza microbial communities from riparian zone in the Pacific Northwest, United States - 17_EM | ecosystem: Host-associated > Plants > Roots > Unclassified | place... | reverse complement strand
TTCCTTTTCACAATGTTAGCCCCCCCCCCCTGAAAATCTTGATAAATTAGTTAATTCGCAGAGCCAAAATTCAGTTGTTGCCTTTCTTGTTTAGATTTCCAATACGCTGCCCTTTTATAAGCTTAGGATCTGTATGTAGCACTATTCAGCTTCTGTGAAGGGTCTTACTTTTAGTATGAATTATCTTTATAAGCTTAGCTGCTAAACTTTCCTCTCTGTTTGTTGCTTTAGAGGTTACCTGGCACCAGAGTATGCAATAAGGGGGCAATTGACACGGAAAGCAGATCTCTACAGTTTTGGCGTCCTCCTTGTGGAAATTGTTTGTGGCAGAAATAACACAAACACAAGATTACCTGTTGCAGAACAATACCTCTTAGAACGGGTATGAATCTCGAGTTCTTGCTGCCATGTTTGAAAATTGTAATTGAAATGTGAAATGTCAATGCTATTAGTTGATGGTGTGAGCTATGAATATTTGATTATGGTGCTTGCTTTCATCAATCATTTTTCTTGGTATCCAAAATTTACGTAGAGAATGCATTTACATAAATAACCAACAATCAGGATTAACTCACACTTGGGGCCACAAGCTGACTTGATAATTGGTTCTACTGTTGCAGGCTTGGGATCTTTATGAGCGAAGGGAGCTGGTTGCTCTGGTGGATACGGCATTAGATGGTGACTTTGATGCCGAGGAGGCTTGTAGGTTTCTAAAAATCGGTCTACTCTGCACCCAAGATAATCCAAAGCTTCGGCCTTCCATGTCTACCGTAGTCAGAATGCTGACTGGCCAGAAGGACCTTGATGAGAGTAAGATAATGAAGCCAGGCCTAATTTCTGATTTCATGGACCTCAAAGTACGAGCACCCTTCAACACCAAAGCATCTGCTACAACATCTTTTAATGCATTTTCTGGATCAGAGATGCTGGACAGTTCGATCTTGTCATCAGAAAACTCATCAACTGCAACTCCTACAACTTTGACTGGGTTATATGGTCGGAGCATTTGAACTTCTGGATTTCATGGACCTCAAAGTATGAGTACTCTCCAAGACTAAAGCATCTGCTACGACATCCTTTTAGGCATCTTGCAAATCAGAGATGCAGGAAATTTCGATCCTGTCATCACAAAACTCATCAAGCACGACCATGACGCTTTTACTGCGATGTATGATTGGAGCATTTGAACTTCAATGTGAGAAAAATTCCGATTGCATATATTTTATTCCATTTTTTTTTATTTTCTTTTTCTAGGCTTGTAAATTTTATAACCATCCCTTATATACACAGGTACACAGTTTTGCTATTCTGTTGCAAATGGACAAATTCCTGTAATGTTAATAAATAATTGCACAAGGGTTTGGAATCTCCCTCTTTTTCTCTCTTCTCCTCGCCATCTCCCTCATTTACTTCCCTTCTCTCACTCAATTACACATTTGGTTTCTCTGTCTGATCCAATGTGATCAAGTTACCAAAAATCTTGAATTGTGAGCAATTTCATAACATTTTTTAATTCCAAATGAGTTGCATCTATGGTCCTAGATGTTTCACATTCCTTTGGAAATGATAGTTGATGATTGGGAAAGGGTGAAAAGAGAATTTGTTGAATAATGCATCTAGAATTGATAATTTGTTGACAAAGATTGCTCTTGAATGATAAAGGGAAAAATATTTTGATCATTCTCATTCTGAAATAAACAGCATGAAAGCAGCATCTTAAGTAAATGAGAAATTTATTGAAATTGAATATTATATGTACAAAATATTGAAAATTAGTGCAAAAAGGCTAACATTATGTGCTGCTTGTGCAAAATGTATCTTGATTTTTTCTTCCTTTGATGGGATGGGGGTTATTCTGACATTGACAGAACCTATGACAAGTCGCATGCTGCAAGGTAACTGCCTGTTACAAGCTTGAAAATTACACCCAAAACCCATCTGTCTTTTTTTGTTTAGACTCTAAAACCCAGCTCAATTCCTCAAATTTGGCTTTGCTGGAATCACCAAATCACATTCCATTGGTGAAACAGGTGATCTCGATCCAAACCAATCACCCCCACAACAGGGGAACAAAAGCACAGTTCCATTTGGTTGCAATGGGAATTCATTCAAGTTGATGTTTTTCGCCATTGCTTCTTCCCTTTCTTTTGGGGCAACTTAAAAGGACTCCAACTCTTTCTACGTTTGGAGGTCTCACAAAAACGGCCAAAAGCCTGCTGAAGCCTCACCTCAAATTCTTCTTCCTTCTCATCCATCATTTCAGCATCCAAATCCCATGGATATTTGCTTGAGTTGGACCATTTTGTCTTCTCCAAGCCAACCATGTTTACATGGAAGCTTGGCCTATGGGTGTTGGGCCTGCATAGCATCCCCTGTAAAGAGTTTTAATGATTTAGAATATTGGATTATAACTGATAATCTGATTATAATTAATTCAGTCAACGTACATGTTATAGGCACCACTGATGCGACTGCCATGAGGAATTGAAAGATCCGGTCATCAATCATTTCCATTAATGAAGATAGGAAATAATGAAATTAACCGAAAGTCTACAGTATGAGAAAATGGTTTGAAATAATGCCGACAAGGCAAGGTACTCTTTGCTGGATCATAGGATCTTCTAATCTGACTATCTCCCAGGTGGGAATCTAACAAAGAGGAAAGAGCAGCAAGCGGCTGATTTTTTGCCATGTCTAATTGCTCTCTCTTTAATTTTCAGAAAGCATATCAGAGAAATTAAAACCAGCTATCTCAAAAAATCCATTACCCTAGGATTTGGATTCAACAGTTTTGTTTTTATCGAGGCTATTTGATGCTGCCTACACAGGCAGTTGGAAAATTCAGTAATTTTCCTGCAAAGAGATATACTTTCTAGCAATTTAGGAATAACAAGATTTAGGTTTCTCTTTCCTAGTAACAATTAAAAAAGTTATACATTTCTTATTTAAGAGCCCAAGTCTATGGTTAGTAATATGCTTTTATCCTTTCAATTTCTGCATTAAAATATATTATGAATGAAGTGCAGCCCCTAGATCAATATATTTCACAGCCGTAACCCTAAAACAGCCGTCTACAACTTCCACTAAAGTTGTCCTGCACCCTAATTAATGTCTTATATAGCCCCAAGTTCAGATTGGCAAATTAGCTTGGAACTGTAAATTTCACAGATCAGAACCACCGTGGTCATTACCACAACTGATTTTGTAGTCATTAATTGTAATACTTCTTTTTTTCTACTCAGCAAGGTTCAAATGGCATGTTGAAAAGAAACAAAATCAGCACATGCCCATGGAAAAAGAACTACAGACCTGGCAAATAGCCCATTCTGACACATCAAAGATTTTGCTCTCACCACAAACAAATGCACGCGGAATTTCCATCTAAAAAACAGGAACTGAAAATGCTTAGCATAATGAATAGTTGACAGATGGCAGATCACCAAAAGCACATTCACAAGATAAGATCAGATGACTCTGTCGAATTATCAGACATATTTACTGAAACACAGATGAAATAATGAGTAATCACAAGGAACGTTCAGATCACCAAAACCACATTCACAAATTAAGATCACATGATTTTGAAGAATTAACGGACATGCTTACTGAAACATAGATGAAATAATGAGTAATCACGAGGAATGTACCTTCTGAGGCTTGTCAAAGATCAATGAGCCTTTATATTCAACCCATCCATCTCCATCCTTGGCTTGATGATATTGGCGGCAATCCTGAAGCAAAAATTAATTCTAATTTATAAATTTAGAAAGATGAAATACAGAGTTGGAAAGAGAATCAGAAAACCAACCTGGCACCATCTTGCCTTGGCCTTATTCCTATTAGTACACACCCATATATGTGAATTGCCACACTTGGTGCAATGTATCCACCTCGATTCCTCAGAGCAGTAATCTGAATTATCCTGCTTATAACAGTAATAAGATTAGAAAATGTCGCAATCAGTGATATTATTTATTATCAGTGATTTAACTCAGAACCATATGAATCAGTTCAGCATTCAGCTGCACATAACTGCCATACATAGCATGTGGGCTTGGACTTAGGAGGCAGGTTTCCCAGATTAAACACACCTATTACTACTTTGACCGATCTTACAATGCCTTGCCATTTTACAACTAATGCAAGCTCATGATCCTAGAGTTCACAATTTAATTATTTGATCTCCATTCTACCTCAGAAATAAACAACCTACAAAAGTGCCAAGTGAAACATAAAAATCCTTGTAAACGATACTTTCAAGTTTGTAATAAATTGCACCTCAATTGATGCTTTCTCAAACAAAAACACATATCATTATCCTCTGGTTCCATCGAAGTGTAGTCCTGGGGTGGAAATCTGGATAAGCCTACTTTCACCATTTTGCAAGAAGTAACCGCTCTCAGGAATCAAACTTGAACCCACAATGGCAGCAAGTCAAAGATAAGCCATTGCACCAAGCAATGACTCCCCAGACATGAAAAGACAGTATTCACAACTCATTGCACATGATAAAAATGCATCAATGAACTGTGAACATGAAAACAAGATTCCATGTGGGGAACACTAACAGTCAGTCTCCACAAATGGTTGTTTTCTTCTTTTACTTCTTTTTTTCTTTTAGTCAGGAATTTCACATCAATGATAATTGGAGAACAAAAAATTCCAAATATTGACCATAAGGCAGAAAAATACATCGGCAAGCAATACCACATAAATTACCTGACGTGAAGTACTATGGGATTTCTCGCATACACTCCTAGTCCTAGATTCTTCCTTTCTCAATTGCTCATCATAGTCCCTCTTCTTCACAGAATCAGACAAAACCTGGACATTGTATCATTGTGGTCAGTCAATAGGACACAAATCAACACATTCTTAAATTTGTTATGTTTCATCTCCCCTAACTTTCTTGAGAGAGAGAGAGGACAGAGAAGGATGCTTACCTCATAAGCACATTGAAGTTTCTTAAATGATTCACTTGCTAAAGGGCTTCCCATATTTTTATCAGGATGGACAAGCATGGCCTGCATATTTTAAAGGATAAAGAGAAAATCAGAGACCCCATTCACTCATCCCCCCTACCTTTTCTTTTCCCATGGGGCAAGGGGGTAATGTTACATTCACACAAACATAATAGATTTATACATCAAGAACAACCTGACACCACTCCACAACATAAAGATTAGGAGACGGAACTAGATTTTAAAAATACAAGGGCTAGCATGAAAACAAGAGGGACCTGAAAACATATATTTTTCTTTTGGAGGGTGGGATTGGAGGGAAAATGTACTAACAGGATGATTTAAGACTTCCTCAAAGCTTGGGCAGGGCATAAGCTAGTTCCACCCATGCACAGCAATTCAAATATCTCATTGGCATTTTAACCAGCCATGAACACAACCATGCAAAATCAACAAGCAGCTTTCTTGGCCAATCAAGGGACAGGTCCCTGGCATGCCTGATATGAATTCTATGAAATATTAAGTAACAAAAAATGACGGGTTATTGTACCGCCCCTAACTTTTCTCTCTTGCAAGCCTTTTTACTGCAAGCGGAACATAATGGTTCTTGTGATACATTAAGAGTCCTAATGTAGTATTCTGAGATTTAGGTTCTTTTTGTTTACTGTGACCATTTTAGATACCTGGTGAGATTGTTGTGGTATCTCATTTACTTGCACAGAACAATCAATAAGATGCAAAACTTTTGAGAAATGATCCAACCAGATCAACCACTTTCGCCTCTCAGAGTGAGAACACTAGAACAAATCAATTAAAATGGTTACTAGTATTTCAGTTTAGAACAAAAGTGGAACTTACCTTTTTCCGGTATTCCTTCTTCAAAATTGCAACATCAATTTGCTTGTGGCGAGGAAATCCCAGTGCTTCATAATGACCTCCACTATCTAATATTCTTTTCATCTCATCAGCTGAGCTTGTTTCTTCTTCTACAACTACTTTTCTAGCAGAAGACTCTTTTTGGTTATTCACAACAGATGCGCTTGCAGCTGGTTTGCTAGATGATTTGCATGACTGCACCTTCTCAGATTCATCAGCAGGAATCGAGAATTCACATTCCTCAGAAAAAAACTCATCTTCCAGAACTGTTTCAGTTTCCTTATGTTCTTCAAATTGGGTGCTTTCCCTGACATTATCACACCATTGAAGCAGGAAATTTAAAATATCGTTTGAGAAAAATGTTAGGTTTATTGATAGGAAAACACCATGCCATCCAACTCGAACTTTCACACAATAAATAGCATATATAGTCGCCATTAAGACTACTAGCCGTGCATGATTTTGAGAGAACAAATAACCTGTAATTTCATAAAAAACAGAATTAGATTCCCCGAAAGTTCTACAGATATATAGAATCTGAAAAAAAGAGCATCTACTTGCACTAGTAACTAAACTTACCTCCAACTATAAATAATGTTCCAGTTATCAAAAAGTTAGCATACATCCATAAAATTAAAATAGCAAACAGTCCTACAATAAAAAGTCCAGGAGTGTAGCCCAAATACTGAACAGCAGCTCCCGCAGCTCCCTGAAATATTGAAGCCACCGTCAGTGGCATTTAATGAAATTTCAATTTTAAAATATTCACTTGAATTATAATCCCTGACAAAGCCAATGTATCTATAGACCCTGTTGATTTCTAGAAATCCTATCAACTCAAACAACTTTATAGTGATATTTTCATAATAAGCTTTAATAAGTTTGAGATCCACGATTATAAATGAACACAAATGCTAATGGTCAAAATTGCAAATGCATGGAAGCAATCGAAAGGCTGAAAGTGGTCCAATAAGAAGGTTGCAAACATAAAATACACAAACACAGCGTTAAGATCTATCATTTTCCCCCAAGAAAGGAAAAAAAAAAGAAAGAAAAAGAAGGATTGTGGGCTAATTTAGAACTAAATGATGTAGCAGTTCTCAGCAACAGCAGTTCCCAGTAGTATGTCATCAGCATATTTAGCGCAAGAAAGATTTATTAAGTAATGGTTTTTAAGAGGGGCAGCTAAAGGGCCAGGTGTCTCTCAGACCAGATAGCTAATATCATCTCCCCGACCAACTCTATCAGCAGGCCCTTTCTTTTGCAATGGACGTGGACCAATGAGAAGGTTGTAAACATAAAACATCACCAAAGCATTAAGCTTTACCATTCTCTCCCAAGAGAATAAATGAATTTCACACAAATTAGAACCATACGACATCAGGAGCTTCAGACACTAAACCTATGAACATAAATTTCCAATAACTCTACAATTTGGATTATAATTTCTCACTATTTGCTGAATACAATGTCTAGAATTTCTAAGGATTGTGGACTTCCAGAAAGGAGATCACAGTTCTTATCAGTCTGGGAACTGCTGGTTTATCTATAACTACAATTTTAAATTTATTACCTGTAATCTCCATTATTTGCACAAAAACCTCTCTAAGACTTCAATTTTAACAAGTAATTATTATTTTTTAACCGAGTATTGAGAACTGTGCTTAAACTTAAATTTTTTCTTCTATAATCTCTCTTCTTCTGGTGAATTTCAGTCTTTAAGAGTTCTGAATACTGCATCACTGGAGTTGCTTGCCAAATTGGTGATTTGGCTAGCATGTTGGATTCATGGTCAAGTTCTCAGCCTTTTCAGGATCCAGTTCATTAATGCTAATTTCGTTTCATGTAAAACCCATGAGAGCTTATACCATATTTGTCCACAAACTAGCTCCACGATTGGTATCATCAGAGCAGACAGTCCATAACTTCGCATTACACAAAAACTAAATTGATCTCTACGTTGTCATGAACGATTTTAATCGCCCTCCACCTGACTTTCAAGTTTAATTACCCACAACTAGAATATGCCACAAATAAATGTGAACACCATAAATACAACTCAAACATTGATGAATCAGAAATGCAGATTCAAAACAATCGGATCACAAAAATAAGGGGAAAAACAAAAAAAACAAGAAGAAATGATAGCGACATGATCAGAATAAGAATCAGGTGCATACAACAAGAAAAGTTAAATGGCTAAAAATAAGAAAACATACCATACAAAGTAGTACATGAAGCAAGGAAGACATTGAAGTGAGACTAAGAAAGCAACTCCACATTATAAGAAGCAAAGCCGCCGAACCCAATTTGATAAATGAATTAAAACCCCTCACAACACAATCTTTCCAATAAATCAACAACAAACGCATCAATCTTCCAAATCTTGCACATCCATTGCACACCATAGGCCAATGCCTCTCTATAAACACACCAATCTTGTCCCGCCAACACCCCAATGTAGTTTTCGCCCGCCAATAGGCATGTTTCTGCGTTTGCAGCCATTTCCGCCCACGCTTAACCAGCCCAATATCCTCCATTATCAAACTAGTAACTATATAACCAACTCCACAAAGAAACAAATAAACACAACCCACAACTTAAACAAGCATCTAGATCTTCACTACAGTCTGTTCATATCTCCATTGATATTACCCCAACATCCTCTACCCCTCATACAATGCGAAGCTAAAAAATAAATGCTATCCATAGAGAGAGAGGCTTGATCTACCAAAACTACCAAAAAGCAGCCTCGATCAGGGAAGCTTCACAGGTTTCTTGAGGTTGCAAATAGAAATCAGTGAATTGAAGGTTCTCCTTTTAGCAGTGAGAGTTGAAAAAGAGAGAGACCCTCATGAGAAAACACTAAAATCCATCACGTTCAACACTAAATTTTGCTTCACATGATCGTTTTCAAAAAAGCAAGAAGAACCCGAATTATTCTCCTCCTTTATTTTTGACACTAATGTCTTTATCTGTCTCCTCTCTCTTAAGACTGAACATAACTTAATAAGGCTAGAGAATAAAAAGGACCTAAAAGAGAAAGAAAAAAAAAAAAAAGAGCTAGAAGTTAACAGTAACTGTATTGGGGTGTCATAAGAACGCCAATTAGATCCCAAAAACTTTGAAAATAGCTAGAAAGATTCAGACTTTAGTAAGAAGAAGAAGAAGAAACAACAACTAGGTACAGTTGGGTTTGGTGAGGTTCACATGATAGAGGGCTAAAAGCTAAGAAAAGACCACAAAAACGGGTTTACGGCAAGACATGGTAAAATGGGTTTCTTTAAAAGAACGATTCGCAAGAGAGGATAAACATCTTTTGGCTTTGGTGGTGAAGAGAGACAAGAGAACCCTAAACTTTTTACCAAGTGCAGAGAAAGCTCGTGAAAGGAGAGACACTGAGCTCCAAAAGGTCTGGTTTTTTTTATTATTATTACAGTGGAGAAAGAAAGAGCGCTGGTCGAGGATGACAGAATTTACTTTTGGCTTTGTGTCGTGGAGTTGGATGAGCGTTGCATTGCATAACAATGATGATTCAGTGGGACCAACTTTGAGTTCTTCTTTTTGGGTTAATGCCTTAATGGTTAATAATTGCTTATGCTCTCAATTTTAGTAGAATGCATCCGTTTCCATGATTGTTGTTGTGGTAACAACTAACATCAGCAGCTCTGTTTTCTTAAAAATATTTTTAGATGTAATTTTTTTAAAATTATTATTATTATTTTTTATCATAGAGAGAAGATGATAAAACATATTAGTATGAAAATCATGTAATTTAAATTTATCCTAAGACACATGAATTTACTAAAATCTTCGATAAAACAGATTATAGAAAGAAATACAAATACTTTGTGCTTTTTTATATAGTTTATTTTATTGTTTGAGTTTTAAGTTATTTAAAATAATGATTTAGAGAATTCACTATTCATGAGACAATAAACACTACCTTAATTTTCTGTGATTTGTTTTTAATGATTAAGAGGATATTTAAAAGTATAATTCAATTGTGCTTTAAAAATTCTAAATTTTGTTTTTAAATTAATTTTTTTAAAATTTTGAATTGTTTTGATATGTCTGTATTAAAAATAATTTTTTAATATATTTATAATAAAAAAAACATCTTAAAAAACGCATACCGCTGTACTAACACTCCCAATAGATGAAGCAAAAACTGAAGTAAGGAAATCATAAAAAATAGTTCAACTAGTCAGGTTTTAGGTTTGCTCCTCAATGGTTATAAGTTTGAGTCCCCTCAGGACCAATAGAGGCTTACATAATCGTTAATTTCAGAGTTTGAAAGATTAAACGAGGTACGCACGAGCTGGTCCACACCTAAGTTAATCATTAAAAACAAAAAACTGAAGAGAACTTATGTATGAAATTGGCACACAACTCACAAGGTTCGGAGGCTATCCATAACAAATATCTCGTGCATGACCAGCCAAGTAGCCACCAGCCAGACTAGTTCAGTTGGCTAAATGGGTGTATCAGCTTTCAGGCGGTGGACCATAAGAAAGGATAAATGAGGCCGGAGTATCTAGGATATCACCACAGGCAGAACCCTTTCGGCACCTATATCCACTCTATGTTTTCTCGCCATAGAAACAGTAGAACAAGATGGCCAATACTGCAAACTGTCCAATAAATGGTTCAACATATCCTACCATGCGCATGAAATTTGGTGAGAGTTAAGTAGCCATGGTCCACCGGGGCAGAGAGCCAGGAGACCTAAATCCCACAGGATATACAAATCCTGCATCCAACAGTGAGCAACTGAGCGTAGGTGCCTCAGCCCTCTTAATCTCTTAACAATTTACTTTGTGGGTAGGTTAACCATTTTCAAAGGCAAGGAAAGCCAGGTGGAATGGTTGGTGTAGAAAACCTAGCAGAACCGATTGGAAATGGTTAGCACAGTGAGCCAATTTGAATTGGTTGGTGCAGAGAGCTAATCACAACATGGACAGGTGGGAAGGGCAAATGGAAAGGGACAGTAAAGTAGAAGATGAAGAGAAATGGATAAAGCATTATAGCAGTACTCGTCATAAAATACTATCAGCTCGGGAAGGGTTTTTTTTTTCTTTTCCTGCATATGCCTCAGAGCCTTTGGGTCTGCTGCCAGTATGGTTTAATATTATTCTGAGCATGAACCTAATATAAGATAGATAAGACTAATTAACAACGTTCCTAGTTGATTTGGGCCTTGTATGCATGAACAATCCTCCATGGAGTAGAAGCACACACTAGGAGGCACCACCCTTTTCTGCTTGGCAAATTCTTTGACAGGATAGCCTCTCCCCCTGCAGGTTTTCTTCATGTCTGGGGTGACAGCAACATGATCCAGATACAGTAAGCTTAGCGTATGTGAGAAGTCAAAGAATTATCGACATTTTACGCAATAACCCCAGAATTTATTATTGTCCTCGATAGAACACATCCTTCTCGGACAATGGAACATGCCATCTGAAGAAACCAATCAAGGGTGATTTTCTTAGAAAGGTAATTTATCCTTGGAAATTTGATTCTCTACTCCATATCTTGTCCACACTTGCTGAGGAATTACAAGGCCTGGTTCTTCAATTATTTGCTATGCGTGGATGTTCTATAAATGGATGGTCATGTCAAAACTGGCAGATTTTCTCTTGATATTAGTGATCTTTGAAAGTAATTTAAAAGAAGGATCATTCTCCTGCTTCATGCCACATAACCTGGTTTGGGTGGAGAATTGATTAAATGTCCAAATACGAAACCACCATGCATGAACCTGGAGACTAATGAAACAGGCTTCTATTGGGCCAAGAAACTAGGCAACATTTAAACCTGTCAGCAGTACTATGGAAGACTAAAAATTCCTTGGAAATGAAACTCATCAATAACTCTCTATGAATCCCGATGAGTCCTCATTCTGGGGGTGAGGGAAGTTGCCTGATCAGGCCTCCTGATTATATATTCATGCCAGGAGAAAAGGTTAAAGGTCACATATAGAACTGGCCATTTTCATCAAGGTCAAATATATATAGAAATGGATAGTTTAGAGAGCCACTTGGAAATGCTTAATATAGATGATAACAAGGAAGAGAAATGGATAAAGCATTATATCAGCACTCAGAAAATGCTTCTAGTTGGAGATGGTGATTTTTCTTTTGCTGTTTGCTTGGCTGAAGCCTTTGGCTCTGCTACTAACATTGTTGCCACTTCTCTGTACTCTGAAGGTAACAATATTTCACCTGTCTCCGTATACATTTGTCTAATATTTGTTGGATGCAATCTGATTGATCCTGTACTTACAAAATTAAGAGATGATGAGGCTCAAGTACAGTGGAGCTGCATCCAACTTGAGAGAACTGGAGGAACTAGGATGCACTGTTATGCACGGAGTAAATGCACATACCATGAACAGTCATCCTCTTCTCACCCATAAATTGTTTGACAGGATAGTCTATAATTTTCCTCATGCAGCTCTCAAAAGGAGTGAAGCAAACATTCGCCAAATTGAGTAAGTTGAGCTACAACTTCTAATATATTGCCTTATGTGATCATTTGGGATTTTTCTCTTGTTCTTGAAGAAGAAGTGCAGGAATAAAACTGTTGAGACCTGTCTACTCTCCTGTTTCTTTTTATTTTTGATATTTTACACTAAGGCCTACCTTGTTCTCTTTGGAATAGACCTTCTTTCCTGGTAGCTCACAAAAACTAGAAATTTAAAAGCAATCCTGGACTTCCCTATGTGACCAAGGATTGACCTTGTTGGTTAAGTAGCTACAAGATTAATTGTGCATTGGCAAGTTATTTGAGTTTTGATTTGTGAACGATAAGTGAAATGCTATGTTGAATTCTGTCTTTAGAAGTCATCGAAGGTTGGTGAAGGGCTTCTTTAATAGTGCAAGTGACATGATGGAAGAGAATGGAGAAGTTCATGTGACTCACAAGACTACAGATCCATATAGCAAGTGGGAAATTGAGAAACTAGCAGAAGAAGCTGGGCTGTTCCTGGTTGAAAAAGTTAAGTTCAGAAAATCTGATTACCCAGGATATGAAAATAAAAGAGGATCTGGGTCTAGAGCTGATGAGAGTTTTCCTCCTGGAAACTGTTGTACCTTCAAATTTGGAAAGAGTACCAGTCTTTGACACTGAGCAACTGTGTCATTATATCCTCTCTCTGTAAGAAGACTTGTGGAATGAAAATGATGTAATCTTTTCTTTTCCTGAGTTATTAAAGAGTAATCTAGGTGTAGAGAAAATAAAGGCATTTGACAGCTGCCCCAATTAAAAAAATAAAAATAAACATTAGAACCCAGTGAAGGCAACTTCCAGCACAAAGACACACACACAAAAGAACACAAATACAGAAAAAAAAAAGTGAGATTAAGAAAAAGGAAAACCAGGACACAACCATAAAACCTAGCCCAAACCGACAATAAAATGCCTACAACACACAAACCACCTCAAACATGAGCAAGCAAGCATGCACTAATTACAAATAAATCTTCAGCTTCATCCAAAGGGGGTGCTTGATCAGATCTCTATATGTTCATGCTAGAAGAAGAGGTCTGGATGTTACTCAAAATAGAACAGGCCATCTTCCAAGCAAGGTATGTAGGTCAAACAAGAATGGGTAGTTTAGAAAGCCAAATGTAAACTGGTGTCTTGGTGCAATTACAAAAGATGGTGAGGCTAAAGTGTTGCAGAGCTGACTTAAGAGAGCTGGAGGAACTTGGATGCACCGTGACAAGTAAATGCACGTACATTGAACAAACATCCTATTCTCAATCACAAATTGTTTGACAGGATAACTCAACCGGAGTGTAGCAAATATTAGCCCAATCGAGTAAAGTTCAACTAGAAAAAGTAATTAATGTACCTTCATTAATAAGTCATTGGGGGTTACCTCAAAAAATAGTGAATGGAAGGAACCAGACACCTTATATAGACTTTAGAACAACGCACATTAGAAGTTTTTTGACTTGAGTTCCAAGTTAAAGGTGCTAATTAGTATGTTTGCATCTATTTTTGGAATCATCAGAGGGTGGTGAAGGGATTCTTGGTAAGTACATTTGAGGATAGCTAAATATCCATATAGCAAGTGGGAAATTGAGAAATTTACAGAGGATGTTGGGATGATTTTGCGTCCCTTGTGCTAACCTCTTTCTCTAAGTTGGCTCCTTAATTTGCCTTAATTAGTCCTTCTTGCGGCAAGGAAGCTGCAACCATATGCCTTGCCAAACAAATAGAGAAGCTCATTATTTATGAGCCAGATATGCACATATTCGGAAGGAGTACTGACTGATCTCTAATTGTTAATGAACATATCTTGCATGGAATAAAGTTAATGGTGTGGCTATCTTCTCCGACGCTCTTCGCACAGCCCTAGGCTTGAGTCTTCTGTTTAGAACCCACTTTTGTTTGTTTGAACATGTGAGACCGATATCTTCCTTTCTGGTGGGGATATTGAACCCGAAATATTATTTATGCACGCGTATGATTATAAACGATGGAGGATAGCTCAAACAATTGAGAGATTGAGTTTTAACTTATGTTTTTTGTTTTAATTTATGTGAACTTTTAGTTGATGTTTATTAATTTGCCTTTATTTATTGGGTTTGATTTAATTATTGTTGAATATTTTATTTAGTGAATCATAAGCCCAATCGCTTATTCTAGTTAGAGTTTTAGTATTAATACTCTACTTTTATAAATATTAAACAGTTTTGATGATTAATGAAAATATTACAGAATTTGCATATTTTGAATTCCCTTACTTTTTTTTCTTTACTTTCTCTTCTCAACTTCTTCTTTCAAAACTTCTTTTTTTTTTGCTTTAATTTTTATTATTTATTGTTTCTCATCACTTTCATTGATGTATCTATCACTTTTCTTTCTTCTTTCCCTTTCCTTTCATCTAAGGTCTATTTCTATGTGTACTGCACCATTCATAGCAGAACAACAAGGCAACCCACTTTTGCCTTTTCTTCTCTTGCTTCCCTCCCTTTCTTTGACAAGGGTCTGCCTCTATTCAGCTCTCAAGGCTCCTATTGGTGTTTCCTGCTGATTTGATTCCATAAATTGACGAGGAGTGGTATCATTGCATACGAAGTATTGAGATGTAAACTTCCATCAAAAAGTTTCACTCATGGCCCTTTGGCATAATGGCTTAGAGATTCCTTCCGCATAGCAAAGACTCTCCATTTACTTTTCATCTCTTGTTGCTTAATCTCGCTGATTATTCCTTTATTCTCAAAACTTCCCTTCATTGTATCTCTTTTATTGCATACCACAAAGCACAGAAACTCTAAACAAAATCTTTTAGTGCCATATAGAAATGGATGAATTGGAGAGGCAAGTGAAAATGCTTAGTATAAATAATAAAGAAGTGAAATGGATGAAGCATTATAGCAGTTGTCATAAAATACTACTGGTAGGAGAAGGTGATTTTTCTTTTGCTGCTTGCTTGGGCAAAGCCTTTGGTTCTGCTGTAAACATGGTAGCCACTTCTCTCTACTCCAAAGGTAATTTTTTCTATAGTCAATATGATCTGTTATTGGTTGGATATATTCTGATTGATCTTGTAATTACAAATAAATAAAAGAGACCATGATGCTGAAGTATTCGAAATCTGCAACAAACTTAACTGAGCTGGAGGATCTTGGATGCACCATAATTCATGAAGTAGATGTACATAATATGAGAAAGCATCCTCTCCTGAAACAGAAATTGTTCGACCGGATAGTCTTTAATTTCCCAGCTACTGCTCTAAAATGGAGTGAATCAAACGTTCGCCAAATCGAGTAAGTTCAGCTAAGACGATTCATGCTACATTTCGCCTTATGCCCTTCGATTTTATTTTATTTTCTGTTCTTAAGGTGTAGGTGACAGGATTTGAGCTTGTGAACCCCTCTTTTTCCATCTTCTTAATAATGCAATATTGACAAGTCTTTTTAGGTTTAGGTTTCAGTTTAAATAGAGAGTGCTAATGACATGCATTCCTATTACTCTCTTTAGGAAACATCAGAGATTGGTGAAGGGCTTCCTAAGGAGTTGCCATGATATGTTAGAAGAGAATGGAGAAGTTCACGTGACACACAAGATCAAAGAACCATATTGTAAGTGGGAGATTGAGAAATTAGCAGAGGATGTTGGGCTGTACTTGGTTGAGAAAGTTTGGTTCAGAAGATCTGAATATCCAGGATACGGTAATAAAAGAGGATCTGGTGCTAGAGCTGATGAGACTTTTCCTGCTGGAAACAGCTACACCTTCAAATTTTCCAGGGCTACCTGACACAGAACAATCCCTTTGTAAATCAACACTCTTATTCCTCAAATCATTATGCTTTAACTTTTTTCTTTGGCATTAATTGATGCATAGGCATTTCCAACCCACCAAGACAGGCACACAAACCCAAATTCCTGCCCCTGTCACTAAGTGGCAATAACTATTTTAAATGTATTATTATGAGAGATTACTGATACCATATATACAATCATGGCTGAAATCCAAATGATCTGGTCAAAACATGCCTGCATGATGTGCTCCTGTAATTGTTACTATATATATACAAAGTAATTATCAAACATCTTGTTGCTATCTAGCCTGCTGAATGATAGACTCCATGACAGGGTGATCCTTAAAGTTAATGATAGACTCTACAGAATCATCATCTGTAGATTGGAACTCACTGGCAAAACTTTAATGCTATGAAGAAAGAAGATATTAATCAACATGCAGCAAAGAGACCAAAGCTGCCATTGCTTGCAAATCCAAGCTGTCCAAACTCAGCCAAAAGGCTGCTTCATCATTGCTATTGATTCATTAAGAGAACAAAAGCACAAAGTCTCATATTTACAATAGAAATTAAGAACATCCTCATTAGTATCTTTCAGGAACCATGACATGCCATCTCTGAAATGAAATTTGGATCTAGTCCAAACTGCGAATTAGCGTGACAACTGCATTCTATGTGGGGCAAGTGAACTATTTTCTTGAACTTTTTCTTTGACAGCTATGCAATTCTGGGCAGTCAGCATATATATTTCAGGATTTCTATGGATAGAGCTTCCATTATCAGATGAATTGCCGATATCTTCAGTAATAATATCAAATTTTCGTATAGCTGAAAGAAGATCCACTAACAATGTTGGACCAACATCGTTAACATCCCTAAAGACATGCGCCTTTGTCTCACTTATATATAGTAACTCCCCTTGGCCTTGCACATGTTAATAATACATTTGCACAAATTTCTGGCTTCACCAATAGTTAGTCTTTCCAGTGCTTTTCAAAAACATTCTGAAGTTACTGATCAGAGACATTATATCATGCACGGCTTGGATGGCCGGATCCTGCATGCAAAATATATGATCATGTTATAGAGAGCTGACAGGGACGAATTAGTTTCTTGGAGTGTCTGAATGTTTGAAAAATATCTGGCCATCCAAAAGTCATGGTGTTTTTTAAATTTCTCCTCTAGCAATGAGACAATCCATTTTAATTTACAAGAAGAATTAATTCTCTTGCTTAATGCACCATCACCTGCTTTTAGTAGAGAACTCCAAGTAAATTTCAAATAAAGGTTCCAAATACAAAATCACCATGCTTGGACCTCGACCAAAGTTGAACAGGCATTGCATGCATATGGACTATTGGGCCATAAAACTGGAACCCTTCACGGTACCATGCATGGTAGTAGTAGTATATTCATGATAGAAGAAGAGCTACTTGAAAGTTGAATTAAAGGCAAGTATAATATATAGAAGACTGGCCATTCTTGAGAGAAAAAAATGGATGGTTTAGAGGGTCAAATGGAAGGGCTTAGTCTATATAATAAAAAAAGGAGAAATGGATAAAACATTACAGTAGCTGTCATAAGATACTTCTAGTGGGAGAAAGTGATTATTCTTTTGCTGTTTGCTTGGCTAAAGCCTTTGGTTCTGCCACTAACATTGTTGTCGCTGATCTCTACCCGATCTGAAGGTAATATATTTTTTCAACAGCCTAGATGCTAGATATATTAATATCATTTGTTGGATCATGGATGCATTCTAACTGGTTTCATTACAAATAATAGATACCATAATACGAAAGTACAACCTGAGAGCTGAAAGAAACTTAAGAGAGCTTGAGGAGCTTGAATGGTGTAAACGCACATACCATGAACAAGGACCCGCTTCTCAGTTGGAAATTATTTGACAGGACAGAGTTTAATTTTCCCCAAACTGCTCTTATATGGATTGAAGAAAACATTCGCCAAATTGAGTAAGTTCATCTAGAACCACTTGGCTCATTAAATTCTCATTAGATAGTTATTTGAAATTAAGGAATAAGTGATGATTGCACATTTTCTATTTCTATCTTTAGGAGTCGTCAAAAGGTTGGTGAAGGGCTTCATGAAGAGTACACATGATACATTGGAAGAGAATGAAGAAATTCATGTGATCCACAAGACCACGTATCCATATAAGAAGTGGGAAATTGAGAAATCAGCTGAGGATGCTGGGCTGTTCTTGGTTAAGAAAGTTAATTTCAGAGTTTCTGATTATCCAGGATACGAAAATAAAATTGGATAGGCTCTTGTGCTGATGAGACTTTTGTTGTTGGGAACTGTTGTATCTTCAAACTTGCCTGGATTACAATTGCTTGAAATTATAAATCATGCACCGAAGGCCTGAATATGTTTCGAGCAGAACTTTAAGTTCCTCTCATCCTCATCGATACAACTATTGACATTGATACTCTTCGCATAAGCGAAGATGCAGTAGGATTCAAGTTGAAATCCTGTTTTCGCCATCCTGAAAAGAATCTACTATCTTGTGCAGACAAGTATGATGCTGTGTGCTTTGAGATGGCTTTTTCTTCAAATAGTAATCCATCCAAGTGAATAGCACACTTCTGTAATCTTTATCAGATTGCTTAGCTCAAGGCTAATATTGAGCTCCAATACTATGGCTATCTTCTATTCTGCTTTGATATGTCATATGGTTTTCATCTTGGCTGATTAAAATTATGCCATTAAGTCACTGGAGCTGTTTTTCTCACTTTCAGCTTGATACTCTTGGAGCTCAATTATTCAAATTTTTCTGAGCCCTGTGCTTGTAATGTAAACCTCTTTCCCCAAGTTGGTTCCTTTCCCTTCTGGTGTTGTAGTCAATAAATTTCCGGCTTATCAGAAAAAAAAGAGAGAGTGTTTTAAGTTTCATTTCAAACTTATTTAGTCCAATGCAATTTCACATTTCTGTTTGGTCTAGATGTGCCTAGGACTGGTTTTGCTTGAGCTTGAAAGTGATAACCTATCTGTTTTTGGTTTATATAAGCATGGAACTCAAAGATGTATCAAGGATATTTGTCTTACAGGAAGAAAGCTGCAACTATCGTCTCTTCAAGCAAATCTAGTAGCTCATCTTCTAGCTTAATGTGGCACAGAAACACAAGATTGATTTCCTTTCCTTTTCTTTTTATAAGAGATATATTGTGATTGTTTCTCATGGATGTCTTTCAGTGCTTTTGAAGATATGAATTAATGGAATCCAATTTATTTCTTCAGAAAAAGGACTACAAAGAAATGTTATCACTCAAAATTCTCACAACCTCATAGCATACAGTGAAGAATGTCTACGTAGAACATGGCTTTTTTCTCTTGTTTACCTTTCCTTTTGTCTATGCAAATTATAACAAATGAAAGACTATTATTTCCATGCCCTACACTTTTGCTTTTGTATTTTTTTTCCTTCCCTTTTCTTTTCACTGGTGACTAGCTACATTTTTTTAGTTAAGCCTCTCATTAGTATGATCTGCTGGTTTGATCTCATAAATTCGTATAGAATGGTGACTAAATCTATGTGATTGATTGGTGGAGCTTACACCTGGGCTAGCTGCTGCACTGGATTCCTGAAACGTGATTGGTTTAGTCTAAATGAGCCTAAGCCATATGAAATAATTTCTCACAAATGGAAACATAATGATGTATTCTTCCACCATGAAGTCACCCTCGTTGGTCTTTTTTTAAAGAGTAGACTTCCTGTCAGCTGTTCATCTCATCTAAAATTCTTTTCCTTCATTACAACCTAGAACCGGCCATTTTCAACAGAAGAGAGAGCCAAATAGAAATTATGGATAGTTTAGAGAACTAAATGGAAATGCTTAGCATACATGATAACAATAAGGAAGAGAAATGGATAAGGCATTACAGCAGTTGTCATAAAATACTACTGGTAGGAGAAGGTGATTTTTCTTTTGCTGCTTGCTTGGGCAAAGCCTTTGGTTCTTCTGTAAACATAAAATACCATGATGCTGAAGTATTCAAGAGCTGCAACAAACTTAAGGGAGCTAGAGGAACTTGGATGTACCATAATGCATGGAGTTGATGCACATACTATGATCAAGCATCCTCTTCTGAATCAGAAGTTGTTCGACAGGATAGTCTATAATTCTCCTGCTACAGCTCTCAAAAGGAGTGAATCAAATACTCGCCAAATTGAGTAAGTTCAGCTAAGACGATCGACTAATGCTACATTTCGCCATAGGTCATTTGATGTTTTTTGTTCTCAAGGTATAAATGGCAGGATTTAAACGTGAGACCTCTCTTTTGTCTGCAATTTTATATAATGTTTTGTTTTGAACTGCTAGGTCAAAAGCAAGATTGGAAAATGTTTTTATAATTAACTGTGTAATAACATATATTTCTCTTCTTAGGAAACATCAAAGGTTGGTGGAGGGCTTCCTGGAGAGTGCTTATGACATGTTGGAAGTGATTGGAGAAATTCATGTGACCCATAAAACCACAGAGCCTTACAGGAAGTGGGATATCGAGAGATTAGCAGAGGATGCTGGCTGTGCTTGGTTGAGAAAGTTAGGTTCAAGAAAGCTGACTATCCAGGATTCAACAATAAAAGAGGATCCGGGCCTAGAGCTGATCAGGCCTTTTCTGCTGGAAACTGCTGTACCTTCAAATTTACCAGGATTTCTTGAGATGGAACCAAAACAGGCACTGAAACCCAAATTCCTGCCTCTGTTCCCTGCTTGCATGGCAGAGAAGTACCGACATTCCTGTTGTTAATTACCAATCGCATGATATTCTCCTATATATGTAAGAACATGGAATTAATCAAATATTTTGTTTCTATTTTAGCATGCTGGAGGTAGGGTACTCCACGACAGGGTGATCCTTTGATGTCAGACTTGGTAACCATAATTCAATTTGCTTTGAAATCATTGCAAGTCCGAAGAGCAGACTTTATACCAAGTAAGCAAGTGAAATCAGAACCAAATCTATATAACTATTGGAATCAAAGCTGAACAATTTCGGGCAGTCTGAAAGTTTTTCAGGATTCCCATGTCAAGCTTCATAAAAATGATTTGTCTGATTACTTGCCAATTAATATCAACCTTCTGTGATTGCTGAGAGCACTAGACCCATCAACAACGATACTGCAACATCATGAACACCCTCTGCTGCTGCTCTTGCTTAATGTTGATTGAGGAGCAAGGTTTTCCTGAGTTATACTGTGGAAGACACGGAATATGGATGCATAATTGGACATTATATTTCATCCTCAAGGAATAATCTTTCTATTCCCTTCCCATTTCCTTGCATATCCAAACAAAGAGGTTCCTTCAAGCACTTGCCTTTAATAACCTTCCCTTCTTTTCCCCTCCTATCCAAACACAGTTGGGCAGTGCTTTGTTGACAAACAGCGGTTCAAAATATTCCGCAGCTCAGGATACGTTATTAATAAAAGGGTCAGGGACTAGAGCTGGTAAGACTTTTCCTGCTGGAAATTGCCTTACCTTTACGCAACATTCTCTTGTTGCTCCGTAGACATTCCCCACCACCAAGACAGGTAGTCAAAACCCAAAATTCCAGTCCCCTGCTTTGCAAAGAAGCCACCGACACGCCTGGTGACAATGATGGTAACAAATTATTGTCACAGCATACATGCGTCGATGATCTGCAACAACGTTGTAACAACTTGCCAGCACCAGATGCTCTTTTGTCGGCTTCTTATTATTTTAAACCTTAAACTTACCCGAACACTTATCCCTTTCTATTTTCTAGCAAGCTGGATAATAGACTCAACCATGGGGTGACCATCCATGATGTTATTGTCAGATTCTGTAATCTTGGTAGTACTTGACTTGAGAATCACGAAGAGTTAAAGCTACAATTAGAAAATAAAGCTCTTTGAATTGCTGACAATGGTAAACAAAATAAACATCTTTATATTGGAACTTACTAACAAAATTTTGATTCTATATAGGAAGAGGATATAAACCTACAAACTGCGTGAAGGACCCGAGTTGCCATTGCCAGGCAATTCCAAGCTGTGCAAAATCAACCAAAAGGTTGCTTCATCATTGCTACTGATTTTACAAGAGAACAAAGGCACAAAGTCTCATATTTACAATGGAAAGAAACATCCTCGGTGGTATCTACAAGGACAAGAATGCCATCTCTGAAAATGAATTTTGGGTCAAGTCCAAACTGGGAGCCTGGCGAATGACTTGCTTTCACAGTTACAGATTCGAACACAGAGTGACAACCACATTCTGTTGGGACAATTGAACTATCTTCAGAACTTTTACATTGACAGCTATGCAATTCTGAGAAGCCGTCATATCTTTCAGGATTTCTATCTGAGCTTTCCTTGAATGAATTGCTGATTTCTTCAGTATTATCAATTTTTCTAATCACTGAAAGAAGATCCACTGACAATGATGCAACAGCATCGTGAACATCCTCTACTGTCAAATTGCTCTTGTTTAATGCCAATTTACAAGCAAGGAATTTCTGAATCATGTCGTGTACAGCATTAAGACATACAGAGCAGCAGCGATACAAACACACAAAGCCAGAATTAGGAGGACAGCTAGTTTCAACCGGAGAGACGTCAATGTCTTCAGCATGCTCACTACGGTTAGGTTCAGTATCATCAAATGTTACCATTCCATCTGCAGCCAACCCATTACTCTGATTGCAGGAGCTCCCAGGGTCAGAGAGCTTCAAGGCACCCAATTCACCTGAATTGCAGAGACCATTCTCAGAAAAGGGGCCAGGTTCTGTGAGTGTATATCCATTAGAATGTTTCAAGGTTTCTGAATTTCCATCAGTAACTGCAAGATTTTTAGTAATTTCAGGTTCACTTTGTCTGTGAGAGGTCCCATTCTGCTCATTTGTAATATTACCAACCAACTGATTATCAGCAGGAGAATTTTGATGGTTATCAGTTTTGGCACCTTCACAGAGGATGGTATGCTGTTCTGATCCATCTTCTGAAAGTATAGCTCTGTCCTCAGGGTTAAGATCACAAAAACCATTTTCTACTTTATTTGATTCACCTCCTTCCTGATTTTTATCAGAAAACCCCTTGGGACTTTCTTCCAGCCTTTCAGTTTCATGGAAGTTTCTATCAGGAGTGTCTCCCTTGTGCTGTCTTTCAACAGAATCATCTGCACAGGTATCATTACCTGGGAATTCCATGGTTTTCAGTTTAGCATTTGCCACTTTCACTGGAGTGTCGGGCTCTAAACTGAAATGAGAAAAAAGGTTGTGAGCAATCAATCTACAAGTGAAATGGATGAATTAACAAACAAATGATAACAGTCCACCGTACCTCTGCAGTGCATATGCCCAGCTGTTGACCACATCTTCCAGGTAAGCCACTTGTGATAGAAGACGAACATATTGATATCTATCTTTCCCAGCCTGAATTTTTTCATTAACTTGTCCAACTAGAAGCTCAAGAACTTTCCTTACCTCAAAGGAGACCTCTCTAAGTGAATTGTACTCACCCTTGTATGCTGATAAACCAACAGCAAGTAACCCTCTGACTAAACCTGATCTCTCTTTGCTTTTAATATTGCCAGAGCTACAAGCAGCAGCCACCTTATCTAATGAGTTAGAGGGACGAATAATGCAAGAATTGAAAGGCCATCCCTTCCAAGGACCACTAACATCTGCACAAGGACCTTCTTTAAGTTTAGATGTGACCCAACAGAGTTCAGCAAAATGAGGATACCGCAGAACTTGATAGCCAAATGTAGAGATTGCCAACAACATGCTTGATTTTCCTTTCAAACTTCTATTATTGGGTGGTGGTGGAACATTTAAAGGACCATGAGGACATTGTGTGCCAGCCTCATTTTTAACAACTGAACAAAGATTTTGATTGTCATATTCTGCATTTGAACAAGCAAGAATGGAATCACAAGTTTTATGATGTTTGGGTATATTTGTAGGGATGTGAGCTTTAAGATGAATCAACTGAACAAATGGTTGAATTATGTCTCTCAATAATGCTTCTGCTGAAAGACTGATCACTGTATCATGGTTGAAATTCCCATCAATATGCACAGGAAATCGGGGTACTGTGTGCTCCAATGGAGTTGAATGCCTGCTATTCGAGCTATTGTTTTCAAAAAAATGCCTTATTCTTTGGGGAAGTTCTGAGGATGGAAGCTCTGAGGTAGCCTGCAGCACACAAACATGCAAGGAAATGGACTGAATGGCCACATAACAGCACTCTCTAATCAATAGCTAAACTAATCAATCTCTAACAGAAAAAAAACACTAATTTTGATAATAGATGAAGTAATTTGGTATAGTTTTAGAGATTCTTGCACAGGAAAAACTGATGCACACGCAAACTTTTTATGTAGTACAGGTTAAAAGACACTGCAGATGTGAAAGGTTGCCAAATAGTAATAAATAGAATTCACTCAACATACAAGAACATTGTTTTCATGGGTAGACAAACAATTCCCAACTTGAAAAGCTTTAGTCAAAGTTATTGATTCTATGCCAAGAAAGCATTTTCATATCTCATCTTCATTATACAGTATACACCTTATGCTAGAATTTGATTACTAATTCAGTTACGCTTGCAGAATCCTAATTAAATTTATATTTGTTGAAACAGGAAGAATAACATGTACTATAATATCCTTCAAGATTCCCTACAGTTAATTTCATATGAAAATTTCAATTAAGTATTGTGAGAGTATTGCTAGATAAGTACAAGGTGTATCTTGTCGCATACTTTTAACATGAGATGTCAAAAAAAATTATCCAAAAAAATAAACTCATACCAGAATCATCAAGGAAGTAGACACGGATATCGATTCCACCTGCTCAACAAATGAGCTCCAGGCAGGTGATATACTTTGGGCAGCATTTTGAGGTTCTGTCATTTCAGCCGGTATACATTGATGGATGGGTGACTCATTTTCCTCTTCCACAACTTGACTGTTTGTCAAAGAGGATTCTTTCTCCTCATAAACTTGATGGTTAATTGAAGATGCATCACCGTCATCATTAACTTTATGACATGTCTCCACAGCCCACAAATCAATTCTTGGCAGGAATATCATGCATGATTGGAAACTGGCACACTTCACTGCCAGGGCAAATAGATAGGAGTGAGAATTCATGCAAGTGCATTTTTGAGTTTGTGTCTTAAGCTACAAAGGTCAGGAAGAGTTGACAAAGACAGCCAACTCTGCGTATCCTTAATCACAGGGAGAATATTATTTTATGCTGAAGGTACTAAACTACAAACTAAATTGTACGTCAGTCCTACTAAAGACCAGTGTAGTTTTTTCATGTTACCAATGAGTTCCCATGTGTCTTCCCCACTCCTCCTTAATTACCAAAGAAAGGAAGTCAAGGGCAAATTATGAAAACCAATCAATCTCATTATGTGAGCAATTATATCAGTATGAATTTAATTTGCGAGTCCTACTCCTAAATAGCTAGGTGGCCTATGACAGCACAAAAATATGTATATGCTTTTCATTCCAGTAAGACCAACTGAGAGACTATTGAAACCTTTAAGGAATTGTGTGGTGCTATCCAGGTGCTAGATTAGATACCCAGTGTTTTATGTCCAAAGCCAGAAGTTTTATAGTCAGTTCTCAGCTTGACTAGCAGTTAAAAGTTCTGTTAAAGTTTAAAAGGAAAAAATAAAAATAAACAGATATGTCAAATTGATAAGGGACCAAATTAGAGAGTTCAGTAGCTACTAAAATCCTTCAGTAGCATCTAATTCCAATATTAATTGTTGTGGCCAGGCCAGGAATCCCAAGTACAAGGACGTGATATAATATATGACATTTAAATACATTACTGGATTCCACATCATATAGCCAGCAAAGCAGATCAAAGAGTTGAAAAAACCCTTCACCTTGTGTACATTTGAAAACTAACCTACATTTAAGGTCCACAATAGCAGGCCAAAACCTGTAGCATTAATAAATAGATGAAGATCTTGGCCATTTTCTAGAAGGTGATAGTGTTTTTTTGGAGCAACACAAAAAAGGAAATACTGAAATACTATTAAAATGATATAAGCAAGAGAAAACAAAAGATGATGTTTGTTGGAACAGTCAATTAAAATACTCAAGCTAACTCTTCAGCAATGAAAAAAAAAATGCACTCCAATCCCAGGAATTGAGTAGAAAACAAAATACAAGGTTACTATGCAAGCCTTGTGATCATGAATCTCGTGTAGCTGAAATCATGAATCTTGCCAACAAAGTATGGAAGAAGAAAGAGAAAGAGAGTGTGCGAGAGAGGCTTACTTAATATTCTTGTTATTCCTTGCACCATATCACCATGCCCCTCTTGTGAAACAGTAGCCAGATCAACCTTCTGAATTTCAACGTTTCCGACAAAACAATGAAGAAAGCAAGAAGAAAGATGCTTCTGGCCAGATCTGGGACTCCCGGCTATCAATACTCGAAATCCAGATTTCTTGCTCGATGCAAAAGAAACCTCTCGAAATAAACTAGTGTGCATGCCCCTAATATGAACGGCAGAAGGTTCAACCTGAACACTTTCAGCATCAGTTTCTTCTGCAAATGCATCAGTATCAGCACAAATAACCTCTCTAGTTAATATGCCAGCACATGAAAGTTTCGTCCATATTTCCTTGGCAACATCTGCATCTCTAAGGAAACTGTCAATGTGAGACCACCAACGATCAGTAGGCAGATTATTCTTCTCTAAAGAAGAAACAATCAGAGATTCAAACATTTTTGCAGCTTTCAAAAGAGGAGGAGGCAGCCAGAGGTGTTCATGCAGATACAATGAAATAAACAAGGTAGATAGTGGCTGCAAAAGACATGGAATGAGGTGAGTGGGAAGAGGGGAGGAGACCAAATCATAAGCAGCTATCCCTGCTTCTCTACGAGAGCAAGGGGGTGGGGAACAAGCTAAAGCCTCCAACCAGTCCCTCTCTTCCACTGCAAAAGCTGGAAGAGGAATGCGTTTAGCACCAGGAGATCTATTGCCTGCAGCAGCTAGCATTTCGTGCAAAGGGAAATTCCTCTTCAAAGCAATAATGGCAGCTTGAGTACAAAGGGCCTGCAGATCAGCACCAGCAAAACCTACAGTTCCTCTTGCAATCCACTTCAGCAAAGACCCAGTAACAGGTTTAGGCCAACTTCGTGTGTGGAGGGAGAGAATAGCAGCCCTGTCCCCAACTGATGGCAATGGAAAGTAAATCTCCCTATCAAATCTCCCAGGCCTACGTAATGCTGGATCAACAGCCTCAGGACGGTTGGTTGCACCAATCACTATTACTGAACCCCGGGATTTTAAACCATCCATAAGAGCAAGCAGAGTGGATACAACTGAGCTGTGAGTCTGATCTTGCTGCCTTGAACGACAAGGTGCTAATCCATCTATCTCGTCGAAGAATATAATTGAAGGTTGACATCTTTCAGCGACCTGAAACAGGAGCCTCAGTTGGCGCTCAGCATCCCCAACATACTTTCCTAGGCAGTCTGCACCTTTGCGAGCAAAATATGCTATTCGTTTATCACCACGAGCACATGAACCAATTAATGCCCGTACTACAAGAGTTTTACCTGTTCCAGGGTACCCATGCAAAAGAACACCCCTAGGAGGTGTAATCCCTAAATTACTGAAGAACTCGGGATATAATAGAGGCAAAATTACCACTTCCTTCATGCATTGGATGACATTCTGAAGCCCTGCAACGGACTCCCAGCCCTCAAATAGTTTTCCACCATCAGTGTCTGAGCCTCCAATGTACACAGGTGCAATTCTCAACAAATCCCGATGAAGCCTCTTGCTTTCACGTTTTAAAAACTCTTCATCCTCGCCACAGTTCTCCAACCATTTTTCTTCCGCTTCAACATCCTTTCGCCAAGCATCATTTGAAACCTTTCTCAATTGTAACTTCATTTTCTTAGCTTTCAATTTCTTTATCCGTATTGCATGTTGATTACCATAAGGTTGGAAGAGATGCCGATGATATGTGCATGCTATAAGAAATTTTCGATGGTCAAAAATGCAGCCAGTGGCTCGTGCACAAGGCTGGAAAAATAAAATAATATAAGCAAGAAAAAAATAAAATCAGAATAAAAACCAAAACAGAAGAATGTTTTGCACAGCAAATAAAACAACCAACCAAGTGGTAAGTTTTCGGACACCGATCAACACGACATCCAATAGTTGCCCCTGGCCTTCCACAGCGGCTACATTTTAATGCTTTGCCTCTGCAAAGTGCAGCCCTAACATTTTTCAAGCAACCCAAGCCAGCAAAATAAACCTGCAAACACAGATCACAAGGTATGGAGATTTACTGCAACATAATAGTCAGATGGAAGTACAAATTAATGTTTAAAAACTCCCAGTTCTTGCAAAAATCTACTAGCTCATAAAACAAGATAGAAGAACCCATTCAATACACATACATAAAATTAATGTCCATGAAAAATTAAAAAGTAAAGGTTGTAGCTTACTTCCAAAATATATATTCCATTGGTTTACTTCCTATAAAATGCAAGACTAACTGTGGTCTATTGTTGAGCCCTAACACTTTGAACAGACAACATCAGTTTAAATCATGCAAAGGGAACCATCATTGTGATCAAGGAGCACTCATGACCATTAACGTTGCTGCCAATACAATAATAGCATCTCATCTGAGTAACGTGTCAACAGCCCCTCTCTCTGTTTTTTTTCTTTTTCCTTTTTTTTTCTCTTTTTTTTTTTTTTTTTTTATCGTGTATTGACAACCTAGTACAACTGATCACACTACGACGCACTTATAGCAATCCTCAAAGACATAACATATCTTGAGTGAAAGGGTATTTATTAAAACCTAAATGAAGGGAATAATAAACAACAGAAAGTGATATTCAAAGAACTAATGTCTCTAGCAACTGACATTTACAATCATGGAAAATTCACCAAGAAAAGCGAAAATAAATAAAACTGGTTATAGGACTGCACCTCTGGACTCCATACAGCACAGTTTTGATGAACCCAGATTCCAGCAATACCATAACGATCATTTATAGGACCCAAGAGACGACCAAGCCACCCTGGTTCATCACCAAACCCATCCCATACATCATATTTTACATCCTCTGAAGCTGATGAACCACTATATGCCTCATTTTCACTCTCACCGCCATCTTGCACCAACCTTTTAGGTGGTTTACCATCATTTCCACACCCACACAAACCACAACATCTACCCTGTTTAATCTTTGATCTGCCAAGACTACTGGTTGAATCACGCTTCATTTTGTCCACCTTCACATCTTTCTCACCCTCTAGCTCATCCAATCCACCTTTGTTCTCCACCTCCTTTGTCAAATCTACATACTCTTCAACAACATCCTTTTCATTTTTATCACAGCACCCTCTGTCCTCCACCCCTTTTGTCAAATCTGCATTTTCCACATCATCCTTTTTAATCTCATCAGCACCACATTGTCCATCCTCTAATTCGTTCACCAAAGCCCCATTAACCTCATCAACATCCCTCTCATTTTCCGCATCCATCATGACCAACTCCTCCATTTTCTCATCATCCTCTACATTTTCCACGTTCTCATTTCCATCACCCTTCCTCTCCAATTCCAAACCATCCAATCTCTCTTTCTCCTCCTCTCCCTTTACCTGCACACCATCGTCATCCCCTATTTCCTCCTCATTTCCACCATCAATTTCACCACCCAAATCCAGCACACTCTCATCACTATCCTCACTCCTCACCACCTCCATCTCATCATCTTCCTCACCCTCCTCATCCTCATCGTTCTCACTCACATTTCCACTACCGTGCCCATTCCCACCCTCTTTCTCCTCACTCTCCAGCCCACTCAATGCCTTAACTCTCCCTACCCTCTTCGAACCCATAACAAACTTGCCACCATCAAAACCCCCCTCTCCCTCACCCAATTCACTCTCCCCCGCCTCCATGTCATCAAAAAGCTTCCTCCTCCTACTCTCCCCACTGCTCCCTCCCTTCCCAGCATTCCTCCCTCTTGTCCTCAACCTCGACCTCCAACTCCCCGGCGTATCATCCAAATCCTCTTCTCCTTCACTATCCTCCTCCTCCTCCTCCATAACCCTCTTCGAACTACTATTGCCACTCCTTAAACTACTATTGCCAATCTTATAACTGCTATTACCACTCCTATAACTTTTACTAACACCCAAATTCACTTTCTTCTTCATCTTCTTCCGTTTCTTAGCCGGTGGCGGTGACACATCGAGCAGTTCAGGTGCCCGCCTGACCCGTGAACTCCGTCGGAGCTCCAAGTCAGCAGCCTGACCCGACCCGGATTTTTCCTCATTGAGGGACTCGCTATGGTTCTGATTATACACGGTTTCACATATCGCATCGAGTCTCTTGTGCTTCTTTCGAAGCCTAGCGCCCGTAGGCGAAGAACTCGAACCCAAACCCGAACCCGATTTCAATTGCATAATATATAAAACAATATTATATATAAATATGACTGAATAGGCGTATGTATATATGTATATATGGACTTTTAAGAGAAAAAAGGGTTCATCGTGTTGTTTTGGAAATGGGTTTTGATTTTGGAGGGATTTGAGGGAGAGAGTTTTGAATATGAGAAGCGACTCACTGAGTTGGACCGATCCGAGTTTGGGGTTCCGGAGAAATTTGGGGCTCTGTTTGATTTTTGTGTTTATATGGCAGAGTTTAGGGCTTATAAAGGAGAGGTTTTGAACTGGTTTTTTGAGCCTCGTACCACGCGAATGAACTGACGTGTACTCAACGCGAGAGAGGGGTTGTCCATTGATGCTGGTATTCTTTCGGAGAGTGCGGCACGCGCCAAGAAGAGAATGAATACTGTTGTGCTTAAGTATAATTTTGCTCCCTTTTTTCTTCAATTTTCTTTTTCCTTGCAAGAATTGCCGCCAATTATTGATTTCTCCATCAATAGGAAAAAAAAAAAAAAAATTCAAGTCCCAAGGTTTTTTTTCCGTTAACACAGTGACGTGCAGTTGAAATCAAGGTTCTCAATTTTTTTCGATTGATGTTTTGTTTTTTTCATAGAAAAGTATATTTTGATTTTAAAGTATTTAGGTGCTGTTTTGGGATTATATTATTATACATGTATTTTTAACAAACATAATTTAAATTTAAATTTAAAAATAAATTAATTTAAAATTATGTAATTTAAATTTTAAATACTAGTAAAAATGAGGGAGTTAAAATAATTTGACTGATCGACCTGACATATCCAAAAACAACTTAGATGATGGATAAAAATATAATTTGACTAAAACAATTCAAGATATCTTTTTAAAAATATATATTGAGATGACAATATATTAAATTAATTCGGGTCATGGGATCATAAAATGACTTAAGTTTGCTCTGGTTAACTTGCAAAACACTTAACCCTAATCATGAGACTAAGATAATTTAATAAAAAAAAACTAAAACAAATAACAAAACCTAATTCATAATCAACAAATTGTTGAAAAAGTCGAACGATGAAATTAAAAAAAAAATCAATTAAAAAGTAGATAAAAAAAATCGAGTCATTAAATTAACTCGTCAAATACATGACAAGGGTCATGAGATTGAGATGATAATAAAAATCACAATAAATTATGAAATTCAATATCTAATAAACCAAGTGTTGAAAAATAAAATTAGAAAAAAAAATAAAAAATAAAAAATTTGGCCGGAAATGTTTCGACATGAACAAAACCAAAACGTTCCGGCTTGAATTTTTAAAAAGGGCTGAGATTTAGAGCAAAATGAAATTTGTTCTGGTTTATTTTGTTTTTTTTTTAACTGGACCAAGATATATCAGCCATTTCAAACAGAATAAAACATAATTGACAACCTTACTTGAAAGTTGAAACTATGTTTGTTCCAATTATATTTCTAAAGTATTTAGATAATCAAAATATATTAAGTTTTGCATAAATCCCATTGCAAATTCTCTATTGAAATATTAATAACAACGAAGTCATAAATTTGTAAATTTTTTTATATCTACTTTCCTAAATCATAATTATATAATAACCATAAAAACTACCACAATATCAAATATACATTTAGTTTTTTCTTGGTTTTAATAACATTTTTAGTTTAGTTTTAGGGATATTTAAGTTACACCAATAATCAAGTTTTAATTTTAGGTTCAATTGTAATCAATAAAGTATCTCGAAATCTAACCGCATGATATTTTTAATAATTTAACCGTAAAATATCATGATATTTAAATACATGATAATTTTTTTTTCTCATGCCCTTTTTCACAATTTAAATTCAAGATTTTTTACAATTTTTTTCCCATATAAATTCAATTTGCGTTTCAAAAGCACTTCTGAAAAAATTAAAAAAATTTTTATTCTTCAAATTAATATTTTTTAGTATTTTTTAATTATTTTAATATACTAATATCAAAAATAATTTTTAAAAATAAAAAAAATATTATTTTAATATATTTTTAAATAAAAAATATGTTAAAAAACAACCGTAACTACACTCCCAAACACAAGTTGACATGAAACAAAAGTCTTGTGTTTAGTACATCAATTACTAAAAGTAACTTTAGTAAAAATGTTGGAATGTTTAGCAAGCGTGTGAAATGATTTGTTGTTGGGCTGTGCACTATTCTCTTTCTTGTGCTAATCTTTTTGCTCTCCTCAGTTTTGAAGGAATACTCAGCTCTTACAACTTCATGATGAACAAAGAAAGGTTTATAAAAACAGTTGCAGAGCTAGAACCAACAACATTATATGCGATTCTTGTACAGAAAATTAACACTTCCTGGTGACTCAGGCTTCCTCCGGGCGGTAATCGGCAAAACTGCGCCATCAGCTAGCATCCGTAACAAGACTCTTGCTATATTCTTTGTGTCATCAAGACCAAGATGGTGACTTCCCACCATTGGTATTTTAAGCTGCGACATCATTGTCCTCATTCCTCTGGCCTGTCATCAATAATGAAGGTTAAACATAAGGAAAGAAAGAATAATTGCCATCAACCAGTAATAATCATGAAAGGGGTCACTTGTACCCAACACTAATCAAAACTATGATTAATTTATAGTTGATAGCATAAATAGCAAATTCAGAATGGCGAGTGCTAATTGGAAAAATTATTAAGATAGTTCGCAAAATGAAAGCAAACTCAGATCTATGCTCTAAACTTTTGGTTTGGTTTGTATTGGATTTCAGCAGCATTAAACCTAATGTAAATACATAAAAATCCTTTTCTTCAGACATGATCGTAATTTTCGTGACTAGAATTATGAATGATGTGTTATGAAACCTTAAGAGTCAAAAAATCAGTTTGCATACCTCATTTCTTGGATTATAAAAATTTTGATAGACATCTTTCAGGTTGATCCACTCCATAAAGTATGGGGGGAGCTTCAACTTGGACACAGAGCATTGATGAGGGACCTGTGTTTTCACATCCCAATTTCCACTGATACCAGATCAGAACAAAGACATGTCACCAAGTGGATATTATTTCACAAACCAGAAGCAAGATGCCTATTTTATTATTTTGAGGGTGGGCTTTGCCACCTTCACAATATGTCTACTTAGGAACGCAATTGGTTTAAAGATAGACTCACCAAGTTACAAAAGCTGCTCGATTAAGGCGCCCACCACGAGTCTTTTCCCACAAATTATGTTGCGTCAACCATGATTCAAATTGTTGAAGAACTTCATTAAATGGGAGAGCTGTATCATGCCACACACTGCAAATGCAAGTAACTATTGTAAGACGGATCAATTTTCCACCAGACACAGAAAACTAAGACTATGTTCAAGATGAATCATTGCTATTCCAAACTCATTCCATGTAGAATAACTTATAATACAATAGGAAAATTTAAGTTAATGGAGGTGTATTTACCAGAAAAGGAAAAACATTAGTAGATTTGCCAATGGTGGTGGAAGCATGGAGGTCAAGAGGAGATGCTAACGTTGCTAATAGCATCATAGAACTGTATTTACTAAACTATTAGTAAAGCAGCTAACGTGGCTGATATAACTCAAAGGAGCTTACATACTACTGATTTGCCAAAACAAAACATGTTATGTTCTTAAGACAGCTACAACCAGTCATCAGCATCAATCATGCATAAACTAACTACAGAAAATTGCTGGTTTCACAGCCCATTTAGTATCCAGCAGCAACATCACTGCTATGACTAATCTTAGATATATTGAGAACCAATAAATATAAAATAATCAGTTTGCAGCTGTTAATCGTCAAAATAGTATGTGCAGGTAAAGGAGGAACTACACAAAATCATCTAGACGCTTTTGTGACCATCAGAATTTTGCTTCCTAAGCTAAAAATGGCTCTGCTAATCATAAATTGTGACATGAAAAGCAGAAAGGGCATCATACCGATCAACTCCAAACTTTCCATATTTGTTGTAAATATATTCATTTACTCTTTCCTCACTCATTGCTGTAGGCCTTACAAACCTGTAAAGCATAAAAGAAATTTTAAGAATACAAAACAATGCAAACTCACAGATCATGCTGCCAATTTATTTACGATTGTCCCAAACAAACACCATTAACAATGTAACATTTACGGTGCAATAATTTACAGTATTAGAGAAACTCCATTCATATATATCTAAACTCTTCAATTTAACTTAGACAATAAAGAAACAAACCATTAGATGTTGCCTTAAAAAGAAAAGAGTGTTAACCTGTGAAACAAATCGACAACACCCATATTTTTTGCATCGATTATCAGTACAGGAAACTCAAGAATCTCAACTTTCCCTTCCAAATCAAACACCAAGAAAAAGTCAAAATCTTGAGGCCTTTTTCGTTCAAAATCAGCAGCACTCACTTGAAAATCCCTAGAGCAATCATGATTAAACCTCTCTACATGAACAGGGTCATCAATCTGAATATAAACCACAAAAATCCCATTACCAATCACAGTTCAAAAGTCCAAACCTTTCAAAAGTTTAACAAAATTAACAATAGAAACCCACAAAAGTTTGCACTTATTTATCTAAGTTTAGCTAATTCTCAACAGAATTAACGCTGGAAACCAGCAAAAGGAATAATTGCTAATAAAAAGTTGAAAAGTTTGAAACTTTACCTTAGTACACTTGCCATGTGTGTGATATAAGCACATAGGCTTCCATCTATGAGTGGCATTGGGATTATTAACAGGAGGAGAAGGTATTAAAGAGGGTAGTGAAAGAGGGGGTTGTGTTTGTGTTTGGGAATTGAAATCAGTGTATGTACGGGCAGTTTGGTAAGTGGGTAATGATGGGGTTTTGGATACCGGGATAAAGGGCGGGTGGAGAAGGTGAAAGCAGTTGTTGCTGTTGTGGAGATATGAAGGAACCCTAGACAGAGGAATCCTAGGGAAGGGCATGTTTTGTTGGTGAGTGTCAAGGTTTGAATCGAAGAGGAAGGGATTTGGGTTTGTGGGCGTCAGGATAACGAGATGGATGATTTGGCAGGTAAAATTCTGGGGGTAATGAGGGGTCCTCCAGGATAGAGGATGTTGCCTTTCTTTTCAGGTTGGCGTTGTACCTTTGAGTTCATGATTGACCGGCTTACGGATTGTAAGGAAGAATTTAGGTTGATTTAAAAATAAAAATTTTAAAAAAATTAAAATTATATTTTTTTAATTTTTTTTAAATCAACGGATTAATAATTAAATTTTGTTTATATTACTCGATCAATTCGAGTTTTTAATTAGTTTAACCAAGATTTTTTTTAATGAGGAGCACTTTAAGTTTTAAATTAACCACGTTCCAGATTAGTCAATTATACCAATTTAGATCTTAAAATAATGTTCATATAAAAATACCTAGTATAGTTTTATTACTTACTTCTTTGAACTACTTTAAAAAAAAAACATAAATAAAATAATTTTTATTATTTTTTTACGAGTCCATACATTTATTTAAAAAAAAAACCCAAAAAAGTAAGATTTAGTACGATCTAACTATGAATTTACATGGAATTTACTCGATCATTTTTGTTTTGAGTTATAAGCTTTCAATTCCATTGTTTGTTAACTTGAAACAAGGTTTTGTGCTCGAGATTTAGGAGCTGCGTGTTCTAATTAACTAGCAGCTAAATATGCTTGTCCTATTGGATTAGTTTTTCCATTTTCTTGGGTTTGGATGTGTATTTTTTGACCAATTTATGATGGGTGCTTTGTCTTTTGCATTTAAGCTAAATTTGCTCTCTTTTTGCAAAGGAGAAAGCTGAGCTTTTAAAGGGCAGGCTTGAATCCTTAGGTCTCTGATGAACGCTAATTAGTTCATGTTTAGCAATATCAACTCTAATTTTTTTTTAAAAAGAAAAAAATGTTGGAGTATGGTTGGTTCGTCCCGATTTGAGCTTGGGGCTTAGTGTATCCAAGTGAAGGAGAATGGTGCAAAGAAAAACATGAAAAAAATTCTTACTTGTTTCTTTACACGGGGATCCAAATGAAATTACTTGCTCGTTATACGTCAATACAACATTGAACATCATTTTCCAATGATTGTGCTTGATTTGGATTCTTTTGCATTGCTGGGATCACAGGTGGGAGTTGAAGATGAGGTTGATGAAGAAAAGTTTCAGCTTAGATTTGAATTCAAGACTGGTTAGAAATTCAAGTCACAATACATATTCCTGCAGCATCACAGGAATTACATGGAACAAGAGAAATGCGTGATTCTAACCAGCAAATTATAGCGAGTAAACTAATTGCAAGCAAGAGAAAACATGTTTGGGAAAGATGAATTAGCACAAGCTTTGAATTAAAAACAATATATACACAGTTAACTCCTGAAGCGAAGGCTGTAGTAGCTAGTTCAAAATCCTGATAGGAATACGACTACGTTCTAGCAGCAGATGCTCTCATCAATCCTCCTCTTCATCGTCTGTCATTGTGAAATCTTCTACCAGAGTAGCAGTCATATTTTCTTTGCTCATTGAGCGCATTTCCTCAATTTCAACAAGTAATAGCGGATCAGAGACCACTTTATCTTGCCGCAAATACCTGGGACAGCCTGAGAGGTAGATCCATGGTCAAAAGTTACACTCGTACATCAAATTCACAAAATAAAACAGATGAATATGGGATACCTGTTACGGGGCATTTGGCTTGTGCATTTAGGGATATGTAGCCCATGATTGCTTTCTTTTCATACACATGCTTGCAATCCACACTAGACCAGGGAAATAGTAAACATGACAAGTTTTGAAACGTAAGAAATAAGGTCAGATCCACAAAAGCTTCCATCTTAAACAACTCGGCAATTTTAATTATTCTAACTGGGCTGCTATAGGAAGATAAATTTGAAGTAAACATACAGTACCCGCGAACTGGTTCTGCTAGTTCAGTAATTGGCTTTCCACTCAACGGGCACGTGATATTCAAAATGGTGGACTGGGTATATGTCATTACAATGTCCTCGTGCTCTTCACCCGGCATTGGTTGTCCTGAATGATGAACATTCTGTGGGAGAAGACAAAAATGGAAAACCAAAACCAGTGGTTAAGCACAATACAACACATCTAGAATCAAGCAACCAAGAATTCTACACTGAGCTCACTAAGCAAGGCCTCAGTGACATCAACAAACCACAATCAAGTAATTAACAGCATTATATTAATGCAGCAGAGTGCGGATGAAGTCCCCCACTTAATGATTCGACCACTGATCTCAAAAACTAACAGGAAACTGAAGATCATGTTACTGCTAGAAAATAGTCATGCGATGCCTTTGTGAAGTGCAATAATGCAAGAAAGAAGTCAAAATCAATTAATGTCAGGAAATGTACCCAGACAGCTTCTCGAAATTGACGCAGTAGTGGATGATTCTGTTGGGCTGAGGTTTTATTACCCTTAAACTTCATAAACTCATCGTTAAGCAACTTTTTGAAATCGGTTAGCTGCATTTCAAACACCAAACCAATGTAAGTCTGACAACATGCAAAAACCAGAATACTAAAAATCAACCGAAAAAAAAAAACCCACCTCTGCCCCAGGCTGGTATGTGTTACCAACAGATTCAATTGCAGAAGTCTGATACGTACAATCTTCATAAGTCGCTAACAACTCAGCAACAGTGTTTTCAAGTTCATTCACCTAAAATTCCATATAGTCATCAATAAACTCAAGAAGTTACAAAGAAAACAGAAGATCAGCTTCATTCACAAAGAAGTTCAAGCCCTCTCCAAACCCTTTTATTTTTATCTTTTGTCATTCAAAGCGAAGGCTAGATATCCAAAATCCCAAACTGAATTTCAAGAAAGATATCTACATGAAGCCAAAAGGAACTACTAAAACAAAAGCACTAATTAGTTAGAAATCAAGCAAATAACTCCCTCTAATGAATTAATTAATTACAATCAAAGCAGAGCCCATTTTACATCACGAAGTTCCAAATAAACCCTTAATTACAATTTTACTAATTAAAACCAGATACCCAAAATCCCCGATTTTTTTTGAAAAACTTCGAGAGAAAAAAATCTTTGCTCTTACAAAAAGCAAAGATTTTTTTTTTCTTTTTATAAAAAAAAGTACTTTTGCAGACTCGTTCTCTCTCTCAAGATCAACTGCGATCTCCTTCGTCATATTGAAAACCTTCCTCATTTCCTGTACAAAAGCCAATTCAAATTAGGGTTTCAAAAGTGGGTTTAAGAAATTGGAATCGAAGTGAGGATTTTGAGAGACTTACAACGATGAGAGATTGGTTCTCCGAGCAGAGCATCGAAGCGGAGGTTGCCATTATTCCGGAGGTGGAAGGAACGTCGCCGCCGCCGCGAGGAGCGGAGGTTGATGCCATGTATAGGATCCGATTCGTTAGTGGCCGGGCAGTGTGTTTTTTGGAGGGAGAAATAAGGAGGGAAAGGAGATTAGAAGGGCAAAGTGCTGTGGTTCGCATAAATTGGAACGGTGACGTGTTGTTGAATGTGGAAACGATGACGTATTAAATCATATCGGAGGAATCGAGAGGTTTTATTTCCTTGAATTTATATTATTTTTTATCAGTCTTCTTTTCAGAGTTTTTCCGGTCACTGGTTAAATTTTGCTCTCGGCACTAGCCAGACTTAGCCATAGATACTTTCCAGCACGCCAAGCACCGGATGTTGGGTGTGGTGCTAACTAGATCCAGTCATGATTGGGCTTAGCAATGCGTCAAGCCTTAAGTGTTGAGTCTGGTGTTTGTCAAGTTCAACCATAAATAAGCTTGACAGTGTTCTTAGCCCAGACGCATTGGGTTTAGAGCTGGTCAGACCTAGCCACAAATGGGCTTGGCTGTGCTTAACCTAAACACATTAAGTTTGGTACTGGTCAGACTTAAAAGATGATTAGGTCTAACACCATCAATTCTATAAATTTTTATATAAAATCATATAAGATTTATTTCTTAACAAATAGGCAAATTAAATTACTTTATATTCCACTAAGACCATTAGATGTATTAAAACCTTTTATGGCCAGTCATTTCTCCATCTTTTAGTTGGATAAAATGAGTGATCACAATGCAACTCAAAATATTATAAATATGAAGTTACATTCAAGCTCTTTTTCTTCACAAAAGAACAAAACTCATTGGCTATAAATACATTATAAAACCTTTAGAACAAAGATTCACAATTTTCATTCTCTACGGCATGTATATTTTCAGAATATCTCTCTCTAAAAAGATATTTATTTAAGTATCAGAGAGTTCTCATTTGCACCAAAAAAAACCTTTTGCGAAGAGTAGTCAATATTTGAAATTTTGGATGTTTTGGTATATTAAAATGGTAATGTTGCAATTGAAATCTTAAATAAAATTTCTATGTGCTCAATAAAATCTCTGGGATAAATTTTATTTTACCAAATTACATACATCATCAATATTGAATTAGCTATAAGAATCTTGAGAATATAATGTTGACCGTAAAATAAAAAGCTTAACTGTTAATCACAAAATTTATTATTTAACTCTTGTAATTAAAAATCAATTGCAGTTATAAATATATTAACTTTGAGTTATGAGAACTTCGCTTTGACGAGGATACTATATTATGCTTTTCAAATAAGGAACAATGATATCATTTTGCACGACATTTTGAAGTGAAGGTTCAAATCCATCATCTTGTAACTTTTGAATCAATTTCTTTATGCTTGAACTAAGCTCATGGTATTGACAAGGTATTGATCTTGTCGCTGCAAAGCTGTACATAAAATATCAATACTAACGAGGACAGCATCAGCTTTTCTTGACATCAGGTTTCCTTTAAGCTAAGCAACCAACACATTAATTATTTTTGAAACAGCACTTTGATCGATTTTCTTAAGTTAAACCAATTTGGGAAGTAAATTATCTAAATCTAGTTGGTTTCCATTTCTTCCAGAGCCTTTAATGTCCCAAAAGACTCTGAAATATCAGAATTGTTGCACGTTGGAGAAATGAAAATAAGGATAAAATCATCTAACTCATATAATAAAAACAATTTCTAATAAAATCCTAATCAGGGATAGTTTAATTGATCAGGTCTTGGGTTTGTTCTTCAATGATCATGAATTCAAGTTCCTCGGAGCCACTGGAGACTTATATGATCGTTAACTTTATGGTCTGTGAGATTAGTCGAGATACGCGCAAACTGGCTCAGACACCCATATTAATTTAAAAAAAAACAATTTACAATATCCTTTTAAGATTTACTTTTATACAATACTAATTCTTTGACCCGTTCTGGGTCTCCTCTCTGATTGCAGACAAATGACCAGAGAATAATCAGAGCTCTGGTAGAGCAAAGGCAGCTTCGAGTGAATCCAGCCCATGTTTCTTCGAGTAAAGTCAAGTAATTAAAGGTGACAAATCACAAACGTGTTAGGCCAATTTTGATGTAAAAAACAAGGAATCAAAGTAAATGCTAAGTTAGTAGTGTTAAATAATGGTGTTGATAGACACACATCCAATGGCATTATATCTTGCCTAACACCACTACACTAAAGTCAAGTTAGTGAGTGAGCACGATTGCTTTAGTGGCGTGGACACGTTTTAAAAAAAATATATTTTTTTATTTTAAATATTTTTAAATCGTTTTAATGTGCTGATATTAAAATAAGTTTTAAAAATAAAAAATATATATATTATTTTTATATATATTCAAGTAAAAAAATATTTTAAAAAATAACTGTTATCACAATATAAAACACTAAAAATACGAATTGATAAGTTAGTATTATATTTTATTTTAGATACCCAAATTAACTACAAGCTTTTTTGTGTTTTTTTTTAAGGAAGCTATCCTATCTTGTAATATAAAACCTTTCTTAAAATTTCATCCAGAACCTTAAATTTTTTTGTTGAAATAATTATTTTATATTATATCAAAATTTTAATGACTAAGTAATTAATATATATTTCAAATTATACCACCACATCCAATCATCTAAACAAAACTAATAAAATTAAGTATAAGATAATTGTGAGTTGATGCATGTTTTAAATTCAAAAGATTTTTAGTTAAAAAAATATTAGAAAGTAATATAAAATTATTTTTTAAAGCTCACTTTACATTTTTAAATTTTTAAATTGAGATTGTTTTTTTAGTTAAATTTATCAAACTTATTTCTTGAACAAGTATGTCCGTGCCTAAGTCACGGACAAACTTATTACTTATTCTTTAAAGTAATATAAAAATGTTTTTAAAAAAAATTAAATTTATTCTTTTTTTTTTAAATTAATTTTTTTGATGTTTTTAAATCATTTTGACGTGTTGATGTAAAAAATATATTATTTTAATGCATTTTCAAGCGAAAAATACTTTAAAAAGTAATCGCTACCACACTCTCAAATACCCTTTAAATCATACGTACTCAAACCAAGAATCAAGGCAAGTAATTTACTAGCTTCTTTTTTTTTTTTTTATGATTTTCTAATTTTATATATAGAATGCTCTGCGTGTGCAAGCGTACGGCTCCTAAAATATTTATTTGTATTATTCAAATAATACATTTATATCAAATATTTATTTGATTATGATTAAATATATATTATTCAAATATCTTATTCTCAAATTTTATTCTATTCTAGTGGAATAATGCATTTCTCTTAGCTCCAGAAAAGGAATGATATGGACTAAATCAAAGGAGTTTCATACTCATTTTTGTAAGGCCATGCATGAACAAAAGGTCTAAAAAAAATAAAAAATGAAGGATCAAATTACATTAAAAAGGGATAAAAAAAGGTTTAAGTTGTGTCATCCTAAATTTCAGATTCATTTTTGTAATGCGGACTAAATCATTAAAAAAAAAAACTAAAAGTAGGAGGACCAAATGACATTAAGAAGGGCTAATTAATTTTTGTTTTTTATTTTTTTAAAAAAGGTTAATGTGCTTAAAGGCCTAAATCAGAAAAGAAAACCCAAAGGTAAGAGTACCAAATTACATTAAGAAGGGCTAAAATGAAAAAAAAGATTAAGGTGCTTTATTATTTATATAAATAATGAAACACCTTATCGTACCTCAAATGATTTAATGTCTTTTTTTTTACGTTTTACATCCAATTTTGAAAATTTTTAGTTTGAGGATTATCTTGAAAATCATTTCATAGTTGAGAGATAATTTGAGATTTGTGCATGTAAGACTTGCTTTACAATTTCGGGTCCATCTTTATTCTTTCCCACCTTCTTAATTTGGAAGCAAACTCTTAACATGCACCAATTAATTATCATTCTCTCACAAGAAGATTTGCTAATAAGAAAATAATAAAGGTGAATATCCATGATTATTTTCTAATCAGTAATTAAAGAGCAAAAATAAAAATAAAATTAACAATTAAAAAAAATGACGAAGCATTTTATATAATTTATTTTATTATATTGTTTTTAGATATCTTGCTATACAATTAAATTATCAAACAATATAATTATCTTCTATTCTAAGTTTCTTCTGAGCCTTGACAATATAACTTAATTATTCCTCCAAATTAACCTACCTGTACGTAAATTAAATAAACATTTTTCAAGCATTGCATGCCTTGAGATTCGATTTCAAGAGAGTTCTTGCACGTTCAATCTACTCCACGAAGTGAGGAAAAGCACCTCAAATTGCGCAACCTTTCCTTAAATCTTGACTATAAAAAAATAAAAAGGAGTTGATGCCAGAATATCACATCTTCTCTTATTTTGTATCTATTTGAAATTGACATTTGTGATTTAAATTATTTTTTGTTTAAAAAAACGATAAAATAATATTAAAATTAACATATCAAAACAATTTAAAAATTAAAAAAAATTAATAATTTTTTTT